>Ga0164318_10006970_pt1 | contig 10955 bp, 10 predicted proteins | sample GuaBasSedimGuay9_FD_113734 | JGI IMG/M metagenome (GOLD analysis project Ga0164318, IMG submission 113734) | Subseafloor sediment microbial communities from Guaymas Basin, Gulf of California, Mexico - Guay9, Core 4571-4, 0-3 cm | ecosystem: Environmental > Aquatic > Marine > Hydrothermal vents...
AGATCCTGGTATAACTATTTAAAACAGTTTGGTAAATGCAGAGATAAATTTATACCAGAAATTATTAAATTTGCTACACAACATCAATTACAATTATTTTTGGAAACAGCACTGTTGGGAGATGGTCATGGGACACACTACTACACCACTTCGAAAAGACTTGCTGATGATATGATGGAAGTTGGTCTTAAACTTGGCTATAGTCCAAGATTAAGTAGCAGACAAAGAGAAAATAGAATTGGTTTATCTTATGATATTAATTTTAGATTTAAAGGTGTAAATGGATATGTATTAAAAAGTGACGTAAAAGAAAAACCCTATACAGGATATGTATATTGTATTGGACTGAAAGATAGACATTGTTTTTTTATCAGACAAAATGGTATGATATGGTTAAGTGGTAATTCCTTTGTTAAAAGACGTTGGGTAGATTTTGCTAAACCTTATGAAATTAAAAAAGCTCCTCCAAAAGAAGGAGGAATGCACAGATGTTATATACCAGCGTTGTTATCTGATAATAAAATATTACAAAAAACAGATCCTAATTACATAGATAGATTAAATGCTTTACCTGAGCCTTACAGAACAGCTTATATGAAAGGTGATTGGGATATATTTTTGGGGCAGGCTTTTAATTTTTCTGTTTCACAACATGTTTGTAAACCCATTCCTATTCCTGATTATGTCCCTTTGTATATGACTTTTGATTGGGGTTATATGCGTCCTTTTGCTGTTCTTTGGTGGTGGGAAGATAACGATCATAGATTATATTGTTTTGCTGAATGGTATGGGTGGAATAAAACACCTAATCAAGGTATAAGATTTACAGATAGTGAAATAGCAGAAGGTATAATAGAACGTGAGCGTAGTTTAGGCATAGAAGGAAGAAATATTTTTAGATTGTGTGATCCTACATGTTTGAATAAGAAGCCTGATTATAAAGGTGGAGGACAAGGACCTTCTACACAAGAAGTATTTTTTAAATACGGTCTTGAATTGATCCCAGGGGATGCTAACAGAAAATTAAAAATAAGACAATTTCATGAGCGTTTAAAGATACCTGAGGATGGTTCAACCCCCATGGTTCAAATTTATCCTAATTGTGAAAATTTTATAAGGACTATACCTTTACTTCAAACTAGTGAATCTAATCCTGAAGATATTAATACTGATAGTGAAGACCATTGCTATGATAGCGCTGCTTTAGTATTTATGCTGAGACCTATGGAAATGTGGCAAGATCAATTTAAAGAAGAAATGATTAAAAAAGAAAGAGAATCAATTCTTAACAAATTAGATTCTACATCAAGATACGCTGCTGAAGTTATTCAGCGTGTTAAAACTCAAACTGAAGAAGATTATGATGAAGAAGATGATATAAGTTATATTTTTGAGTAAGGAGAAAAAATGCCTAAACTAAGAGAAAAAAATAAAGATGTTAATATAGCCATGATGGAATATCTTAAGTATAGAAGGAAACAAATATCAGCTGGTAAAATGTATATTAGCTATGAAGAATGGAAGAATAAAAGAAAAGCTGGGAAAGTTTAAAGGAGGAGAGAAATGAATTTATTAGTAGTAATAGTGTTGGGAGCTGTAATAATTTATCAAGGAATAACTAATTATATAGAGAGAAAAGATTTTTTGGCCAAGGAAAATGATTTATTGGATAGAGTGATGTCAAAAGATTATTCAGACTATGCTACAAATCTTAAATTAATGACAGAAGAAGACAATGTTAATGCTGAAGATGTTGTAAAAGAGCTTCTTGAACGAGAAGCGCAAGGTCTTCCAGTATCCTAAACAGGGAGTTTAATAAATGTCTAAAAAGATAAGTGATGAGGAAGTAAAATTATTAATTACTGATATAATTAATAAACGTAGACAGAGTATGTCAAGAATTATGTTGGAAAGAACATGGTTTAGAAATATACTTTATTATTTAGGTGAACAATGGATACAATGGTATGTAGAACAAAATAGTTTTAAAAAGAGATATAGAAAATCCACTATTCCTACACCTGTTACAAATAGAATAAGAGATGCAGTAAGATCAGAAAAAGCTTTAATACTAAATAAGGACTATGTTCCTAGAGTATGGCCTAACAGTGAGCAGCCTGAGGATAAAGAAGCTTCACGTACTGGTGAACTTATTCTTAGAGACATGGATTTAAGAAACGATCAAGAATTTAAAGAAGATATAGATGATGTAGCTTTATGGATGTTGTTATGTGGAACAGCATTTATGAGATCATTTCCAGATATGGATGCTGGTGATTATGCTATAGATAATAATGGTGAGTTTTTAAAGACAGGAGACGTAGTTTCAAGAGCTGCATCTCCTTTTTCTATGATCTTAGATCAAATGGGTATTAAATTACGTGATAAAAGATATGTAGGAATTATTTCTCTAAAAGATAAAGAATGGGTAGAAGACACTTTTAAAATTAAAATTAATTCAGCGTCATCAAAATTAGATAATCAATATTTACACACGCTTGAAAAATATGTGGGTAATGTTAGTCCCTGGAAAAGCGCTGGTATAACTAGTAGTTTATATGATAATGAATTAGAAGAAAAAGTAGAATTTAAAGAAATTGAATTTAAACCTACTAGAAAATTTCCTTATGGTAGATATGTTGTAATGGCCAACGATGATGTAATTATCAACATAGATAAGATGCCATTAATAAATAAAAAGAATCCTAGTGATTGGATGTATAGTTTTACAGATTTTCATTATAATAAAACTACTGGGAGATTTTGGTCAGATGCTTTTGTAAATGATTTAATTTCTCCACAAAACTCTATTAATTCTATTGATCAAGCTTTAGTAATGAATAGAAGAAGTTTAGGCAGGCCTAGAGTCACGCTTCCTATTAATTGTAAAATAGAAAGAATAAATGAACAAGGACAATCATTTTTAGCTATAAGATATGATCCAAGAGTAACAGCTGGGCAAGCCCCTAAATTTGACAATGGTTTACCACTGCCTAATCAAGTTCTAATTGAAAGAGAGCATCAGGAAAAAGCTTTGCAGGATGCTGCTGGTGATCCAAAAAATATTATGAGGGGACATGTACCTACTGCTGGAGCATCAGGTTATCTAGTAGATGTTTTACAAGAGTCAGCTGAATCATCTCATAGTCCAGATATAATGAGATTTTATAGATCATTAACAAGAGTTTATAGAAAAAGATTATTGTTAGCTAGAGATATTTATACAGAAAGTAGGATTATTAAAATTAAAGGTCCAAATAATGAGATACAAATTAAAAAATTTAAAGGCGCTGACATAAGAAATAATACTGATGTAAGATTAGAATTAACATCTGGGGTATTTAAAACAAAAGCTAGTGAAGCTCACGCTTTGTTGAATCTTATGCAAACAGGTATGATACAACTTGATCCTGTAACACAAAGAAAAGTTTTAAATAGATTAGGATTTGCTGAACTTTCAGTGGATAAAAATGATGTGCATACTAAAAGAGCTGAGAAAGAAGAAATGAATGCGTCAGCTGGTGATGTTACTACATTATTTGTAACAAGTCCTGATCCACAAACGGGGGAGGTTGATCTAGATTTTGATAGAGCTAAAGTTGTTAATCATGATCCGTTATTTAAATTTGATGACCACGCAATACATTATGAATCCCACACAAGATTTATTTTAAGTGATGAATTTAAAGCTTTAAGTCCTGAAGTATCAGCTATATTTATGGCACATACAGAACTTCATAAAGCTATAATGGATGCTGAAATGAAAAAAATTCAAATGGAAAACATGGCTCAGGAACAGGCGCTTAAAGGAAATGTTGTTCAATCAACTCCTGAAATAGGTGCTCCAATAGTTAGTCCTAAACCTGAATCAGCTATTCCAACAGGGGAATAATGATGAGTAAAAATATTATTGAATCTTATAAAAAAGCTGGATTAAATCCTCCTAAAGGGAAAGGTATACATACTTTAGCTGCACATAAATGTGTAATTCAATATCTTAAAAAAGGTGTTAGCAAGAATGAAGCGTGGAAGAGATGTATGGGTGGATTAGGTAGGAATAAGGCTGTTAAAAAAAGTCACTGGAGGTAAAATAATGGCATTTATTAATATGAAGAAAAAACCAGTTAAGATTAGAACTATAAAACCATCTTTCGAATCTAAAAGAGAACAATATCCTTATGAACTCAGAATAACATTTAATAATGAATCATTAAACAAATTGGGTTTAAAACTAAAAGATTATAATGTTAAAGATAAGTTAGAAGCTAAAATAAAATGTGAAGTAATAGGGTTAAGATCCAATGAAGATGCCTTTGGTTCTGGTTCAGAATCTATGGAACTTCAAATAATAGGTATTGATTTGGGTTAAAAATATATAACAATTCATTTTAATATACAGACAATAATATTATTTTGAATTGAGGAGGTTATGATAATGGTAGATATAATAGATGAAGAAATAATTGAAATTGAAGAAAATGGGGCAAACAATGATCAAGAGGATCCCCAGCTTGATCCTGAGGCAAACGATGAAGAAGGTTCCTCAGCTTCTGACGAGGAAGAAAATCTTCCTTTTGATAAACACCCAAAATGGAAAGCTGCGCGTAATGTAGAAAAAAAAGTTGAGTCTGTTCTTGAAGAGTATGGATATGATTCTATAGATGAAATGATAGAAGATTTATCCAAATCCCAACAGTTACAAGAAATGGTTGGTGGAAAAGACGTAAGAAAACTTTTAGCAGCGCAGGAAGAATTAGAAAAAATTCATGCATATTGGGCTGAACAAGAATTAGAACGAAAGAAAGAAGAAGAATTACCTGATGAAACAATAAAAAGGTTAGAAAGAGAGAATTTAGAATTAAAAAAAATACGTCAAGAAGAAGAAAGGTTGTTGGAGGAACAAAAACGCGCTGAAAAAATCTGGGCACAGTATGATAATCATATAACATCTTTTATAGATTCACAAGAAGATCTTATGGATGCAGAAAAAGACTTTTTACACACACTGCTTACAAGAGATAGTTTTATAAATGATGTTGATATAGAAAATAAAGCTGATGTCAAGAAAATGGAAAAGAGGGTAGTGTCTATGATGAATAATCTAAAACAAAAAATCATAGATAGCTATGTAGAAGGTAAATTAAAACTTCCTAAAATGCACGCACCAAATGAAATCCCTAGAACCACCAAAGAAAAAAAACCACAGTCAATTAAAGATAGTAGTAAAATGGCTGTAGAATTATTAAAGAAAAGATTTAATTTTGAATAATATGGAGGTAGTTTAAAATGCCTATTGATTATACTACATCAACAAGCATTGTTGATACATTAAAATATGTGTATGGGGAAGGTATTAAAAAACAATTTGAAACAGAAAAAACATTGTATAATATTCTTCCTAAATCTAATAAAAAACCTGCTGGATTGGGCTATCAGTTTTCTATTAGTTATGCTGATCCACAAGGTATTGGAGCACGTGGTGAAAGTGCTAAACTTCCTGATCCTTTGGTAGGGAAGTATGATAAAGCTATTGTGTTGCCTAAGTATGTATATGGTTCTTCAAGACTTACTGGTCCAGCTATGGAAGCTGGCAAAGGCAATGCTGCAGCTTTTATTGATTCACAGTCTAACCAAATTGATGGTATTTATAGATCAATGGTTCACGATTTAAATAGACAATGTTGGGGCGATGGTTATGGTAAAGTAGCTGATGTTAGCGCATCAGGTGTATTATCAACATCAACAACATGGAGTGTAACGTGTGATAATGATTTAGGAATACGTTATCTACGTCCTGGGATGTTGGTTGATTTTTATGAAAGCGCTAACGTTGATCAGTCTTCTGTAGCCTCACGCATTACTTCAATTGATTATGCAACTAAAGTTGTAACTTTTGAAGCAAATGATGGAACTTATAAAGCAAATCATCCTATTGCTGGTTTTTCTGCCTATACAATTGCGGAAGAAGTTATTCCAGTAGATGCTACTATAGTTAAAATGGGAACTAGGGATGCTGTTTTTGCAACTTCAGATACAAGTTATGAAATGACAGGTTTGCTTGGTATTTTTGATGATGGGACATTGCTTTCAACTTTCCAAGGTATAGATGTATCTTCACATCCAGCATGGAAAGCTAATATTTTAGATAATAGTGGAAGTAATAGAGAACTCACATTAGATTTATTGTTACAGGCCTGTGATGCTACACGAACTGTGTCTGGTAGACATCCTGAGATTATGTATATGGGACTTGGTCAGAAAAGAAAATATGCCAATCTTTTAACTGCTCAGGTAAGATTTGCACCAACTGAACTTAAAGGTGGTTACGAAGTTCTCACATTTGCTGCTGGTGAAGGAAATGTTCAGATGGTTGTGGATCCTAGCGCTCAACCAAATAGGATCTTTGTAACAACTAAAGATGCTATTGAGAAGTTTGAATTAATGCCATTGGGTTGGTTGGATCATGATCAAATGATGCATATGAGATCAGGATACGATGAATGGGATTTTATTTTGGCAGTATACACTAATCTTGGTGTTGCTCAACGAAATGCTTGTACATTAATTACTGATCTAGTTGAACCTAGTGTATTTTAAATTGGTTAATACCCCTAGAGTTATTAAGCTCTAGGGGTATTTAAAGGAGCAGGCAATGGATAGACCAAATAAAGATAGTTTTATGAAGGATCTCAAAGCTATATCTCCAAAATTAGATTGTTATTTGGATTATGAGCGAGCTAAAAAATTAGGAACAGAACCATTGTATGTAATTACATATCCTAACACAGCGTTAAATGGGGAACCAATAATAATCTATGTTGTTCACGATGGAAATTTTGGCCATAGATATCCTAATAAAGATGATTTAAAAAAATTATATGATAGTGATACACATAGAATTCCTATAGAAGATCAGCTAAGAAGATCAGCTTATATGATGACTAAGTTTCAAGAAGAAGCTGATAGAAAAAGATATGAAGAAATAAGAGATAGAACTAAAGATAACAAATATCAGTTAATGAATCAGTATAATAAAATTGTTGGATCAGGTAAAGGAGCGCATCATGTGCGCCAAATTACTCCCAAAACAAAAGGTTATACTGTAAAAGATCTTAGAAAACTAAATAATGCATCTAATTCAAAAGAATAGATGTAATTATAGGAGGTAGAGAAGATGAGTAAAGTATTGTGGAATCCAACAGATGAAGTATTGAAGCATGAATATGGTGGAATTTTGATTGAATTAACACCAGGACAGAAGAAAAAATTGCCAGATAGAGCAGCTAATCATCTATTAACCAAGCTTTCAACAAGAGGGTTAACAAGTCTTGAATATGGGGATACACCAGAGACAGAGATTAAAAAGAAGAAAGCAGCGCTTGAACGCCAAAGAAAATTTGAAATGAATCAAGTTAGAATGTATAATATTGATAATATGAGGAGAAAACGAAATAATCAAATATGGGTTGAACCACCAATGCATATACAAAAATTTGCTAATAAACATTCAATGAAATTAGAAGAATCATGGTCAACGGAAGATCTTGATAGAAAATCTCTTAAGGATGCTAAAGAAAGAGCTGAAAAGGCGGAAGAAAGAAGTGAACGTTTAGAAAAACAATTAGAAGAATTATCAGTTTTGATTAGAGAATTAGCTACTGAAAAACATGAACGAGAAGAATTGACAAAGCTTGATAAAAGAACTAAAGAATATAAAGAAAAAAGAGAGGAATTAATAGCTAAAGGAATAATAGTTGATACCTCTGAGGAGTAAAATTTATGTCATCTTATCTAAATGCTTATGAAATTTTAAAACAAGTTAGAATGTCTATTGATGAATATGATGAAGATATTGTTCAAGGTGTAACTACAGTAACTGCTATAAATAATAACTATATTATGTCTAAGATTAATGAAGCTCAGAGATATATATATGCTTCTTTAGTAAAAAGAATACCTGATAAGTTTCTTACTTCATTAGCTATAACTTTTTCTGGATCAGTAGCTAATTTACCTTGGGATTATGCTTTTATTGATGAGTTAAAAGATGAGAATGGATATAAAGTTCATCATATAAAAATGAAATTAAAAACTCCTGTAGTTACAACAGGAAGTTCTAATTTTTATTATCAAAAAGGCAGACAATTATTTTTGGATAAAGATGGCATTACTGCAACATATACATTACTTTATACTACTAAGCCAAGAGATATTGATCAGGGACGCATAACAGCTACAGGAACTAATACTATAACACTAGATTCTAGCGCTAAAAAAATTGATGATTATTATAATGGTATGATTATTGAGAATATACATTCAGATTATATAGACACAATTACTGATTACACATCAGATAGAATAGCTACTGTAAGCAACGCTGCTGAAATAGAAGATGTGTATGGTATTGTTCCTGAAATTCCTGAACCATTTCATTTCTTGATTCCACTCAAAGCAACACTAGATATTAAATCACAACACCCACTTGTTAAAGAAAAAGCTAATACAATTGATTACACTGCATTTGAAGAAATGTTTAGAGAAACGTTGTTTGCTTTCGCTTCCCCCGCAGAGGATATTTCTATTGATGAAGTTTTAACACAATACGACCAAATACTTTAAGTTTTTGGAGACAATAAAACATGCCATATAAACCTTTACTTGATGTAAAAACTAATGTATTAAGGGGCGGTGCTACAACTGTTAGAGAAAAACCTTTGCTTGGTTTTGGTCAATTTAGTATGAATCAAAATGTAAGAGGCAGACATCCAGGATTTATTAAAAGAAAAGGACAAACTAAATTACATACTACAACTATTGGATCTTATAGAATTAATAGTTTGTATCAGTTTTATAAATCAAGAGTTGATGAATGTGCTTTGTTTGCTCAATTAAGTAATGGAAATGTATTAAAAGCTACTAATAATCCACCTACCAAAACTACTGGAACTTTTGGAAGCACTGTATTTAATGGTAGTGCTAGTGATTTACCTGCTAGTTGGGGTAATATAAATGATCAATTGTTATATTCAAATGGAGCTGATCAACACCAATTGTATCCAGGTAATGCTAGTAGTATAAGAAAATTCATTGTTTATAAAGGTTCTGGATCAATACCTTTAATACCTAATCTTGGTGAAGATTATTCATCTGAAACAACTGATGGTAGATCAACTACGTATGCTAATTTAAGTAATTTAAGCACGTTATCAGCAAATCATTGCATTTTTATACACACTTCTCTTAAAGCTAATTCATTAATTTTTACTGGTTGTTCTAACAGCTCTGCATCAACACTTCAAGTAAAATATTGGAATGGCGCATGGACACCTGTTTCAAATTTAGTTGATGGAACATCAAACGGCGGAGCAACGTTGGCAAAATCTGGAACAGTATCATGGGACAAACCCACTGATGAAGAAGATAAGTATGCATTTGGAAGTAATGGTTGTTGGTATCAAGTCAGTCTTGTAACAGGATCTTTAGATTCTGGAACTAAATTAACTGATGTAAAATTTGGTGGTGAGTGGAATTCTTTAACAAACGTATGGGATGGTGTTCCTCAAGATGCTGTTGAAGTTATGGTTTATAGAGCTGATGATGATGTATATGAAATATATGGAGGTAGCGCTGTTGATATTAGTGAATTAACTAGTTCTGATATAGTTTATATTGCTGCTACTGATCCTTTTATAGCTGCTTATATAGATCCAGGATCATTACCTAATATAAGTGGAAGTTGCTCAATTAATAGTTTTTATTATTGGGATGGTGATAGTTGGGAAAGTGTAACTAATTTAAATGATGGAACAAGCGGTATAAAACACGCTGGATGGGTTACATTTGATAAAACTTCTACAACCCCACAACCAAGACAATTTCAAGGATCTACTTATTATGCATATTGGTATTATTTTAAAGTTAGTAATACTTTACCTGATAATATGAATATAGGAATACAGACAATGCCTTATTTTAACATTGATGAATTAGGTATAAGTCAATGTAATGCTGTATGGAAAGGTAGAGCTGTATATTCTTTTGATAAATATGGAGAATATATTTATTTAAGTTCTGTAGGTGCGCCACAAGTATTAAATGGAACAGATTATGGAATAATTGAAGTGGGTGATGGTAGATCTAATAAGGTAGTAGCTATGAGAAAGTTTCACAATGAACTTATGGTGTGGCAAGAAGAGAAGGGAGTAGAAGGTGGATGCTTAACATTAATAGAGGGATATAGTCCTCAAACATTTGGTAAATTAATTTTAAGTTCTAAGATTGGCGCAATGAATAATAACGCTGTGGTTGTTGTTGATGGTGTATTGACATCTACAGCTACAGATGAAAGAATTAAAATGTTAGCTTTTTTCTTATCTAGATATGGGGTTTGTGTATCAGATGGTAGAACAGTTAATGTAATAAGTGATGATATACAAAATTATTTCAACCCTAATGAACCTGAATGTATTAGACGTGGGTATGAAAATAAAATGTGGTTAAGTCATGATTCATCAGAAAATGTTTTAAGATTGGGATTAGTTTGTGGTAGCAATGCTACAGATTGTAATGTATTTCCTGTATTTGATTTAACTGATAAAGTATGGTATTTTGATGATCTAGGTCAAAAACTAAGTTGTATGATTGAAGTATCAGCTGAAAGTGGAAATGTTCCTGTAAAACAAATTGCTGGAACCACAACAACTGGATATATTTATTTATTAAATGATGGATATTCAGATGATAATGAATATATTGATTCATATATAAGATTAGAATTAGGAAGTTATGGTGAATACATAACACTAAGAGAATTGTTATTGAGATGGAAAGCTCAGGAAACTGGAACATTGTATTTAGAAGTATTTGTGAATGGAGTATCTAAAGCTAGATGGAATATAAGTGAACAACCTGATAATTATGGAGAAATATCTGGTAGGATAAGAAAGAGTTTA
>Ga0164318_10006972_pt1 | contig 10951 bp, 9 predicted proteins | sample GuaBasSedimGuay9_FD_113734 | JGI IMG/M metagenome (GOLD analysis project Ga0164318, IMG submission 113734) | Subseafloor sediment microbial communities from Guaymas Basin, Gulf of California, Mexico - Guay9, Core 4571-4, 0-3 cm | ecosystem: Environmental > Aquatic > Marine > Hydrothermal vents >...
ACAATATCAAATAAACCAATAAGTTCCTATTAGTGGAGCGAGCTCTCTGTATTAGAATAGTAATTTGTGTTATTTTTTGATTAAGTATAGCATATTAGCTAAGTGACAAGGAGTTAAAATAAAATGAAGTTGAAATTCAGGTTTGTTAATCCCTGGTAAATTTTACCAGCTTCTAAAATTTCTTCATCAATTTCGGGGTAATACCAGTTTACAGTAACTGTTTTGTTTTTTAAATCACCTGCACTTTCAAAAATATCAATAAACATTTTTGAAGAAGCAGAATTAAAATAAGACATTTTCATATCAATTACAAGATCATTTCTTCCAAATTCAGCATACTTTTTAAACCATTTTATAATAGGAAAATAGAAACTTGCAATATCCTCAGGGTAGGATTTCCCTTCAAATTTACATTTACCGTCTACATCTAACAAAACGTAAGGCGTATCTTCTCCGGCTCTTTGTTCAATAGTTTCAAACATCTGTAATCTTTTATAGGGTTTAGAGATTGATATTAGTATTCGCTTATCTATGCTGATTAATTCATGCTAAGAAATGCTTTTTTTTTGCTTTTTAAAGTGTTTTACCATTTTGGAACAAAAATAGTACTCAGTTCTCAGTAGGCAGACTTTGCAAAGCTACAGCGTACTGTAGACTGCTTACTGCAAACATCTACAAATCTCAAAATAAGCTTCATATAAAAAAAAATGAAAAAGTAAGACATTATAGACGAACTCTAATTAGTGTATCAATAAAGTCAAAGTTTTATATTTTTTTATGCTTTTTACTATTTTTAAACGAGAACAGTATTCAGTTTTCAGTAAGCAGACTTTGTAGAGCTACTGCCTACTGTAGACAGCTTACTACCAGATTCGAACCATCTTAAAATAAGTTCCACATACTAAAAAACTAAAAGTAAGTCATAATAGACTCGCACTAATAATAATATATCAAAAATACATAAATTTTGGACAAAAAAAAATCCCAACATAAAGTCGGGATTTATTTCGCTGCTTGACCTTGGAAAGAAATTGAAAAATATCGAACCCCCTACAAGTACTATTTTCATTTTTCAGTCAGAATCTGTGCAGCACAAATCTACATTTAAAGCTCGTCGAGATAACTAATATGTCGGAATTTAAGATCAACTAAACCTTCATATTCTTCACCCAAATCGAGTATTTCTTCATCGTCTTCCGGATAATACCAATTTACGGTTACTTTTTTCCCTGATTGGTCAATTTCTTCAAGTTTGTAAAGAATATCTAATATTAATTTTGATGATGAAGTATTAAAATAATCCATTATCAAATTCAAATTCATCTCTTTACGTCCCTGTTTCAAATATTCGTCAAGCCAATTTAATATTGGCTCGTAAAATATAGCAACATCCGGAGGATACGATTTTCCTTTAATTTCAATGAACCCTTCTTCTGCATCCATAAAAACATATGGTGCATCTTCTCTGGCTTTTATTTCCAGTATCTTTAGCAAATTAAATTCCTGTGGTATTTACTATTTCATCACTACCATCAGCAAAATTTAATTCTTCTTTTATACTTATTACTTTCGTTCTAATATTAGATTCCTTTGAATCGCTTAACATAAAAGTTAAAACTACTTCTTTTATATCATTTGCATCCTCTGGTAAAACATATAAGTAATTCACAAATGCTTCGTTGGTATTCTCATCAAAAACGTAATTAAATTTACAATCCTGATTTTCACCAATTATACTCGGAATTACATTAAAATTTACCAAATTATCGTTAGAACGTAACTTTATTGAATAAATAAACACATCTCCATTTTTCCCAGAGAACTCTTCGTTCCCAACAAACTCAATAGATGGAGTTCCAAACTTCAAAGTGCTCCCCAGGTTAATCGTACTTCCTGCTACAATAACTAACAATATGATTAACCAGTTTGACTTCATTTAAACATTCAGAATTAATGAATACTTTATTCAATGACAAATATAAATAAAAAAAATCTAACAAAACGAATACTTTAAGTAAATAATTTACATTACAAGTAAATATCTCTTTATTTAAGTAAAGCAAATACTGCTAGATGCCTATATTTTTCTATTATTGTAACTTATACGTGATTTATTAAATGCTTAATTAAATAATTGTTAAGTATTTATTAGAGATTAGAAGAATTTGAATGAATTTAAGAATTTCTTGTAGAATTATGTAGTATAAAAGGGCTTTTTGTACATTTTTAGTAAAAAAATAAAACAATCTGTGCTATCTTGTTGAAATGTCCAAAATGAATAATTCTCATATTATTCATATAGTATCTATTACCAAAAAATGAAGGTATTTTTTCTTAAACTAATCATTTGATTAATCAGTAATAATTTTCTTAAACTCAAATATATAAAGAATATGATTAATCATATTTTGATATGCAAATATGCCTCTTTTTGTAAATTGTAAATCAATACAGTTTAGTTAAGCCACAGAAAGGGTTAAAAAACAACATTAAATTGTGAATAGCAAACACGAATAAAATAATTACACAGCCTGTTAGAACCAACTATTGCAAAGCAAATGCCAAAAGAAGAGGAATTATACAGTTCGTTACAGTCAGGCACATACTTTCAATAAATAATTATCAGTTTTGCTTGCATCAGCGTTCTAACAGCAACATAGAACGCTGATCACACGGATACTTTGTAGCACAGATTTTTACGGATACTAATCCAATCCATATCATTTGGTTCTGTATTTCATTTTTAAAAAAATATTGTTCCTGAATTTTTTCTACAATCATGAATCTTGCTTGCGTTATCTGCGTTCTAACTGCAACATGATAGAACGCTGATGACACAGATACTTAGTATCGCTGATTAGAACAGATTTTAAATAAAATATATGCTTTGGGTTTATCTTATCTGTGTTCTAACAGCAACATACAGAACGCTAAGAACATCTATACCGTAAACTGGCAGTCAGTTCTTATACGTTTTTAAACAAAAAATAACGGACATAAAAAAAGCTGCAACTCTTAAGGTTTGCAGCTCTCAAAATACTTGTACGGGGCGTATTTTCAATTCATCAATATCGCTTGATACTTTGTATCGTTATTTAAAATTTTAAGTGATTCAGAAATCTCAGAATCATTTTCTAAAGCATACTGAATTAATCCACTTTGGTAGTAATATCGTATAACAATTGCCCTGCTAAGCAATTCCTTTATATCTGCTTTAAAATGGTTCAAATCTCCACGAACATCATGTTTTAAATCATTTTCTAAAAGTTCTATATCACTTGATACGTTCTGATAATATTGTTCTTGTTTTGCTTTTTCAATCAAATATTTAAGTGCTTTATCCGTTTCCGTTTCGTATTTAATATCCCTGCTAAGCACATATTCAACAAAATCATCGTATTGTTGATCAGATATTTCAAAATCAGTAGCTTTGGCAATAGACTTATTTATAAAACTAAAATTATTAGCATAATCAAAAATGATAAAATTCTGCATCAAATATATTGATAAAGCATTGATATTATGTTCTTTAATTTCAATATCTGGTAATATCCCACCACCATCATAAACCGTTCTTCCGTTTTTCGTTTTAAATTTACTAATTAAAGAATCAGGAACATGCCCTACACTTCCATCCGGATTTCTGTGTGCATAATCCAAAGCCTGTATACAACGTCCACTAGGAATATAGTACTTTGCGGTAGTAATTTTAAGTTTGGCATTATAAGTTAAATCCCTGGTTGTTTGTACCAAGCCCTTTCCGTAAGTACGCTGGCCAACAATTACAGCACGATCTAAATCCTGTAAAGCTCCCGAAACAATTTCTGAAGCCGAAGCTGAATTTCTATTAACCAGAACGACAATATCCATATCTTCATCAATAGGCTGCTTTCCAGTCCTTAAATTTTGATTCCATTGTTTCATTTTTCCTTTCGTACTCACTACATCAGTACCCTTTTCAACAAACAAACTCACAATTTTAACAGACTGATTTAACAAACCTCCGGGATTTCCTCTTAAATCTAAAACCACCTGAGTGGCATTATTCTTTTTTATTTTTATTAGCGCCTCTTTTACTTCTTCATAAGCAGATTGGGTAAAGCCTGTTAATTTAATATATCCGGTTTCTGCATTAATCATTCCGGAGTATGGTACATTTTTTACATGTATTTTTTCTCTCTTAACTGTTAAAATAAGGTTTTCTTTCGTATACGGCCTAAAAACACTCAATTGTACTTCGGTATTAGGAACTCCTTTTAATAATTCACTTACATCATCAGTATTAGCATTACCAAGCTGCTTATTTTCAACTTTTTTTATAATATCGCCAGGTCTAAGCCCTGCATGATCAGCCGGATAGTCTTTATAAACCCGTTCGATAATAACATCTGATCCATCTTTTCGTATTAAAGCGCCAACACCACCGTACTGGCCAGTTGTCATAAACTTAAAATCCTCAATTTTAGATTCAGGATAATAAACGGTATAAGGATCCAATGATTCCAACATTTCTTCAATTGAGGTTTGAATAATTTTTGCAGATTGGATATCATCGACATAATACAGCCTTAATTCACGAATAAGTGTTTGATAAATGTCTAAATTCTTCGCTAAATCAAAATCATCTGTATCATCAAAGCTGAAAAATATAGCTGAAAACAACAATATTGTACCCGCAATAACAAACGAACGTATATTTCTATGGTGTTTAAATATTTTCATTACATAAGTCCCCCTAAAATTTTAATAATCAAGCCATTTTACTTTTTGTTAACTAAGCATGAATAAATATATTAATGGTATAAATAAATCAACTTGTTAACCCTTTTTCACTACAATACTATACATATCTATCTGATGTAGTGATAATTATAAAGTTTAAATATAACAAATTTCATGCAAACTTTATGAATTTTATAAAACTTTTTTTAATGCGAATGTAAACTCCATAATTAGCCTTAATTATCTTCGCTTTACATAAAGTACAGTTTAGTTTTAAGCAAAAGGAAGTAGTAATTAGAAAAGAGAATGTCAGATTTTTGTAAACCTTCGTTTATTAATCGATTTTTCAGGAATAGAATGGTTTTAAAATGATATCAATAGTCGACTTGGGTTTTACACAGGGTACATAATAACAAATTTGCAGATTCCATAGCCACAATCACTACACTAAAAAGCAGTAGCAGTAGCAGTAGCAGCATCCTAATTTATTTCAAGCTGCAAATCAATAAGCTCGGTGCTAGCTAACGAGCTGTGAAATGGAAGAATCTATTTTGTACGATGCAAGTATCGGTAAATTAAACCCACTGGTGGAATTAAAAGCCAGATTGTACTAAAACCAAAGGCGAAGACATTATACCGAAGAAAAAAAAACTACTTCGTATTAGCACGAAAACGATGCATTTTCAATGTCTTATTTTTAAGCTTTTTTGATATATGGAACTTGTTTTAGGATTTGTAGAAGTTGGCAGTAAGCAGTCCACAGTAGGCAGTAGTTATGCAAAGTCTGTCTACTGAGAACTGAAGGCTGTTCTCGTTCCAAAATTGTAAAACACGACCTGTCCTGATTTTTCGGGATGAAATTAAGAAAAATACCGACTTTATAGACAAGCTCTACTTAGTGGCTATTGTCAAGAAGGCTTAACTTGTGGGAAAGATCTGTAAATAAAATTTTCATTGATTTTTCAATATTAGCATATGGAAGTATGTCATTTGATTGATAAATAATCATTAATGCAACTTGCTTATTGTAAGACATTAGCTGCTCATATAAATCATTTTTATTTAAACGAAAGGCCTCACGAATTCTACGTTTTAATAAAATGCGGGTAACTGCCTTTCTAAAACGTTTTTTTGATACACTTATAGCAGACTGAACCGGTACTTGAGCAGGTAATTCATCACTTATCCACAGAAGTGTTAATGGATACTTTCTAATACGGTTAGAATTTTCAAATAACTTACCAATCAGAATTTTACTGCAAAGCTTTTCTTTTTTGGGATATTTGAAATGCATTGTTTCACAAATTTATGTAAAGGAAGTAGTAGTTTATAATAGCATATATCCTCTAATACATATTACTATCTGTTACAAATAATTAGTATATCAATACTCCGAAAAGCCGCTTAGCGGGTAATCCTATTGAAAGCAAAAATATATCAATCTGTATATCCGCCTATTAAGAACCCGCTTAGCGGCTGAATGCAGAAAATCATATTTTTCGGAGTAGCCTCAATATTGAATTTTTCTCCCTGAGCTTTTTTACTAAGCCAAATAGAGGTTTATATTTCAGATACAATAAATCTGTCTGTCCTCTTTAAAGCGATCAGACTGATTCACATAAGTTTTGCTTAGCCAAAATTTAAGCTATGAATTAACACAAAGTATTAGCAACATTTAAAAAAAACTCACTTATCCTTAAGCACCATTCTTTATATAAGTTTCAATAGCCATGGTCATTGAAGGCAGTTTGGGCATAGGTGCCTGAATATCTAATCGTAAACCGGCATCTTTCACAGCTTTTGCAGTGGTATTACCAAACGAAGCTATTTTAATGTTGTTTTGTTCAAAATCTGGAAAATTCTGAAGTAGTGATTTAATTCCCGAAGGACTATAAAATACAAGAATATCGTAATTTACATCAGCCAAATCAGATAAATCACTACTTACTGTTTTGTAAAATATTGATTTAGTATGTTTTAGCTTATACTTACGTAATTTCCTTGGTATTTCCTGTTTGTGAGAATCTGCTAATGGTAATAAGAATCTTTCCTCTCTATGTTTCAATAAAACTTCTATCAAATCATCAAACTTACCTTTACCATAAAATATTTTTCGTTTACGGTAAACGATATATTTTTGCAAATAAAAAGCGATCGATTCAGTAATACAAAAATATTTCATCGATTCAGGTATGCTAATTTTTAGTTCTTTTGCTATTCTAAAGAAGTGATCTACAGCAGTTCGACTTGTTAAAATAACAGCAGAATGTTCCAAAATATTAACCTTTTGCATCCTAAACTTTTTAACTGTAATTCCCTCAACATGAATAAATGGTCTAAAATCAACAACTATATCATTTTTTTTGGCCAAATCAAAAAAGGGTGATCGATCGTTTGTGGGTTTTGGTTGCGATACAAGAATTCTTTTTATTTTCACTCCCTAACTATTTTCGTTTATACTAGAAATACACTAATTAATTAAAAGCCTTAATATTTTGTAACAAGCCCGTTAACTATAACTAAACTGGCACAAATAGCTTTACTATTAATAATATGGGTATAATTTCAAGGGCACAAAAGTACAAAATCATATAAAATAACGAAAACCTATTTGTCAAAAAAATAGAAATTATTTTAAAAGCCCTTGTTATATAAGCAATTACATATATGAAAAATAAACTAAATATTAATAAATTAACGCTATTATGCGGTGCAAATAGTATTCCAAACAAAAAAATCATGTTTAATATCCCTAATAATATCAAAATATTATTGAAATAAAAAATATACTCTGAAGCTGCTTTTCCAGTAGAAACAAATTTACTAATTAATAAGATTGAAACTTTATAAATGTATATAAGAACAAAATTAAGAGCCATGTAACTAAAATATACAAACAGTTTATTGTCCTTATCAAATGGTAAATTAAAATGCTTAACTACAGAAATTAAAAAGATTCCAAAACTTAAATGAAATACAAAAAGTAATAAAAGTTCATTTATAGCGAATAGTTTATTTCTTTCATTATAAAGCACTTGTGAATGTCTAAAACTGATAATAGATGATAAAGTACGCTGCAAATAGCTTTTACCATTTAATTTTACATAAGCAATTAATGTCGTCAATAAAATCAAAATCATTAACAAATAATCATTTTCATGAAGTTTAAATTGGGTATCACTATTTTCCACAATATCTTCTTCTTGAATACTTGAATTTAGATTTACTTTATTGCCTGGTAGTTGATTAAAATAAGATTTATTGAGAAATTTATTTGTTAAAGAAGGCTCCTCTCCTGAAACAGAATAAATATAACTTGTAGCATCAAAGCCATCTTCAATCTGTTTGAATAAAGCACTTTTACTACTATCTTTTGATATTAATAGTTTATTTTTAAAATTATTCTGAAAGTTCGTATTGCTAACTATTGTGTCTGATTTCTTTATTGTATCAGTCTGAGTATTGTTTTGTTGATGATATAAAAACGATTTACTCATATAAGGAATTGAATAATAATTTTGACTGCAAAAGTAAATAATTTATTACATAAAAGGTATAATATTTATAAATTTGTTCCACGAGGAGCTGTTTTATAAAATATTACTAAAGGCTCAAAACCCTCTTATCCATGCAGAAAGCTGCTCTTTCAAAAAATAATGAAAAATAGATTTAACATCCTGCGAAACTTCGGTCTTCCGGCTTCTAACTTCTATCTCGCTTTTCTATAAAAACCCATTTAATACAATTCAACTGTTTTATTTCCACGAAATTAATAGTAATACCATTTACAGCTAATTTTATATATTTTTGTCGAATACAGCAAATAAAACAAAACCATTATGCAAAATACAGATTACTATTTAGTAGAAGATTTATTTACAGAAGAACATAAATTAGTAAAAAAATCATTAAAAGACTGGGTAAACAAACGAATAAAACCCACAATTGACAGTTATGCACAAAATCATAAATATCCTGAATTCATGTTTGAAGAAATGGGGGAATTGGGAGTATTTGGATCCTTTATTCCCGAAAAATATGGAGGTTTGGGATATGATCAAATTTCATATGGAATAATGATGCAAGAACTTGAAGCGGGTGATTCAGCAATAAGATCAACCGCTTCTGTACAAAGTTCATTGGTAATGTATCCAATATTTGAATTTGGTTCTGAAGAGCAAAAAATGAAATATCTTCCAAAATTAGCATCCGGCGAATTTGTTGGTTGTTTTGGTTTAACAGAACCAAACCATGGTTCTGACCCAGGAAGTATGGAGAGTAAATTAGTAGAAAAAACAGATCATTTCGTTTTGAACGGAACAAAAATGTGGATTACAAATTCTCCAATAGCAGATATTGCCGTTGTTTGGGCAAAGGATGAGAACCAAAAGGTAAGAGGAATAATTGTAGAAAAAGGAATGAAAGGTTTTACTGCACCGGAAATAAAAAATAAATGGTCACTAAGAGCCTCTATAACAGGTGAACTCGTTTTTGATAATGTATTAATTCCTAAAGAAAATATTTTACCAAATATTAGCGGTTTAAAAGGCCCAATGATGTGTCTTAATTCTGCAAGATATGGTATTGCCTGGGGAGCAATAGGTGCTGCAATTGATTGCTATCAAACAGCAATACAGTACACAACAGAAAGAAAACAGTTTAAAAAACCTATAAGTTCTTTTCAGCTTACACAAAAGAAGCTTGCTGAAATGATTACCGAAATAACAAAAGCACAATTACTAATATGGCGACTGGGAGTTTTAAAAAATGAAAATAGGGCTACACCTGCTCAAATATCTATGGCAAAACGTAACAATGTTGAAATGGCTTTAAAAATTGCACGTGACAGCCGTCAAATGCTGGGAGCAATGGGTATTGTTGGTGATTATCCTATAATGAGACACATGATGAACCTGGAATCAGTAATTACCTATGAGGGTACACACGATATTCATTTGCTTATAACCGGAATGGACGTAACAGGACTTGCGGCTTTTAAATAATGACAGCACTCCAAAAAGCCGCTTAGTGGGTTATCCTATTAAAAATGAAAATGTATTAGTTTCTATATCTGCTTATTAAAACCCGCTTAGCGGCTGAATGCAGAAAATTACACTTTTCGGAGCAGACTCAATAATAAAGGTTTAAACAAAATTATAAATAGAGCTGAGCCAGAATAAAAAAGAGTCATTGGATAATTCTCCAATGACTCTTTTTTATTGATACAATTCATCCCCAAATCGGTAGTATCAAATATTATTTGTTACTCCCTTCAAAAAATGCTAATAAACTTTCCTTATTTTCCCTATCAAATTTAACAACAAACTGTTCATTCTTAAAAACATAATGTCTTGAAGTTAACTCACCATCCGTACCGTAATATACATGTTTATATACTTTTAGACTGTTTTTATAAGCAACAAGCTGCATAAAACAATAGTTATCAGTACAAACGTTATCTTTAACAATAGCAACCTTATCAAAACGTTCGCCATCCTTTTTAAAAGCAATTACGTCTTCTTTAGCAAATTTTATTTTCTCGCCATTCTCCAGAGTTCCAACAAGGAACGATTTTACACCATAACGAAGCGTCTTTAAATAATAGAAATTTTCATCCGTTTGAACAAAATCTCCGTCATTTCCACCTGCAAACAAACTAGTACTTAAAAAAACAAGTACAATAAATGTTAAAACTTTTTTCATAATTTAATCCTCCAAAATTTAATGTGAATTTACCTTAATATATTTACTAAGGCTAATCCATTTATTGTACCAAAGTTTTTATTATACTCATTTTATGATACTTAACTACTCTTAAGGGAATTTAATAATAACAGGACTGTACGAAAACGATGCAATTAGTGTTCAATTTCGAACATTGAACATCACTGCGAATGTAGCGCAGCGGAATGTAGCAATCCCCTGAACAATGAACGTGATGGAGAGAGCAAAGCCCGTGGCCCCCCCCAGCAATTAAGAAAGTGCCCAATTACAACAAACAAACAAACCGCATAGCGCACATTTGGAGATAGCTTCGCTACCACTCGGAATGACGTTCGTTGTGCATCGCCATGATGGACGTTGAATAGGCGACGGAGCAAGGCTGGCGCACAAATAAGACCCCAACCCCCTGAGAGGGGCTTTACTTCTCAGCTTAATAGTAAAAGTCTTCACATAGCTTTGGGGTTTCTAATTATTCTCTGCGGTAAAAGCCCCCTTTCTCAGGGGG
>Ga0164318_10006974_pt1 | contig 10950 bp, 6 predicted proteins | sample GuaBasSedimGuay9_FD_113734 | JGI IMG/M metagenome (GOLD analysis project Ga0164318, IMG submission 113734) | Subseafloor sediment microbial communities from Guaymas Basin, Gulf of California, Mexico - Guay9, Core 4571-4, 0-3 cm | ecosystem: Environmental > Aquatic > Marine > Hydrothermal vents >...
TGGAGAGCTGGAGAGCTGGAGAGCTGGAGAGCTGGAGAGCTGGTGAGCTGGAGAGCTGGAGAGCTGGAGAGCTGGAGAGCTGGAGAGCTGGAGAGCTGGAGAGCTGGAGAGCTGGAGAGCTGGAGAGCTGGAGAGTTGGGAAAGACAGCCATAGCGGTATTGCAAGCTACAACCATTATTGCGATTAGAGTAAGTTTAATAATTAAGTTTTTCATTTTTGTCTCTTTTTTGTTTAAAAATTATCAGCCACATTATTTTTGTGTCACGGGCTTAAGTAATTTTATGTTCCAAACAAACAAAATCGAACTTTTATATATAATATCATATTTAAAAATATATGTCAATCTCCAGAATTGCCTTTGTGTCAAGTTTATAGAAATGTCACCTTTTACGTTTTTTAGAAATGTCCGGTTTTCATATTTTATTTATTTCGTAGATTTCGTGGTACAATAAAGATACTTATGTGGTAAGAAATTCAGCCGCTAATGCGCTAATACTCATATTTTTTTACTCAAAGGAAATTGAAATTTGCTTTCTGTATCCCCGAAACTCTCCGGGCGCTAACGCGAATTTATTTCTCCATCAAATCAAGCATTTCCCGTGGAGTGATAATTACTAAATCAGTAATTTTTTTGGGAAAATGTTTTCGATTGCCGGTAATTAAAAATTTCGCTTCTCCGGTAACTGCCGCAGCAAGAAATTTTGTGTCATCCGGGTCGACACATTTAACAGATAAACTCGCAGGTGGTAAAGGTAATAAGAATTGTTTAAAAAAGTTAAGCATTTGAATAACAACTTTTTGTGAAAAACCAAACTTCTTGTAATTAAGTACACAATGATATTCTTCTAAAATCCCGTCTGTGACTATCGGCTCAAATTCACCCGAATAAACCGTTTCCATAATCTTTGCCGGAACACCATTAGGATTTAACACCGCTAAAACAAGGACATTTGTGCCAATGACAATTTTAATCATTTTTCAACACGCGCTTTTTTTATAATGCTGTTTATTTCTTTTTGGGAAACTCCTTTTGGAAACCGCTCCTTTGCTTCTTTCTGCAGTTTTTTGAATGCCTGATACGAAATCATTCTTTCCATAAAACGCGCAACGGAATCCGCTTCGTCAGGTGATACAGAAGTTAATACCGCAACCGGTTTGCCATGAGTTGTAATTATTAACGGTTCTCCATTCTCGGTTTTAGCGATAAGATGTGACGCTTTTGCCTGCAGTTCTCTTATAGTTCCGTATTTAGCCATTTTATTATGTTGGTATTTTGTTATACAATTGCTTAACAATATTATAACATATTGAACATCAAATGTAAAGCAGAATTCTCGAAATTCGAAATTAAATTCCCCTCCTGTTTTAGGAGGGGTGGCACAAGTGCCGGGGTGGTTCATTCTGGAGTGCAGTCATAAAGACGCGGTAGCGGCATTTACTGCGTTGGCGAGTTATCGCCAAAATAATAAATATCAAAATAATAATTCTTTTGTATTAACTTCGTGATAACGCAAGAGGCGCTAAAGTCGCTATTAAACACAATATTTTTAATCAAAAACCGAGAAAATAAATTTGCTCAAAAGAGCAAATTTCCTCCGAACGACAAAAAATAATCAAACTCTGTCGCGACTTCGTGGTAAAAACGAGTCCGCAGATTACGCTAAATTTAAAAACTTATGTGTTCTTATGTGTCTTATGTGGTAAAGAAGTTTTCGTTTATTCACACCGGGAAGATTTTTCTTTCACGGAGTAGTGCCACTATTTTTTCAATAGATTCTTCAATTGAACTTTCATCCATTTTTAAATGTAATGCGGGATTCTCAGACGGTTCGTATGGGACGTCAATTCCAACAACATTTTTCAGTTCACCATCGCGAACTTTCTTGTAGATTCCCGTTGTGTCATTTTCTTCACACCATTCTACCGGCGCGTCAGCATAAATTTCGATAAACATTTCTTCGCCGATAATTTCGGAAATCTGTTTACGGATTTCAATTGACGGTGAAACAAATCCTGCAATTGTAATTTGACCGTTAAGATTTAAGATGTGAGATATTTCAGCCACACGGCGTAAATGTTCAGCACGACTTTCAGAGTCAAATCCTAAATCACGGTTTATTCCCTTGCGGACAGTTTGACCGTCAAGCAAAGTGCATGTTGCACCCATATCAAAGAGTCGTCGTTCAAGCGCGTAAGAAAGTTTCATTTTACCCGAACCTGTAAGTCCGGTGATCCAGATTGTTGCCGGTTTCTGACCGTAGCGTTCAATTCTTTCTTCCGCTTTCACAAAACTTTCGCGTGATGAAGCGGTCTCAACTTCAGATTTTTCATCAGCGATTTTTGTCGGTAAATTATCAGCGTCTTCGCGTTCGATAATCATTCCCGCGGCAACGGTATTATTAGTCATTGTATCGACAATAATAAGATTTCCCGTGCTTCGGTTTTTGGCGTAAGCGTCGTACATCAAAGGAGTAGTTGCCGTAAAAACAACTCTACCGATTTCGTTTAAGTTAAGCGGCTGTGACTCGACCTTATTCATTGAATTGACATCAATCCGGTATCTCACATTGTCAATTCTCGTGCTCACCATTTTGGTTGACTGCTTGATAAGATAAGGTTTATTAATGTCCATAGGTTCATCACCCATCCAGACAACCATTGCTTCAAATCTGCGTTCGATTTTCGGCAGATTATGTTTATGAACGATCATATCTCCGCGGCTCACATCAACTTCATCTTCAAGAGTAACAGTAACAGCCATTGGCGGGAAAGCTTCATCAATTTCTCCTTCAAAGGTAACGATAGATTTCACTTTGGAAGTTTTTCTTGAAGGAAGAATCATTACCTCATCACCTTTACGGATAACTCCTGAAGCTACTGTTCCGCAATAACCTCTAAAATTCAGATTTGGTCGTAGAACATATTGAACAGGGAAACGTAAATCAATAAGATTTCTGTCACTCGCGATATGCACATCTTCGAGGTAAGCGAGCATTGGCGCGCCTTTAAACCAAGGCATATTTTCACTTCTATCAACCACGTTATCGCCTTTAAGAGCTGACATTGGAAGAAAATAAATATCATTAACTTCGAGTTTGGCGGCGAAAGCGGTATAATCGTCTTTAATTCTTTCAAATACTTCCTCGTCATAATCAACGAGATCCATTTTATTGATACAAACAATCAAATGTTTAATTCCAAGCAAACTCGCGATAAATGAATGGCGCTTCGTCTGCGGCATGACTCCATGCCGCGCGTCAATCAAAATCACTGCAAGATTGCATCCCGATGCGCCTGTTGCCATATTACGCGTGTATTGTTCATGCCCCGGCGTGTCAGCGATAATAAAGTTTCTTTTATCGGTGGAAAAATATCTGTAGGCAACATCAATGGTAATCCCCTGCTCCCTTTCAGCTTTTAATCCGTCGGTAAGCAAAGCGGGATCGAAATCATCATCGGTAGTTCCGTGAACAGCCGAATCTTTCAGCACGGCAGCAAGCTGATCTTCATAAATCATTTTTGAATCATAAAGCAGTCTGCCGATTAAAGTTGATTTACCGTCATCAACGCTTCCTGCTGTGAGGAAGCGGAGCATATCTTTTTGCTCATGGAGTTTCAAGTATGCGTCAATATCTGTTTTTATAAGTTCTTGTTTGTACATTCTTATCTAATTGTTTATAATGATTAAAATTGACCTAATTTCTAATTGGTCTAATTGATCTAATCAAAAACCAAACTCAAAAACCTAATAACCAATTTTTTTCTTCTTGGTCATTATTTAGGTAAATTAGAAATTAGGTTAATTAGGTCAATTTAAAAGTACCCATCCCTCTTCTTTTCTTCCATTGATGCCGCGCCGTCAAAATCAATCACACGACCTTGTCGTTCAGACGAAGTTGCAAGTAACATTTCCTGGACAATTTTCTGTAATGTGTCTGCCTCGGATTCTACCGCACCGGTCAAAGGATAACAGCCCAGAGTACGGAACCGGACTTTTTTCATCATTGGTTTTTCTCCCGGCTCAAGCGGCAGGCGATCATCATCAACCATAATCAGAGTTCCGTTTCGCTCGACAACGGGGCGCACATCCGCGTAATAAAGAGGAACGATAGGTATTTCTTCCATTTGGATATAGAGCCAGATATCGAGTTCCGTCCAGTTTGAGAGAGGAAACACGCGAATGGACTCGCCTTTATTAATTTTGCAATTATAGAGGTTCCACAATTCCGGGCGTTGATTTTTGGGGTCCCACTGATGGAATTCATCACGGAAACTGTAAATTCTTTCTTTAGCTCTTGATTTTTCTTCATCACGGCGCGCTCCGCCGAATGCGGCATCAAAACCATAATGATTCAGCGCCTGCTTTAATCCCTCGGTTTTCATGACGCGGGTATGCGTTTCCGAACCATGTTCAAATGGATTTATGTTTTGTTCAATGCCGTCCGGATTTGTCCATACGATTAGATTCAAGTCAAGTTCTTTTTTTACCTTTTCGCGGTATTCTATCATCTCGCGGAATTTCCATCGCGTGTCAACATGCATCAGCGGAAACGGAATTTTCCCCGGCGCAAATGCCTTCTGGGCAAGGCGAAGCATTACAGATGAATCTTTGCCGATTGAGTACAGCATTACCGGATTGTCAAAGTCCGCGGCAACTTCACGAATGATGTGAATGCTCTCGGCTTCCAGTTCTTTCAAATGAGTTAAAGAGTATGAGCTCATATTTTTATTTAATTAAATTAAAGTCCAACGGTTTTGCGTCGGGCATTTTATATTCTACTATATTATATCATTATCCCAAAAATGATGAAAAAATACAATCGTATTTCGCGACGGGGATGATTAGCGTTTGTCGCTCGGAGGAAATTGAAATTCACTTTGTGAATTACAATTTGATTTCAGAGTGTTAGAATGTTTGGGTTGGTGAATTTGAGGAGTTATCGGTATTCAATTTGGAGTACAGTCTAATGAAATAATACGCGTACAGATTAATCAGTCATAAATTTCTTGAAAATTGACAAATGATAAATTATAAATAATAAATAATAAATTGAAACCGGTTCCGGGAGAGCATTATTCGTTAACGGCGTCGGTGAAAGTAAAACTACATCATTGAATATCCCGTCCGGATAAAGTCCGCTCGAAATATCTTCCGACTGCGGACCGTAAATTATTGTATGAATCGCTGAAGTGGAATCATCATAAAGTCCTATTTCTTCTCCGTTCCCGTTAAGTTTAAATGGTGCGTGGAACGGTCCCTGATTAGTTTCGTTATCCGCCCATATAAGCAAAAATCCTCCGGGCAAAATATTTGTTATCGGGAGTTCCCATTTAGTTGGCAGACTTAATGAGTCGGTCAAAAACAATCCTGCTGTTGTTTGAGAATTTGTTCCCGCATTATAAAGTTCTATCCAATCATCATAACCGCCGAACTCATCTGTAATAACGGTAGAATTTATTGCGAGGAATTCGTTTATGGCAAATCCTTTTTCCTCGGGCGGAACTGTACTGATAATTGTAATCGTATCCGTTTCGGCAATATTCCCGCTAAAATCAAATCCCTGAATTACGACATAATTTGTTCCGGACGAAAGTTTTATTTTTGCGGTCCAATTTGATACTGTGCTCCAATTTACATTTAGTTCAATCGGGTTATCTTTTTGCCGGATATTTTTAACATTTATCCATGCATTACCCGATAAATCGATTTCACTTTCATCGGTTGTAAAATCATTCCCTTCATTAGTTGTAATTCTGAAAGGGATTTCCGCCGGCAATTGGCTTAGCACAAAATTTCTTCTCTCGCGGATAAAATCTACCACACAGTCAAAACTGTAAGGGCTGAGATTTTGCAATAAACTGTAATAATGCGTTGCCCATCTTTGCATATAGTCCGGATTGTAAGCTTTATCAATTATATCTTTAAAATGCCCATAAAGCAGCCGCAAATTTCTTGGAATTTCAATAACTTTTCCAAGATTATATTTGTTGTAACCGTAAACAGCATTCGCGCCCCAAAGCGGAGCGTCAACACCCCGCCAACGGTTTGACGGTTCAAATGCCCAGTCCATATCGATAGGCAAAACGAGAAGTTTCCCGTCAGTCGGGCGCTTGTAAATCATATTATTATGCGAGGAGCCGAAGTTGTATGTATCGAAAACGCAGCCGAGAGAAAGAAACGCGAAATTTCTCATCCATTGGTCTTCATCGAGAATTTCCGGCGCCGCTTTCTCTATCTCCGCCACCGGCATTGAAAAAGTTTTACACAGCTCCATAAGTGGAGAATAATCATCTTCCGTCCTGCCGTTTTTTATCAGAAAAAACCAGCGATAAGTTTCTTTATCGTCACCAAGATTATAAATATCACCAATGCCGCTAACAAAAGGCCCTTTCGGTTTAATTTTTATGCTTTCCGGATCGCTCGGATTCGCAAGTTTGTTTAATGCATAAACATATTCGTATTTATATAAAGGCTGTTTCCCGCCATTTTGAAAGTATGAATCGAAATAATCGGGAGTAAAGCGTCCCATCATTAACAAAGATTTATGAGTTTGAATTCCGCCCGGCATACGAATAATTATATGCATCAAATCATCGTATTGAGAATAAATCCCGCCGGCACGATTTGCGATATGTTTCAGCAGAATTTCCTCCTGACTATGTCCGATGCCGCGTGACAGTCCCATGAGCCGGCCATTCGGATCACTCATAACCATTTTATGAACACCTCTGAACAGATTATCCGCCGGAAACAAAAATTTATGTCCCGGCAGTCCGCCATATCTTGTAATATTGCCTTTTATTCTAACCTTTACATTATAAAAGACCTGCGTTTCGTCATAAATTATTGTTCCGCGTTCATAATCATTATTTAAAACATTTGCGCCATCGTACATTCTCGTGCAGTCTGCCGGGAGCATTATAACTCTAAAATTATGAACCGACAAAGTAGTCGCGCGATAATCCTGTACCTGATAAAAAGCGCGTGAATCAGCCCCGGCAGCCGGATAAAAAGATGTGCAGTTTAGATTATCAACCGCTTGTATGTAGAATTGAATAATGCTATCCATCGCGGTACCCGGAATTAAAGCTGAATATATGTCGGCAGAATTTAATGTCATAGGAATAACCGACCAGCCTCCACCGGCATAAGACCAGAAAAGTGTGCACGATTTTATGCCATCGTTATCATTCGCGCGAACAGAAACTAACACTTTCTGATTAGGATTCGGCACGGCAGGCGAATGTTTCATTTCAGAAAAGGTAGGGCCAATATTATTTTCGTAGCGTGAGTTTTGCGCTCCGGGAGTTCCGTTTTTCTCTACTACATCTAAAATTGTTGTTTTCGCGCATCGATTAAAATATATCCATGAACGGAATCTCGGCGACCCGATTACCCATCTCGCACGCAAGCTTATTTCATATTCGTTGTTCGCGTTAATTGCACGGTTACCCGCAAAAGTTGTCTCCGCGTGATTATAAGAATGACCACTGGCATAAGAGGCAACAAGCCGCAAAACTTTATTCCCGGGACTGTCGGGATCATCGGTAACATAACTCTTAGCGTGAGTGCCGTTTATCCGCCAGTGATTTATTCCAGTGTCAAAAGTGCCGTTTTGAATTACCTGCACCGGCGCGGTATCAGGATTTTCTATCACGCTAACATCGTCAACTAAAACTTCACCGCCCTGAAGAAGGCCCATGAGAAATTCATTCCAATAAGACGGTCCGCCAACCTGTCCCGCTGTCATTTTATAACTAATTTCCTGCCATGATGATTTGGATGATTCATCACTTGCAGCCCACACTTCCGGTTTTGAGCTATCGGCATAAGGGTCCCGCAACTCAAGCGAAGCGCCATCACCGTCCGGATATTCCGCCCATGGAAAGCTGTCATAATAATGGACTTCATCCGCCGGATTTCCATTATTATCTTTCAGCAAAATATTTTCATCTTTATGCGATAGTTTCCCTGAAAAATTACCTAAAATCCTCGCGGAAGGGAATTTTTGACTTAATGCCGCTGCATCATTCGCAACAACAAAATATTCTCCCGCCGCGACTAAAGTATTTGACGGAAAAAGAAAATCTACCGCATCTGAAATTTTCCAGTTTGAAATATCAACTGTTGAAGTCCCGCGATTATAAAATTCAATCCATTGCTCGGAATTCTCCGAAAAATCTTTCCCGGTTGTCGTGTTCGTGATCGAATAAAGCTCCATCCCGAAAACTACATCACTGCTCGACGCGCCCCATTGGTGAACCTCTACCGCCAGAACATTTTCTCCCTGAACGAGTGCGGTTGGACTTATCAAATAAGGACCTGTATATTGCGCGTTTACAATTGTGCTTGCAGCATAAGTTGTCGCGTGAATTTCCCCTGCCGGCATATTGAAGCGATAAATTTCTGTTCCGTTTAAATAAAAAACAGCGCCGTCATCTATTACAGGATGAAGATATAATTCCAGATCATTTGTGCTGCCATTAAAATCAAATGTGGTGCGGAAATAAAATGTCGTTCGCGTGTTGTCTTTTTGTATCAATGTGTTTTTCGGCGCAGGCATCGGATCGGGGTCATTGTATAAAAGTGCTGCTCCGGATGACCAGCCGCTGTCATTATAACTAGGCACACGCCACGCTGTACCGAGGTCATCACCTGAATCATCATATTTCCAGTTTCCCGTAATAGGGATGAACATATTTTTTTGTTCTTCCGGTTGAACTTCGTATTCAGGTTGATGATGATACATTATTTCATTAATTACAATTTCATCATGAAAAGAAAAAAGATTTTCCGCGTTCGGAGTTTCTATTGAAGGATACAACCATCTGCCATCAGAACTTTTTCCGCGTAATTTATTTGTAACTTTTTTACCGTCAATGACAGTCCCGTCACTCGAATATAAAAATAATTTATCGTTATCAAGAGGAATAAAACCTAATTCATCATTGGTAATAACTTTTAATTCGCCAACCGGAATTATTTCGGCAGAAAAAACATAATTTGAAGTAGCACTTGAACAGCGAATCTGATAATTCGCAAGCTGAATATCATTAGTCCCGGCATTCTTAATTTCCAGCCAGAAATTTATGCCTGAACTCGCTGACATAATTTCATTGAATAAAAGACCGGCAGGCAATGCGGCAAGTGTTCCACTGTTTTCTACGCCGGGTGTTCCGCCGATCTGAGAACTTGCCGACCAGTTTTCCGCCGGCTTACTCGCAGAGTCAGATTTTATTTTTGAAAGCGATGCACCGGAACCATCTGCTTCTACCGGCCATTCATTAGAATCGCCATAAGAAACTTTATCCATCAAACGTCCGCTGTTATTCAGCAATCTGAGCGTTTCGCCGGAATTTGAAAGCTTACCTAAAAACGGACCGTAAACATTTGTGAGACCCGTTTGAGATTCAAGCACAGAGGGTGAAGCGGCAATTACAGCATAACCGCCGCCGGGGATCACCGACCCTATCGGGAAAGTAAAATCGATTCCGTTGGAAATTTTCCACTCTGAAACATCGAGATCAACCGCCATTTGATTGTGCAGTTCAATCCATTCCGAAACGGTTTCATTACTGACACTTACGGGATAGTACATTATCTCGTTAAAGACGAGCACACTATCCGCATGAGCCGCGGGTGTAAAAACCACTGTTAGAGTTAAAGCAACAAAAATATAAATAAATGTTTTCATATTAATATTATTATAACATATTATGTTACAAAAGCAAAACAATGTTGCATTATTTGCATAATGGGGAAAATTAAACACTAAATATTCAACAAGAAATATTCAATGATAAAGTTAAGAACCTTGTATTTATTTTTTTGATGACCGGCATAGCCGTTATTTCATTAGGCTTATTTTACCGTTGATTATTGAATATTTAATTCGGAGTGATGGAGTAATAGAATCCCCCAGTGGAATAGCTCCGCTTTCCACGGGGCGAAGGGTGAAATGTCTGACTGTATTAGTCCGTGTTAGTCTATGAAAATCTTTCCTACCCATTCAACATCTTTTCCATCTTTTCACGGATAGAGTCAAGATAATCATGATTTGTAACGTCAAAGTGGATGGGCGTAATTGAAATGTATCCCTCTTTTACCGCGCGAAAATCAGCGTCAGTTTCGTCTTCCCGCTCAACCAAATCGCCGTCAATCCAATAATAAGAATTACCGCGCGGGTCAATTCTTTCAACATATCTTTCGACGTATTTAGTTTTGCCCTGATAAGTTAATTTCCAACCTTTTATTTCGTTTCGCTCAATGTTCGGAACATTAACATTCAACAGCGTTCCTTTCGGAAGATTAAAATCACTTATCTTTTCAATAACTTCAAGCACAATCTCTGCCGCAACAGAAAATTTCGCGTCACGCGAAAATGAATTTACAGAAATCGCTATCGACGGAATGCCGAGAAGCGTTCCTTCTGTCGCGGCGGAAACTGTTCCTGAATAAATGATATCGGTGCCGAGATTTGCTCCCTGATTAACTCCGGAAACGATTAAATCCGGCGGGTTGTCACCCATAAGAGAGCATAAGGCGAGTTTTACACAGTCAGCCGGCGTTCCGCTTACAGCATAACCAAACAACTTATCATCAACATACTTTTTTGAAACTTTAAGAGGATCGTGAATCGTGATAGCGTGACCAACGGCGCTCTGTTCTCTGTCGGGAGCGACGACGAACACGTCGTTATTTTTTTCAAGTGATCTAACAAGCGCTTGAATCCCGGGAGCATTTATCCCGTCATCATTACTAACTAAAATTTTCATAATATTTTTTTGACACGAATTTCACAGATTACCACGAATTTAATTTTATCATATAATTCTTTTATGTTTCAATGAGTCTTCTCCAATTATTGATAAAGCAGCTCATTTAGACCCAAAATGAGTTTTTTTAATATACCCTCTTCGGGTCGAAGCAGGGTACTTTACTTTCTACA
>Ga0164318_10006975_pt1 | contig 10950 bp, 11 predicted proteins | sample GuaBasSedimGuay9_FD_113734 | JGI IMG/M metagenome (GOLD analysis project Ga0164318, IMG submission 113734) | Subseafloor sediment microbial communities from Guaymas Basin, Gulf of California, Mexico - Guay9, Core 4571-4, 0-3 cm | ecosystem: Environmental > Aquatic > Marine > Hydrothermal vents...
ATCGTGATGTTGGCATCGTAGTTTGGCTCTTCCAAAGGACCTCGACAGCCCGAGCAGGCGACGCCATGGGAAGGGCACCGGGCGCCGCAACCGGAACGTGTCATCGAGCCGCAACAGACCTCGCCAAAGTGCACAACCCGGCAGAGGTTTTCCTTGCCCTTGCATTCCCAGCAGACCGGGAACTGCGGCAGTTCGGCGGTGGTGCCGGCGAGCAAGGCGCGGACCAGGGCCAGAAACTCGTGCCTTTCAATTGGGCACCCCGGAAGTAGGTAATCCACCTCGACAAAGTGCGTGACCGGGCGCGCTTCGATCGTGTCGAGAAAAGTTGCCTTTTCGTGGTAGACGGCCTCCTGGAGGCGCTCCCTGGGGATCTGGTTTTGCATCGCGGGCAGCCCGCCCCAGACCGCGCAGGTGCCGATTGCCACCAAGAAGCCGGTTCGTTCCCGAACGCTCTTGATGGTGTCCAAGTCCCGTTCCGTGGCGACGACGCCCTCGATAAATGCGATGTCCAGGGGACATTCGTGATCGTTGTCCGACTTCGCCATCACCCAGTCAACGATGTCAATCTGGGACGCCAACCAAAGGAGTTGGTCCTCACAGTTCAGGATCTGGAGCTGATCTCCGGCGCAGCCGGTCAGGCCGAAGATTCCGACTTGTGGTTTTTGAGTTATCGACATTGTTGAGTCCATTCTTTAGGTGTAAATCAATTCGGGGAGGTTCAGGGCGTCCCAATATGAGAACACCGGGCCATGGAGGCAGGTAAATGTGTATCCGACGCCGCAGTGGCCGCACTTGCCGACACCGCATTCCATGCGGCGCTCGAGACTGAGGAAGATTCGGTCCTTGGCATAACCTTTGTGAACCAACTTCTCCAAGACGAATTTGTAGAAGATTGGTGGTCCACAGGCGACAGCATGGGTCGTTGACGGATCGAGGTCGACTTCACGCAGAAGGTCGGTGACGAATCCGGTCTTGCCGGACCACTGTTGGCCTTCGTCCGAGTCGACACTGAGGACGATGTCGGCATCTCCCCGCCGATTCATGCTCTCCAGTTCCTCTCGGAACAGGACCTGCTCCGGACTCCGGCTCCCATACAGGAGAACGACCCGGTTGAACAAATGGCGCTGGTCGATCAGGTATTGCATCAGGCCTCTCAACGGCACCATGCCCAGGCCTCCTGATACCACCAGGACGTCCCCTCCCTCGAATCGTTCCACTGGGAAGCCGTTGCCCAGCGGACCGCGGATTCCGACGATGTCTCCCTCGGTGAGGTGGTCGAAAATATAGTCCGTCAGAACACCGGCCCGGCGAATGCCGAGTTGGAAGAAGCCCTTCCGTGTGGGCGAAGAGGGGAGGGAAAAGGGGCCCTCACCAACGCCGATGACTCCAAGCTCTACAAACTGACCGGGGCGGAATGAAAAATTCTCGGCCAGAACCGGGTCGGTGAATCGAAGGTCAAAAAGCTTGATGTCGTCACCAAGGTCCTGGATTCGGAGGATTCTGGCGTCGGCCGGGAGATATGGGTTTTGACCGGTCGGCAGAACGCTCGGGGCACATTGACCCACCGTGGGTAGCAGGTTTTTCACAGTTCACCTCTCACGTGCTGGAAGACCTCGACGACATTGATGCCGGTGGGGCAATACTCGATACAACGGCCGCAGCCAACGCACGAGGGCATTCCGAATTTTCGAACGAACGACTCCTGTTTGTGGTAGTAGCGATGCTTGACCCGGTCGGCCCGGTCTTTGCGGAAATTGTGACCGCCGGCGACGACTGCATAGTCCCGGAAGAGGCAGGCATCCCAGACTCGGACCCGGCGTGCGACACCGTCCTCATGAAGCTCATCGATGACGTTGAAACATGAGCAGGTCGGGCAAACCATCGAGCATGAACCGCAGCACAGACATTTCTTACCGAGTTCGTCCCATACCGGGTCGTCTTTTTTTAATTCGAGGATGTAGGGGAGGTCGTCGACGTCCATCTTCAAAGTAAAGGCTGCTTTTCGTTTCTTGAGGTAGGCAAGGTAATCCTTGGCATCCTCAGGCGTGTCCTCCTCAAAGAGATGGGCGTTGGCCCTGACAATATCGTCACCTCTGGAGGTATTGACCGCCACGAGAAATCTACCCTCCAGCGGCGACAGAAAGAGATCAAAACCATCGTCGGCGCTTGCGGTGTCCATTGAATCGCAGAAGCACTGTTCGTCCGGCCAACAACCGTAGCCGACCACCGTCAACTGCTCCCGATTGCGGGCGTAGTAGGGATCGACAAAATCCGAGAGGTAGAGCAGGTCGAGAATCTTGAGGGAATGGATGTCGCAGGCATGGGCGCCGAAGAAAACCTGTGGCCCGGCGTCGTTATCCCGGCTGTCTTTGACGGCGCCGCCCGGGGGGCCTTCCATCATTGTAAACCTGGGTTTCAGCAGCAGCTTTTTGAAGGGAATAATCGTCGTCAAGGCGTCCGGGCGAGCCTTGCTCACATCGTCGATCGGTTCGAGGGAAAAGACCTTTTTCTCTCGTTCGACCGGCGCCCAGACTTTTCCCCAGTCCTTGAGAGCCTGCAAGAACTCCGGGAGATTTTCGGTGTTCATCCTCAGGGTTTGCATCCGCACCTCCTTGAACGTGAAAATATTCACATTCAATTTCGCGGGCATGATGTATCACATCCTCAAATATTGCAACCCCCAATATTGCAAATTTCGATATATCTGTCTTCTCTTATAAGCGCCCGCTGTAGAAGCTGCTTTCTCAGATACAAAAAATACTGGTTCCGGTTTTTCGATCGACTGTCTCCCTTTTTTGGCCTTCAATTTGCCAGGCTGCTCCATTGTCGATAGGATTCGGAGATGGAAGTATCCTTTCGTCCCACCTATTCCGTCGGAGAAGAGATAGCAAACAGCATCACACACGGCCTGGGCTGGCTGCTCAGCGCCGGTGGGTTGGGCTTGATCGTCACGCTTGCCGCAATCAACAGGCAGGCGGTTGAAGTCGTAGCGGTTTCAGTCTTCGGTGCAACACTGATAGTTCTCTACGGCGTCTCCACTCTCTACCACGCTCTGCCGGGTCAAAAGGTCAAGAGGACGCTCCGGGTGCTCGACCATTCGGCGATCTACTTCCTGATTGCCGGAACCTACACGCCGATAGCCCTTGTCGTCATCGGTGGGACAGAGGGTTGGGCACTCTTCGGGCTTATTTGGGGCCTTGCCGCCCTCGGCGTCGTGGTGACGGTATGGGGTTTCAAGGGCGCCAAGTGGCTGGAGATGGGCCTCTACGTAACGATGGGTTGGTTGGTCGTAACTTTTGGCAGGACCTTGATCACGATGATGGATACGGCGCCATTGTGGTTGCTTGTTTCTGGGGGTCTTGCCTATACCTCAGGCCTGATATTTTACGGATGGAAACGCCTGCCCTACAGTCATATGGTATGGCATTTGTTTGTGCTGGCCGGATCGGTCCTGCATTTTCTGGCGATTCTTTTTGCGGTATCCCTGCGATAGAAGTGCATTCCGAATTGGCCTTGGAGGGTGACGTCAGGTCGATTGGGAACGTATTGGCCAATCCGTTCCACCCTCCTATCGCAATATGCGCTTCGCGCACGAAGAGTTGATTTCTTCAGCCTCGGGCCTCGAAACGTGACCAAAGCCGGTCAATGGCCCAACAAAGCAATGCCACACCCAGAGCGGGAAAGAGAGGCTCCATTCCGAGGGGGTAGCCCTGGTCATTTCCAGCGATGATCCAGCCGGTGGCGGTCACGGCAGCCAGGACCATTGCAGCAATTGCGCCCTTTGCCGAGGGTTGGGCGGAACGGGGCAGGTGAACGCCCAATACCGGTATCAGGAGGGAGGCGGTCAGGACCGATCCGACGTGATGCCAGACGTCGATGGCGGAATCGAAAACCAGCGCCCCAACAACCGCCAGCCCTGCCGAGATGCCGAGGCCAACCCGAATTCTCAGCCGATCACCTTCAGCGGCGGACGTTTTGAAGAAATCGTGGCCGAAGGTTGAGGCTGCCAGAAAGAGATACGAGTCCAGAGTCGACATGACGATTGCAAAGAGGGCCAGCATGAAAAAGGCGGCGCCCCACGGACCGAGAACAAGCTGTGCGAGGGCCGGGTAGGCAGCCAAAGGATCGTTCAGGTCCGGCAGCAGGACGCGCGCTCCAAGGCCGGTGACGATGGAGAGAAAGTCGAACACTGCCCACAAGGCCACCGAGACGAGGATCCCGGTTCGAGCTACCCTGGGACTGCGGGCGGCAAATACCCGCTGATAGAAGGCGGGCTCGACCACTGTCTGGAATGCAATCAGGTACCAGACCAGGACTGCCTGCCAGCCCAAGCCGCCATCCCAGGCGCGATGGGTCTGAGGCAGGGCGGCCCAAAGGCCGGAGAACCCCCCGGTCTGAGCCAGTGTTGCCGGGAGAAGCAGCAGAAACCCGCCAAACATCAGTACCATCTGAAAGAAATCAGTTCGTACCACAGCGCGAAAACCTGAAACCCCGATATACCAGCACGAGAATCCAGCACCGATCAGTGTGGCGAGAACCAGAGAGCACCCCAGGACCTGATGAATGAGAGTTGCCAACATCAGAAGGTATGCAACCGGGATCGTGCCGGCCCAGACACCCATGGCCCCTGTCAGCGCTGTCTTTCGACCATATGTCCGATCGAGAAGATCAGGAATGGACACCGCGTTCGAACGCCGAAGGCGCGGCGCCAGCCAGAGACCGAAGACAATCGCGGCGAAATAGTAGGGGAGTCCGAAGACTACCCACGTTGAGACGCCGTAACGCCATGCATATTCCCCAACGCCGAGTATTCCCCCATACCAGGTCGTCACCATCGTTGCCACGAGCGCGGGGAGACTCAGTGCCCGTCCAGCCAGAAGGAAAGAACCGGGCTTTTCACTCGGGCGTCGTCTAGAGAGCACGAGGAGGACTGTGCTGTAACCAATGAGCAGGATGACGATTGGGTTGATCCGCATACGACTGGGATTCTACAGGGGGTCTGCGACCCGTGCAGCCGAGATGACCGTAATTGTCGAGGCAGACGTCCCGTCTACCTCAGGCGCCCTCACCTGACAAGGAATGGTATGACTTTCCAATTCAGTTTGCCCCGATGAATACCCACCGGAAGAACAAGAAAACCCCCTCAAAGAGGGGGGGGGATTGAAGGATTCGTTGAGGGGTCTTATCCCTGTTCTTTCTCCCACTTGATTCGAGCGGGATTTTCCTTCCGGATCTTCGCCCGTTGCTGTGTGTTCATATCCTGAAACCACTTGGGGGGTTTGCCGGCGGTATAAGTTTCTTTGGTCTTGGGGTGGGTGTAAATAAACTTGGCTGGACCACGGTTTCGTTTTGCTTTTTGGGTGGGCTTGGATGTGGTCTGGAGCATTGCTCGAACCGCTTCCTTGATCTGATCCTTGGTGTAGCCCATAGTGGAAAGAGCTTCTCTAAGGTCCGCCTCTTTTTCCTTCAGGGCATCTTTCGCCGCATTGAGAGCCTCTCGAACCTTCTTTTTGGCCTCAGCCTTTTCAAGACTCACTTTGGTTCTGTGAATCTTAGACAAAAATTTCTTGGTTTCTATTTCTATCTTTTTAAGCTCATCAAAGGTCAGACTAGTCAACTCTTTCTCGGTGTCAAATTTCATTCGAAGGGGCTCCTTTCAGTTCCTACCAATTAAATATTAATAAGAAATCAAATCATAGCATATTTATCCCAGAAACCTCCAATTAGATTTGTATGTTGTTAGTCAGGACTTGCTAGAAACCCTTCCGGCGCTGTTAGAGGCCGTCCGAATACTGTGTTGATATTCCTGATCCTCTCATATGGCCACAAGCCCTGAGCATATCTCTGTCGCCGGAAGAGCTTTACTCAGGTAGACTCTAGGCATGAAAGTTGATGTACGGCATTTCGACGACGTGATCATTGTGGATCTTGAGGGCCGGTTGGTTGGTGGCGTTGGCGATGAACTCCTGCGTGAAATCGTCAACGAACTGTTGGCCGAGGGGTGGAAGAAGATCGTCATTAACCTCAAGGCCGTGACGGTCCTTGATTCATCTGGAATTGGAGAACTGGTTGCCGGCTGGAAGTTGTCGCACCGATTTGACGCCGAGGTCAAACTGTTGCGGCCTCGGCCTCAGATAGAACGGACGCTCAAACTAACTCAGATTCTGCCGCTGCTCGAGGTCTACGACGAAGACGAAGCCGCCGTCGCCAGTTTCCAGTCCGCCTGAGTTCATGGAAAACTCTCGGTGGGTAGACTGCGGTGGTGAAGGCTCTGCATTGGTATTTGCTCATGCCAACGGTTTTCCGATTGGGAGCTATGAGCCTTTTCTTGATCGATTGGCCCAGTCTTTCCAGGTCACCGGCTGGGAAGCCCGGCCCCTGATCCAGGGAACCGACCCAAGAGAAATATCAGGCTGGCAATCACTCGCCGACGATTTGAAAATTGGAATAGATGGGCACTTCCGCAGACCGGTCATCGGTGTTGGACACAGCCTCGGCGGCGTTGTGAACCTTTTGGTCGGAGCTTCGAACCCGGAACTCTATCGAGCGCTTGTGTTGTTGGATCCTGTCATTTTTTCGGGATTTCGGTCATTGGTCTGGGGCCAGATGAAACGGTGGGGGCGAGCGCATACCATGCCACTGATGGTGGGGGCCTTGAGGCGGCGAGACGCATGGCCGGACCTGGATACCGTGCGGCGGTCGTGGACCGGGAAGGCAGTCTTTAAGGACTGGACCGACGCGGCCTTTGACGCCTACCTCGAGGCCGGTCTTGAACAGGACAGCAATTCCGGAACGGTTCGGCTCCGCTACCCAAAGGCGTGGGAAGCCCGGATCTTTGAGGTGGGTCCGCACGATGTCTGGTCTGAGATTTCCAGGATCAGCGTCCCTGTCTTGGTTCTTCGCGGGGAACATTCTGATACTTTCACAGCCGGGGCAGCCAGGAAGTTCGAGAAGAAGGCGCCGAATGGCGTCTGCAGGATTGTTGAGGGAACCGGGCACATGCTGCCCATGCAGAGGCCGGAGGTCGTGGCGCAGATGATTGAGGAGTGGCTCGCTGAGAGTACGACGAGCACTTGATACTGGAAAATGGGCAGTGTCCTGCGCGAAAAAACACAGGGCAGACACAGGGGCCTACCCTACCGTTCCCGGCGTAATTGTAGGGGCGGACCCCCGTACGCGCTAACTTAAATGAAACACCCACTGGAGGTGAGACGGTTTTAACACTGAGGCCGACACCGCGTTCCTTCGAGCCCGAGCCCGTTATCGTTATCGGTAGTGTCATTGATGAAAGGAACACGCATGTGCTTTGAATTTGAGAAACTCGATGTCTACCAAGTGACGTTGGATTTCGTGGCGGTTGCGGACGAGGTTGCAAAATCATTGCCCAAGGGCTGTGCATACCTTCGAGACCAGCTTCGCCGTGCCGGCAATTCTGTTGCAGACCTCGATGATCAAATCGACTTCTCCGAAAGCTCTTGAAACCCGGCAACGATAACCATAACGGGCTCGGGCTCGGGCCGACACGGACATGACCCATGATTTCAAGCCTTAGGTGTGAGTGTTCCCTGAGTTAGCGCGTATGGGGCGGACCCCCGTGTCCGCCCTCTGTGAGCTTCCGCCCGACAAACAGCAACCCCACACCCCATCGAACATTGTCGAACAGACGGTCGATGCTGAACGCGGCTTGCACGATTCTCACCAGGATTCGTTTGTTTCCCAGGTTTGAAACGCGCATGAGCGATACGTCATCTTCGATCGAAGGACTGTTCAACCGCCGCCGGTTGACCCGTTTGAGAAAGAAGTCGTCGTAGAGGCGAAGAATGGGCCAGCCCCATACGGTGACCACTGCTTTGAGGCCAGCGCCTTCGAGCAATTCTTCCATGACCGCCTTGGTGTAGCGCCGCTGATGATCCGCCCAAATATCCCAGTCGGAGAACTGCTCCGGGCCGGCAGGAACCGACCCGACCAGGGCGCCGCCGGGCAGTAGGACACGACTCAGTTCGGCGACTGCTGTGGCGTCATCCGGGATGTGTTCCAGGGTCTCGGCGGAAGTAGCGGTCGAAAAAGTTTCTTGTTGAAACGGCAGATTCGTAATGTCACAGACGACCGAAAATACGGTGGCCTCGGACGGCAGTTTTCTTTGGATCACGGCCAGGGATCGCAACGAGAGATCGCCGGCGACGACGATGCGGCCTCGAGCCGCCAGGGCCGACGAGAGGGTGCCGACACCGGCGGCACATTCGAGATGTGGTCCGGCAGGAACCTCGAGCCGATGCAAGGCACCGAGGATTCGCCCTTCGCGGTGAGCATGCCGAGGCCCGAAGAACTCCGGTTCGGCGCCCCACTGGGCCTTGGCCATCAGCGAGAGCTCCGGTTAAAGACCTTGCGACCGATTGCCTTTACCGGCAGCAAGCGCTCTACCTTGTGGCCCAGCTGAACCAGTTGGTCCTTCATGACCGCGGTCGTCGTCGGATTGCGGTGGCATTCGCCGCAGCGGGGCAGTATCTCCCAGTCCCTGGCCTGGAAAGCCTCCATGAACCGATCGATCGTCTCACCGTGCACGATCTCCTGGACAGTCTGAGTATTCATGTCTCCAATCGGCTGGAGGCAGTCGGAGTCGTAACAACAGTGGGTCACCCGGCCGTCGGCCATGACGATGAACCACTTGAAGGGGTAGCCCTGGAAACAGCCGTAATACTCTTCGTGCAGATCGGTGGCATCGGTAGTGTCCAGACCTTCGCAGGTCTTTTCGATGATCCTGGCATTGGGATGGTGGTCGATGTCATAGAGGGCTTCAAAAGTCTGAACCCGCTCATCCGAGGTCAGTTTTGAGACCATCTTCTGAATCTCAATGGTCATCGAAGCGCCGGCCGCCTGATCGAGGAAAACCCTGATATTGCCGACGACCTTGTCGTAGATACCGCCCCTGCGAATCTCGGGATAGACGTCGGGGTTGACAGTGTCGGGGCAGAGCCGCAGGCGACCCAGCGTGGAATTGAGAAGCCTCTCCCCAATTTCAGGAGTCAGCGCCATCGCATTGGTCGAGACCGAGCATCCGGGGAAGAGGTCAATTGCCTCCGCCAGCTTCTCGTACAACAAGGGCTCGCCCATCTCGTGCAACCACCGGACCTGGATGTTGTTGGCGGCAAAGTCTGCGGCGACCTTTTCAACCAGACTCCATGGCATATCGGCGGCAGGCCGGGTCAAGTTCGGCAGGGGACACATCGTGCATCGCATGTTGCAGCGATTGGTCAGTTCGATTCCAACCTTGGCCGTGGCGATGTCGAGGTGAATGCCCATGTCTTGAGAGAAGGTTCCTTCCGCCGGAGATCTTCCGGAGGGGAAGGTAGCATAGTGGGGAGATTGAAACTGGAAACTGGGCAATTCGTCGGACGAATTGCATATCCTGCTACCATCCCCGTATGACTGACGCCCTCAGCCCTCTCTGGATTGACAACCCCGGCGCCATTGGTGATCTGGCTGATAGGTGCCGCAATGCCGGTGTTTTTGCCATGGACACTGAGGCGGATTCGCTGCATTCCTACTTCCACAAGGTCTGCCTGGTTCAGATCAGCGTGGCAGGGGAGCATGCAGTCATTGACCCGCTTGCTATTGAGGCCGAGGCGCTGTCGCCTCTGTGGGAAGTTTGTGGGGATTCCGAAATTGCGGTCCTGATGCACGGTGCCGACTACGATATCCGGGTCCTCGACAGGGATTATGAGGCAGAGATTCACGGCCTTCAGGACACCCAGATCATGGCCATGCTGCTCGGTGAGAAGAAGACCGGGCTTGCTTCCCTTCTGGAATCAAATTTTGACATTGCACTGGACAAAAGGCACCAACGGGCCGACTGGGGCCGAAGGCCGTTGACCGAATCGATGGTGACCTACGCGGCGGCCGATACGGCGCATCTCGCGGCTCTTGTTGGACTCCTTCGAGACCGCCTTGAGGCCCTGGGCCGGTGGCAGTGGGCCAGAGAGGATTTCATGCGTCTGGAGGGCGTCCGACACAAATCGGTGGAGCGGGAACCCCGAGCCTTTGAACGGATCAAGGGTGTCAATGCATTGCGAGGCAGTGCGCGGGATCGCGCCTTTACGCTCGTTGAGTGGCGGGAAGCCCGGGCTCAAGCCAGAGACCTGCCGCCGTTCAAGATCCTGGGTAACCAGCCGTTGCTTCAAATGGCCCAGATCATTCCTGAGGGACCGAAGGCAATGGGCAAGGTCCCAGGGATAGGGCCACGGTTTGTTGGGCGCTATGGAAAGGCCGTTGCAGAATTATTAAGCGAACCTCAGGAAGCACCGGAGTGGCAGCGGCCTCCCCGGAGGCCTCCCGGCGATCCTGCTACCAAGAAAAGGATGGCAAAGCTGGTCAAGGCCAGAGACGCCATTGCAGAGGGGCTCGAGATCGACGGGGCTGTCCTGTGTCCGAGGGCAACCATGGAAGCAGTGGCCGAGCTCGGTGAAAGAGCCGATGTCCGGGCGCTCGAAGGCGCCGGCCTGACTGGCTGGCGTCTCGGGGTTGTCGGTGAGGCCTTCGTAAAAGCGCTGAAGTAGAAACTGGCAATTGGTGTTGGAAACTAGAAATTGGAAACTGGAAACTTGATTCCACGCTTTAACGACACCGCAGGAACTGAGACTCTCTTCCCGCTCATGAGATTCACTGTGTCTTTAAATGGCTTTTCTTTCGTGTCCTTCGTGGATCAATTCTCTCCTTCTTATCCATGCCTGCTTTGTGATCTCTCCGAGAAAAATGTGCTTCTGAGGTTCCGGCAGGGAACTCAAGGCATTGCCGATACCAGTTTCCAGTTTCTAGTTTCCAGTTTCTGAATTAATCCTCTCCTCAATCGCCTCAAGAGTCTCCAGCGCGCCGGCTGCGATGCCGATCTCACCACGGGGGACCTGGGGTTCCCGGATATTGATTCGAATCAAGGTGCCTCCAGCCGAATCGATC
>Ga0164318_10006976_pt1 | contig 10950 bp, 7 predicted proteins | sample GuaBasSedimGuay9_FD_113734 | JGI IMG/M metagenome (GOLD analysis project Ga0164318, IMG submission 113734) | Subseafloor sediment microbial communities from Guaymas Basin, Gulf of California, Mexico - Guay9, Core 4571-4, 0-3 cm | ecosystem: Environmental > Aquatic > Marine > Hydrothermal vents >...
CGGAGATCCGCATTTCCGTTTAATCGAACACCGTCAATTTTAGCGATGAGGCCATCGTGCAATCGGTCACGGAGACTTTTCATGTGGGACATGTTTTGTTCAAGATCCTGTTTTGCGATTTCACAGGCTTTGCCCAGACCCACAATTTCAATCACATTTTCCGTCCCGGCCCGTCGGCCATTCTCCTGGCCTGCACCGTGACAAAACGGCTCCAGGACCAGCAGCTTCCGGATATACAACGCCCCGATCCCCTTAGGGGCGTATATTTTATGACCTGCAACAGACATCAGATCCACGTTCATTTTTTTTACATCGGTTGGAATCTTTCCCACGGACTGGGCCGCGTCCGTATGCATGATGATATTGTTTTCATGTGCCAGTTGCCCGATCGCTTCAATGGGCTGAAGGGAACCGGTTTCATTATTGGCATGCATGATCGTGATAAGGATTGTCTCTTTTCGGATGGCTTTGGCCACATCTGAAACCCGGACAATGCCGGTTTTATCCACCGGCAGACGGGTAATGCAAAACCCCTCTGATTCTAAAATGTTACACACTTCCAGCACTGCCGGATGTTCTATTTCTGAAGTTATAATATGATTGCCCCGGTCTTTCAACAACCGGGCAATCCCTTTGATGGCATGATTGTTGGATTCCGTCCCGCCGCTGGTAAACAGAATCTCTTCGGTTTCACAGTTTAAAATTGATGCCACCTGGGCCCTGGCTGTTTCAACCGCCCTGCGCGGGGCAATCCCATACCAGTGGGAACTGGACGGATTGCCGAATTGGGTTTCCATAAACGGCCTCATGGCCTCAATAACTTTGGGGTCATGGGGAGTGGTGCCGTTGTAGTCAAGGTAAACAGGTTTTTTCATGATATGACCAAAAACATTCCAATAATAAAAGGTTAGAGCTGATTAATCACTGAGCAAAAAGTATATTTATTGGTTGGGTTAAGCCCCTGGGTTATGTTATTTCATCCTTCCCATCCCCACTCATCAAAATATTCTTTTTTCATTTCTTCAGCCTGTTTTTTGCTCAGGGGTTCGCCGGTGAGATACTCCTTGAATCCGGATTCGCGAAACCATTGATCGGGCAGGGCTTCCTTTGAAGCATCCAGGCCTTCCCGGATATTTAACTCTCGAAACGTGGTCCAGACCCGGTCGACCCGTTTTCGGAGATCGTCCGTTGACGTGGGAATTCCTGTGGCGGCCTCATAAGCTTTGGCGCAAAGATCGGCATTGTAGAATCGGTTCACCTGCCCCCTGGCGCAAATACCCAAAGATCCCAGCATGGCAAACCAGGCATGTGAATACCGCAACAGACGTCCCACATGCAGTTTGTTTCGGTCAGGCCCAAGAATACGATCCACAACATTTTCCGGAATACCCATTCGTTTTAAATGTTTTGGAAATACCTCCAGCGGACGTATCGCAAAATAGGTCGGTGATCCGCCTGAGCCCACATGAGGGCCCCGAGGGTCCAGTACCTGTCCCAGTTCCATTGTCCCGAACCGGTCCCAGGGCAGTGCAGCTCCCGGGCCGGCATACGGATGTATACCCTTGATCAGCGCCGGAGCATGTTGTTTGGCTTCATTCCCCAACTTTTCCAATACCGCGCTAAATCCGTCTGCCAGGAGATCTCCCGTTCCCTGCCGCCGGGCGATCCTTTCCGCCCAGGCCGACATGGAAGAAAAAGATGTTAAATCGATTTCAGGTTCTTCGGGCGTAAGAGAGATCACCCCGGAGCCTGCCAGCTCCCGGGCCATTCCCATCAAGCCGAAAAATTCGAACATATCCATGCCGTATGAATCAAGATCAGTAATCAGTTTTACAGCTTCCCATGGGTCTTGCATGCCGTACATCATGGGCGTAAACAGATTAAGGGCTGAACTGGTGTGCTTGACCAGACCGGCAAAAGGACCGTCTGGAATGCGAACCACTTCCTTGCAACCGACAGGGCAGGACACACAGGCCGTCCGCCTTTCTTTCATGCGCTTATATACATCAATCGAAACCATGGGAAAAGCCTTAAGCATCCCTAATTCCTGCCATTCCTTAAGATATTTGTATTCCCGAAAAGAATTGAGCAGCGAACGACTGAGTTTATTGAAGCGCTTCCGGTCAGACACCGTTATACCGCCGGAGCCCTGCACCACAATGGCTTTTAAGTTTTTTGCTCCCATGACCGCACCAAAACCACCCCGGCCCAGGGTGGAAATACGATCCACAAATGCCATGGCTATGGCAGATTTGTTTTCACCCGCCTGCCCGATGGCTATTACACCCGCCTGTGCGTCAAGATCCCTGTAGACCGACTCGCATGTGTCGTCTATGCCCAGTCCCCACATGGCACCTGCATCCCGGATGTCAACCCGGGCATCTTCAATATTTATATATACGGGCTTGTCAGCCATGCCGGAGACAATAATGTGGTCATATCCCGCGTACTTTAACTGGGCGCCAAAGGTATATCCGCCTGCGCCACACCAGCCCACGGTCCCGCTGGCCGGCAGCCTGGCCACCGCATACATGCGCGATGATGATGGCAAGTCTGTTCCCACCAGGGGGCCGACGCCCAGAACAAAAACGCTTTCCGGAGACAGCGGTTCCACACCCCGGGGGATGAGATCCGACGCCAGCTTGATGCAAATCCCCAAACCGCCCACATAATCTCTGGCAAGAGCATCGTCTACGGGCTCGGTCCATGTCCGTTGTTCACTGAGGTTCACATGCAGAATCCGTCCGGCAAATCCTCCTTTGATCATGCCGTCACCTCCTTAGGTGTTTTGGTGAGCGCGCCGAATAAACAATTATCAGCACAAAAACCGCATTCCACGCAATCTTTTGTAAAAATTATACGGTATTCTGCTCCCCGGCTCTCAATCTTGATGCAGGCTGCAGATGGCTGAAAACTTCTGGCATATGCCCGGGAACAGGCCAGCTGACAACGAAGACATCCTGAACAATTCTCCTGGATATAGGTTATTTCATACTTCATGCCCAAATCTTCCTTATGAATGCCAATATATGTAACTTTTATAAAATAAAAATTCCATGAAAAAATTCAGCACTAAAATCCCGGCGGCGGTACAAATCCCGGTGTTATTTCTGCCAATCGTTTGGCAAAACAGATGGGTGTCCGGTCTTCAAGGTACGGGCCAACGATCTGAACGCCCACCGGCAGTCCGTCTTTTGCTGTTCCTGCCGGTGCGATCGTGGCCGGCAGATACGATACGCAGGTCAGTCCGGCCCAGGCCGACATCGTATCCATATAAGGCTGATCTTTGCCGTTAACTTTAAGGGTCCGATTAAAAAAATCGCCATGATCATGCGCAAAAGCGGTCACCGGAACAACCGGGCATAACAGGACATCAAAACTTTTAAAAAAATCAGCCCATTTCTGCCGCATCATCAGACGCATATAGTCCAACACAACCCAGTCGCGATGCAGCATGGTGGTTCCCCTGATCAATTGTGCGAAAAAACTTTTATCATTTTTATCCAGATTTGCGGCCTGTTTTGCAAAGTCATCAAAAACGTCTTTTGAAATCCCGGCATTGGGCACGGCAGTCAACAGCTTGAGATAAATATCATGACATTCTTTAAAATCAATATCCGGTTTTTTTTCTTCAATGCCCACACCTTCTTTTGCCAGCGCATCAATCAGATTGCTAAGACAATCGGCGACAGAGCCATCAACCGGAAAATCCGGGTCATCCAGCCATACGCCCACCCGGAAATCTTTGATATTTTCCTTTCGCGAAGGCGGCAATTCAAGCTTCCACGCGGTTCGCAGCGGTTTATTGGGCGTAGTAATAATATCCATGACCAGATCCAGATCCTCGGCACTTCTTGCCAGAGGGCCAATGACGGCAATATCACCGCCCAATGCGTAATCGCCGGGAAAAAGCCCCGGAAACGGCGGGATGTGTCCGCGAAAGGATATCATATCAAAGCTTGGTTTGTGCCCGTAAACCCCGCAAAAATGCGCGGGATTGCGGATTGATCCGCCGATATCGCTCCCGATTTCAAGGCCGGTCAGCCCGGCTGCCAGGGCCGCCGCCGCACCTCCGGATGATCCGCCCGGAACCCGGGTCATGTCCCAGGGGTTGTTTGTCTGGCCGTAGACGTCGTTAAAACTCTGGAAATCCTGCGCAAAAAGCGGCAGGTTGGTTTTGCCGAATATCACGGCCCCGGCATCCAGCAGCGGTTCAATCACATCCGCATTTCTTTCGGGCATGTGCTCTTTTAGCTTTGGGGAACCGGATGTACATGGCATCCCCGCCACCTCAATTGAATCTTTGATGGTCATGGGAAGGCCATGCAGGGGCCCCCAGTCCTCCCCACGCGTCAATGCTTCATCCGCCTTTTTAGCGCGAATCAGCGCATTGTCAAAATCCGTTGCCACAACGGCATTGATTCGGGGATTTAACCGGTTTATTCGATCAATATAAAATTCAAGCAATTCAACCGCGCTGACCTGTTTCTTTTTAATTGTTGCGACCAGTTGAGTTGCGGATGCAAATTCCATCATTGGAACTCCTTGTTATTCCAGCGCTGAAGCCTTATAAATAAAACGCATCTTTCCGCCGGGCCAGCTGTATGTAATTGCCCCAGGGGTCTTTTACGATGAGCACTCGGGCATCCGGGTCATCTGTCGTACAATCGGTGACAAATTCTGCCCCCATTTCCAGAAGCCTGTTTTTATCCGTTTCAATATCTTTGCTTTTAAATGCAATATGAACCTGCAGGGGATGTGTCAATGCAGCCTCGATGGGTGCCAGTGTTTTGTCTGTGATCAGTTCAAATATCAGTCCGGTTTCACTGCATTGAATAAAAGCCACATGGCCGGTGTCTGTATCAACCGACTTTAATATGATAAACCCCAAAGCCGCATGATACCAGTCCGCCATTTTTTTGCTGTCTTTTACCACCAGTCCGATGTGTTCGATACCATTTGACGCCATATTTAATCCTTATTCGAGATAATTGTAAATAAATCCATACATATCACAAACGATTTTTTTTGTCCGGTTTTAATTGGGGAAGAGCTGGTTAAAATAAAGCGGTAAATAACTTGCGCGAAGATAAATCTGAGGAAACTCTTTTGTCAGGTTTGAATGTGTATACAATGCGTTTAAGATTTGTTTGATATGCCGGTCGCCTGACCAGATTGTTTTAGACTTATTTTCCTTGGCAGCTTTTATGCAGCAATTTGCCACAAAATTGATATCCGTGTCTCCATGTGGATACTTTGAGGTATCATGAAAATGTAAATTTATTTTTTCGTGATACCATTGACATGATCTCTTAATTTCAGTTTTTCAATTTTACCCGTCGGGTTTCTCGGAATTTGCCCGAAGAATATTTTTCTGGGCCGTTTATACCGGGGCAGGGTTTCGCAAAATTTCAGGATTTCTTGTTCTGAAATTTCGCAACCGGGTTTTGGCGCGATGACCGCGGCAACGATTTCTCCCAGGCGTTCGTCAGCAATGCCGATCACTCCGGCATCATAGATTTTATGATTTGTCATTAAAAAATTTTCAACTTCATTGGGGAAAATATTTTCTCCACCGCTGATGATGACATCTTTTTTACGGTCAATGAGCCAGATAAACCCGTCTTTATCCATACGGGCAATATCACCGGTATGGAGCCATCCATTTTTTAATGTTGATGCGGTTGCTTTTTCGTTTTTATAATATCCTTTCATTACGCCCGGTCCTTTAACAAGAAGTTCTCCCGGACTTTCAGGCGGCAGGTTTTTCATGTTTTCATCGATGATTTTACATTCCCAGTCAAATCCCGGAATACCGATGGCGCCGACCTTGTGATAATTTTCAAGCCCCAGATGCACACATCCCGGACCGGTCGCTTCAGTCAGCCCGTAATTGGTGTCATATTCATGTTTTGGAAAATATATTTTCCATTTTTGGATCAAACTGGGGGGAACCGGCTGGGCACCGATATGCATGAGCCGCCACTGGTCCAAATGATAATTATTTAAATCAATGTCTTTGTTGTCTAAAGCAAGAAGGATATCATAGGCCCAGGGAACCAGAAGCCACACAATGGTGGCCAGTTCTTCAGACACGGCTTCAAGGATCGCTTTTGGGTTGACGCCTTTTAAGATAACCGCTTTTGCACCTACCAGGAAATTACCGAACCAGTGCATTTTTGCACCGGCATGATAAAGGGGCGGAATACACAGAAAATTATCCGTATGGACCTGCTTGTGGTGTTGGTTTTCAATATAACAGGAAAACTCCAGATGCCGGTGCTGCAAATAAACCCCTTTGGGGTGGCCGGTGGTACCTGAGGTAAAATATATTCCAGCCCCATCATAAAGATCGATAAGAACATCCGGTTCTTCTTTTTTGCCTGCCGACAGTGCCTCTGAATATAAAATCGCATATTGAGGTTTTTTTTCCGGATCACCGACATAAATATAGGTATTTATTGTTTTATCCAGATCCGTTTTTATCTGAGTTATCCGGTCAATAAATTCAGGCCCAAAAACAATCGCTTTTGCCTCGGCAAGACCGGCGCATCGCCTGATGTCATCTGCATCAAACCTGAAATTTACGGGAACTGCAATGGCACCGGCACGCAGAATGCCAAAATAAACAGGAAGCCATTCAATGCAATTCATCATTAGTTGAATAATCCGATCTCCGGGGGTTATGTTAAAATCAATCAGGCTGTTTGCCAGCCGGTTTGACTGATGATAAAATTCCCGCCATGTGATTTCAGTGCGTTTATTTAAGGCTGGATCACGCTCAATTAATGCAATTTCATCACCATATCGTCTGAAATTCCGGGCCAGTATTTCTGTTATCTGCATATTCTTTGTCCATCCAATATAAATAGAGTTTTTAATTATTATAGCATGTTAAAGATTAACCACCTATCAAATCAGTAAAAAATGTCAACTCTATTTATGATAGCAGCCACGGTCTTTTTGTTCTGCATAAAAAAGAAAAAGCCCTAAACGCATTTAGCGATTAGGGCTTTGTTAGATAGAGTTTTTCTCTTAAAATATAGAAATTATTATTGTTCTTTTTCACCACAGAGATCATAGAGGACACAGAGAAAATCTTTTGTTTTTAATTGGTTCTCTCTGTGCCCTCTGTGGTGAATTTTATATTATTTTTTATCGTCTTTCACTTCTTCAAAATCCGCATCCACAACATCTTCATCCTCAGGGGGAGCCTGCTGCTGTGCTCCACCTTCCGCCTCGGCCCCGGGCTGCTGGGCTCCTGTCTGGGAAGCCTGTTGATAGATCGCTTCAGCCAGTTTGTGTGATGTCTGCATCAACTCATCGCTTAAGCGTTTTATTTCATTTTTATCATCGCCTTCCATGGCTTTTCTAAGCTGGCCTGAAAGGTCTTCAACTTTAGATTTGGTTTCAGCATCCACCTTATCACCCAGCTCAGCAATAGATTTTTCTGTTGAATAAATTAATGAATCCGCATTGTTTTTGGCTTCAACCAGCTCTTTGATGGTTTTATCGTCTTCAGCGTGAAGTTCTGCGTCTTTGACAAGTTTGTCAATCTCTTCCTGGGATAATCCGCTGGAAGCGGTAATCCGGATGGACTGTTCTTTTCCGGTTGCCATATCTTTTGCAGACACATTAACAATACCGTTCGCATCAATGTCAAAGGTCACTTCAATCTGCGGAATCCCGCGCGGTGCCGGGGGGATATCAGCCAGATCAAATCGGCCCAGTGTTTTATTGTATGCCGCCATTTCGCGTTCCCCCTGAAGCACATGAATGGAAACGGCCGGCTGATTGTCCTGGGCTGTTGAAAAAACCTGACTTTTTTTTGTGGGGATCGTGGTGTTTTTTTCAATCAGCCTTGTCATCACGCCTCCAAGGGTTTCAATGCCCAGAGAAAGGGGCGTTACATCAAGAAGAAGCACATCCTTTACATCTCCTTTTAAAACCCCGCCCTGAATTGCAGCACCGAGAGCGACCACTTCGTCAGGATTTACCCCTTTATGCGGCTCTTTGCCGAAGATTTTCTTTACCCGTTCCTGAACTGCCGGCATTCGTGTCATACCGCCCACAAGGATGACTTCATCGATTTCCGATGCTTTCAGCCCGGCATCTTTTAACGCCGTTACGCAGGGTCGTTCAAGGTTATCTAAAAGATCGCTGACCAGAGATTCCAGTTTGGCCCGGGTTAATTTAATATTCAAATGTTTCGGCCCATTTGCATCTGCGGTGATAAACGGAAGATTCACATCCGTCTGCAGAGCGGTGGACAGCTCCATTTTTGCTTTTTCAGCACCTTCTTTAAGCCGCTGAAGCGCCATTTTATCGGAGCGAACATCAATGCCGTTTTCCCGTTTAAATTCATCGGCTAAAAAGTCAATTAATCTAAGATCAAAGTCATCTCCACCCAGATGGGTATCACCGTTTGTGGATTTTACTTCAAATACACCGTCACCGATTTCAAGCGCGGAAACATCAAAGGTTCCTCCGCCGAGATCGAAAACCACAATTTTTTCATCTTTCTTTTTATCCAACCCATAGGCCAGTGAAGCGGCCGTGGGTTCATTTATAATACGCAAAACATTCAATCCCGCGATTTTACCGGCGTCTTTGGTTGCCTGACGCTGGCTGTCGTCAAAATAGGCAGGAACGGTGATAACCGCATCAGTTACTTTTTCCCCCAGATATTCTTCAGCCGTATGTTTTATGTCGGCTAAAATAAAAGAGGAAATTTCCGCAGGGCTGTGCTGTTTTCCACGCAGGTTGATGCGCACATCGCCGTTGCTTGCTTTTTCGATTTTATACGGAAGGTTTTTAATATCGTTTTGCACCACTGAAGAGTCAAATTTTCTTCCAATCAGCCTCTTCACCCCAAAAACCGTATTTTCAGGGTTGGTGATGGCCTGTCTTTTAGCAACCTGGCCTACCATCCGTTCCCCGCTTTCAGAAACCGCGACAATGGAAGGAGTCGTGCGTCCGCCCTCCGGATTTGTGATAACCACGGTATCATTGTGCTCCCGTATCGCGACACATGAATTGGTTGTGCCGAGATCAATTCCTATGACCTTCCCCATTTTGTTCCTCCTTATGATATATATTTATGCTTTTATAATTTTTAAGACTTTTCTTTGGAAACCTCGACCATTGCCGGCCTGAGCAGCCTGCCATGGAGCAGATATCCCTTTTGAAATTCATTGATAATCGTATTGTCTTCGTGTTTATCTGATTCACTCTGCATGACCGCTTCATGAAAAGCCGGGTCAAAAGGTTTTCCCATCGTTTCAATTGGCGTTACGTGAAATTTGTTTAAAATTTTCAATATTTCATTTAATGTCATTTCAACGCCTTTTATGATGCAGGCATTGTGAGAATTTTCGGTTTCATCATCCGAAGTCTGTATTGCCCGTTCAAGATTATCCACAACAGACAGCAGTTCTTTTAAGAGGGCTTCATTTGAGTATTTTCTAAAATCATCCATCTGGCGCGTCATGCGTTTTTTATAATTTTCAAATTCCGCCGATAACCGTAATAACCGCTCATGTTCTTCTTCAGTTTCCTGTTTAAAGGCTGCCAGCTTCATAATGAGTTCTTCTCTGCTTTCAGTTTCGTTTGTTTCATTTGTTTTTTCCGGGGCATCAACTTTTTTTGATGCATTGATTTGATCTTTTTCAGATTCTTTTTTCTGGCCGACAACCGCATCCTCATTTTTGGATTTTATGGGAATGCTCATTTTTTTTTGTGTTTTTTTCGTCAATTTACGACTCCTGTTTTCATCTTGATTCACAAAGATTCTATATCTTATTGCAATATTACAGGATAAGCTGCCTGTGAATAAACTTTAAAAAGTTCAAACCCGTTTAAATTTCAACAAAAAAATAAGACGAAAAAGAAAAATGTCAAGGAACGTTTTATTAGAAATATAAAAACAAAACAAGCGGACAAAAAAAGAAAACCTTCATGGATAAAACCGGCAGGCATGCTGTTACTCATCGATCTGTAAGCATTTTCAGGGCGTGGCACTATAAAAAAAAAGTCCTGATTGTGAACCCTTTGTCGAGCTTTAACGAAAAATAAATTATAACATAATCGGGATCGATCCACGACACAGACAGAGTTACTTATCGCTGCTTCCTTCCGGACCTGACGAGGTTCGTAATCGTCTGTTGCGTGGCGACCGATCAGAATAATTTATTTATCCGTTTTAAACCCTTGAAAGGGAATTCTGCCCCGCATAAGCGGATTTCGGGTAACAAGGCACCGCTAACACCCCACATATCACAATCAGGATTTTGGTTATAAGATGTAAAATTTATCTTTTCAAGTAAGAAAAAACATAAATTTCAAAAAAACCTTTTTTGTTGTCACGGCATCATTATATAATATAGTCGTTAATTTTTCAAAAGTTGTGCAAAATTCAGGTATAAAATTTTTTTGCCAAAAAAACACAAAAAATCATGACGATCACGGATAACAAATTAATTCCCCGACAGTTTACGAAAAAAGTCGCGCAGACAATCAATATCTATGGAATGTTAGAAAAAGGAATGTCTGTTCTTGTGGGGGTTTCCGGAGGACCGGATTCCGTGGCCCTCTTGCACGTAATGATGGATGTATCCGAAAGATTGGCGCTTAAACTGGGAGTGGCACATTTAAACCATTGTCTCAGGCAGGAATCGTCCGATAATGACGAAGCCTTTGTTGTTTCAATTGCTGATAAATTTGGCCTGCCATGTTATGTAGAAAAAACGGATATTGTCGAAGAACAGCGAAAAACAGGATATTCCCTTGAGGAAGCCGGCAGGATGGCCCGATATCGGTTTTTTCAATGGGTTTGTCAAAAAAACGGGTTTGACAAAATTGCCGTTGGTCATAATAAAGACGACAATGCGGAACTGATCCTGCTTTATCTGCTTCGCGGAAGCGGTGCTGTCGGTATGGGCGGAATCCCGC
>Ga0164318_10006977_pt1 | contig 10950 bp, 11 predicted proteins | sample GuaBasSedimGuay9_FD_113734 | JGI IMG/M metagenome (GOLD analysis project Ga0164318, IMG submission 113734) | Subseafloor sediment microbial communities from Guaymas Basin, Gulf of California, Mexico - Guay9, Core 4571-4, 0-3 cm | ecosystem: Environmental > Aquatic > Marine > Hydrothermal vents...
AGTAAAGGTAGTTAAGTACGCTTCCTTTTTGGTAAATACCCAGCTGTAAGTTTATCCCTCCATCCTGAAAAAACGGTATGTTACCAATGATGATACCGGTACCGATGGGAATCAACAACAGTGGTTCATAATCGAAACGGATGGCCAGAAAAATAAACAGTAATCCTACCGCAATCATGATCAGGTTACCTGATGAGGCGTTTCTGAAACCGGTAAAGCTGATAAATTTTTGAATGCCGTTAAGAACCTCTCCTCCAAAATTTAAGGCGGTGCTGCCAGCTGTAAAAGCAGTACTGCTTGCCGAAAGTGGCGCAGCAAAACTGTTGGTTTGATGGAGGAGCGTGTGGACAATAAACAGCACAATGATAGCTACAGCCACCGTTAATGCTTTTCTATATGAACGATTCATTTTTGTTTTATTACGGGTTACAACTCAATTTCAAGTAGTAAGGCATCCTGCAGCACGGCATCCCCCTCTTTTACCGAAAGAGATTTAATGGTTCCTGCTTTTTCAGACTTTAAGGTGTTTTCCATTTTCATGGCTTCGTAAATCAGCAGGTTGTCGCCCGTGTTAACTTTGTCGCCCTCTTTTACAAACACTTTCATGATATTTCCGGGAAGTGGAGCTTTTACTTTGTAACTTCCTGCCTGTTTTTTAATTTGCTCGGAACCGGGAGGTAATACCACCGGTTTTCGAATCAGGATAGGGGTCTTAGAAGTTTTAACCTCTTTTTGAAGCTCCACATTGTACAGCGATCCGTTGACCTCTATTTTGGCAATGCTGTTTTCGAGGCTTTTAATTTCAACTTCGTATTCAGTACCTCTTATGATAAAATTGAATGTTTTCATTTTATATTATTCTTGCGTTTTAAAGACTTCATTATTTACCGTGGTGATTTGCTCCATTTGTTAATGCCGTAAATTTTTGAGCTCCAGGGAGAGTAAACTTTCGAGATTTTTTTAATGGTGAGCACATTACTTTCGTCGTCGTGTAAATCGCGACATAAATAAATAGCTGTGGCAATGGCAGCAGCCGTTTCGCCGCTGATGTGGAGACTGTCTTCTTTTTTAATGTGTTTAGGAAACCTGCCGGTTTTAATGAGATTTTGTTTGGTTTGCCAGTTTAAAAATTTTGAGAGGCTGCTAAACAGATAATAGAGTAGGAGCAGAGCCAAAAAAACGATGGCGTACCCTGTAAAGGCTATCACAATGCCCTCTTCGATGGTGGCGGGGATTTGAATTTCAGCAATCATATTCATTTTGTTTTTTGGTTAGAGAGGGATATTTGAATGCTTCTTAGGCGGATTGGAATCTTTTTTCGTGGCCAGTGTTTGTAAAGCTCTGATAACTCTGAACCGCGTATTGCGAGGTTCAATCACATCATCGATAAAACCATGGCGAGCAGCTTCGTAGGGGTTGGCAAATTTTTGACTGTATTCCTCTTCCTTTTTTTTGATATAGTCGGCTTTTGCTTCGTCGGAATTTAGTTTACTTACTTTGCGACCTTCGAGTATTTCGATGGCTCCTGCCGATCCCATTACGGCAATTTCTGCCGAAGGCCAGGCGTAATTAATGTCTCCGCGCAGTTGTTTCGATCCCATCACATCATGAGCACCGCCATAGGATTTGCGCAGAGTGATGGTGACTTTGGGCACCGTGGCTTCTCCATAGGCAAAGAGCAACTTGGCTCCATGAATGATGATGCCGCCAAATTCCTGATTGCTTCCCGGTAAAAATCCGGGCACATCAACCATGGTAACAATAGGGATGTTGAAAGCATCGCAAAACCGGACAAATCTCGCTGCTTTACGCGATGCGTTAATGTCTAATACACCGGCGAGGTAGGCCGGCTGATTGGCAACAATACCTACGGGCATTCCGTTAAAGCGTGCAAATCCCGTAATGATATTCATGGCATAGTGGCGTTGCACTTCTAGGAACTCCCCATTATCAACAACAGAAAAGATGACATCCTTAACGTTGTAAGGCTGGTTGGGGCTGGATGGTATGATCTCATTAAGCAAATCTTCCATTCGGTGAATGGGATCTTTACACTCTATCACGGGTGGGTCTTCAAGATTGTTTTGTGGAAGAAAAGAGATTAGTTTTCTAAGAATCAATATTCCCTCCTCTTCATTGTCGGCAATAAAATGGGCAACTCCTGATTTTTTCCCATGAACTTCTGCACCTCCCAATTCTTCGGTAGTAATATCTTCACCGGTAACTGTTTTAGCTACTTTAGGGCCGGTAACAAACATGTAGCTGCTTTCGCGGCTCATCAAAATAAAATCGGTGAGGGCTGGAGAGTAAACAGCACCACCTGCACAAGGGCCAAATATAGCCGATAGCTGCGGGATAACCCCCGAGGCCATGATGTTTCTCTGAAAAATCTCAGCATATCCGGCCAGGCTTTTTACCCCTTCCTGAATACGGGCACCGCCGCTGTCGTTAATCCCAATGATGGGTGCTCCCACTTTGATTGCCTGATCCATTACCTTGCAGATTTTGCGTGCCATGGTTTCGGAAAGTGACCCGCCGAAAATGGTGAAGTCCTGCGAATAAACGTAAACTACTCGTCCGTCGATGGTGCCATAGCCGGTGATAACACCATCGGTGAGGTAGTGCTGTTTTTCAAGGCCAAAGTCGTGACTGTTATGGCTTACAAACATGTCGAACTCTTCAAAACTGCCTTCATCCAACAGTAACTCTATCCGTTCGCGGGCTGTGAATTTTCCTTTTTTGTGCTGCGCTTCAATGCGTTTGATGCCGCCACCCAGCTTGGCTTCTTCTCGTTTGCTAAGTAGTAGCTGTATGTTGTCTTCTATGGTCATGATTACAACTAATTAAATGTGATAATATTAACAAAAAGAAAGAAAAAAATATGTTGAATCCCTCTCTTTTTCTGTTGTTAAATAAATCACAAAAGTAGATAATATCCAAATTGAAGTGAATAAAATGATGAAAAAAATGAGCTGATTTGCTAATTCAGAATCAGAACAGATAGGTTAAGCTAACATGGTGATTTTAAATAGATAAGTTGCAGGTAATTCTATCTGTTTTTCTGTATGTCTCCCGATTTTAAACGGTGCCAGTAGTCATCCATATCCCTTTTGATTTCAGGTGCCATAATCAGAAGACCTAAAATATTAGGGATGGCCATGGCCAGAATCATCATGTCGGAAAACTCCATCACCGTTAAGATGTCGGTAGAAGCACCTATCACTACAAAAAGTAAAAACAGCAATTGAAAAATAAGATTGGTAACTTTTCTGGAACCAAATAACTTTTCACCCCATCCTCCAAAAAGGTAATCGAACCCTTTTAAACCGTAATAGGACCAGGAGATGATGGTCGAGAAAGCAAATAGCGTTACGGCTACCAATAGCACGTAGGGAAACCACGAAATTACCGAAGCAAAGGCAGCTGAAGTTAGCTGAACGCCTTCGAGACCCTGTGTGTTTTCGGAAAAGCCTGTAAAGATAAGTACGAGTGCAGTCATGGTGCAGATAATCACGGTGTCGACAAATGGTTCAATAGAGGCTACAATACCTTCGCTTACCGGTTCGTCGTTTTGTGAAGCCGAGTGGGCAATGGCAGCGCTACCCATGCCTGCTTCGTTGGAGAATGCTCCCCGCTGAATACCGTAAATCATTACCCCGATAATACCACCTTTAATGGCATCGGGTTCAAAAGCATTATGGAAAATAAGCCACAAGGCATGACCTGTATTTTGAAAATTGATGCCAATAATGATGAGGGCTGCACCAATGTAGATGCCGGCCATAAGGGGAACTATTTTTTCGGTAACTTTTCCAATACTCTTGATTCCGCCAATGATAACGGCTCCCACCAAAACAGCCAGAAATAAGCCATAAATAGCGCCATAATGTTCAATGCCGGGGAAAAAATAGACCAGCTGATTAAAAGCCTGATTGGCTTGCAGCATGTTTCCACCGCCTACCGATCCACCCATCACCGTTAGGGCAAACAGAAAGGCAAGAAAGATACCCACTTTTCCCATGGTGCTGCCTCGTTTTTCCAACCCTCGTTTCAGATAGTACATGGGACCTCCCGAAACAGACCCGTCTTTGTTATATTTCCGGTATTTAATGCCCAGCGTACACTCTGCAAATTTTAGCGACATACCCAGCAATCCTGCCATTATCATCCAAAAAGTAGCCCCGGGTCCGCCAATGCCAATGGCCAGTGCCACACCGGCGATATTACCCATGCCCACGGTGGCTGACAAAGCGGTTGTTACCGATTGATAGGTGGTAACCTCTCCTTTTAACCCCTTTTTTGCATAACGACCTCTTATGAGGTCGATGGCGTGTCGAATACCTCGCAAGCCAATAAACTTTAAGTAAATCGTGAAAAAGATTCCCCCACCGAGCAACCAAAGAACAATTAATCGCAGGGGTGCTTTAACAGGCTCTCCATTATTATCAATAATGGGTTGACCGTTGTCGTTATAAACCTGATCGTCGTATAAGCCAATGGCGGTGAAGGGATCGTAAAACAGTACTTTTCCCAATGCTTTGGAGAAGGGTGTAAATGCCCTGTCGATTTTTTGACTGAATGTTAAAGAGTCAACTGTAGATGATGCCGGTGTTTCAGCTTTAATGCAGGCTGTGTGGAAAAGGGCAACAAAAGTGACAAGCAAAAATAAAGTTACTTTACTCATGCCGTTCAGAAATTAGAAGTAGAATTTTAAGGATAACATTAGTTGAGTAACGAGTGGATTTTTTATCCTGTTACTTAGCTTCATCTTATAGGTTAAGTATTCCACTCCCAAATCGAAGTCTGTTGACCCTGTATAGGCAAGTTTTAGCAATCCCATACTCAAATAGTCGCCCCCTTCCATCGAAATTTCTGGTGCTGACGAAAGCATGTAGCCTAATCCAATACCCAATGGCAGTTTGTGTTTTGGGTAGAAATCAGCTTCACCAAGAAAACTTGTCTTACTTGTAAAACTTTCCTTTTCTCTAATAAAGGACTCGCCATAGGCCCACTCGGTGGTAGCTTGCAATCCCCATGTTTCGTTAATGGCATAGGCTCCTTCAAAATTAATGCCTCCGGCCATAGCAGGCGTGTTTTTAATGATGGAGGCGTACGGGTCGCCATCAATAACATCGCTTATAAATTGTTTGATGTTAATAAAATTACCACTCAGGTTTTTGACAAAAACCTCGGTTGTCAGAATTAATTTTTTTGTACGAACCATTCGGATTCGCCATCCAATACTTCCGCCTGAAATAGTATTTACGCCGTCATACAAAAGCGAAAACGCATTGGTACCGAAACGGCCAATCATCATGGCTCTGATGTTTAGCGAAAGCCAGGGGGTAAAGCGCTGTTGATAGGTTATTTCTCCTTCGGCAAACATAATAGTTCCATTAATAGCAGGAGTTGTTAATCCATTTATCTCCATGGGAGGAATAGTAATGGTTGATGTGCTGCCGGCACCAACATTAATTTTTAAGCTGGTGGAGATAAACGGGTTGTTAAATTTGGAGTAGTCAAGAAAAACATGCCCGTTTAATCTGTTTTTTTTAAATAGCGCATGGGGAGGCTGTTGCGAATATCCGGTAAAGGTTACGATAAAAAACAACCAGACTATAAATATTTTTTTCATAGGTAACTAATTGATGTTGGTAACTACACTTATTTCTTGCTATTTCGCAAGGGGCAATTCAATGCCAATCAAAGCTTTAAATCCGCTGGTTTTAACCCGGGGAATATAACTTTTATCAATAGGTTCGTCGGTTAAGTTGATAAGCCCCTGCGAATAGCGTAATTCGATGAATAATACAGGGCGGCCAAGAAATATCCGATATCCTGCTCCAAAAATGGCTGCAAGATTGAAAGATGAAATGCTTAGTTGATTCGGTAAGGTTTTTTCGTGGCTTGTAAGCTTGTAGTTCAGCAGAAAAGCTGTTTCGAATCCTCCCACAGCGTAAAAATGTTTGCTTGAGCTTTGTACTTTCAGCAACACAGGTATTGAAAAATAATTTAGCCTTAGCTGAATGCTATCGATGGGATCGACATATTTTCCTTGTGAATAAAGCACCTTGGTGCCTTCTTGTGAATAGGAAGGTTGTAAACTCAGTTTAATAGTTTTGCTTACAGCTACGTCAACCATTAAGCCGGCGTTAAGCCCGCTGTTGGCACTATAATAGCCCTTTTTGGGTGCATCACCGTTTAATTTTACAAAATTTATTCCGCCCAGTGCACCTATCGTTACTTGTGCCATGACCGGAAAGCTAAAAGCGATTAGAATAAAGCTTAGTAGAATTTTTTTGAAACTCTTCATTAGAATACAATTATTGAAACTTTACAAAGATAGCGTATTTTTCTAAATAAGATCAGGATTGATAAAGGTGGCAAAAAAAGAAGGTTTAATTCAGATTGGGATCGGCAGGAAACTTGGTCCAGTAGGAATATTTTCCACCCAGATTTTTCATAAAAGATTCCCACATTTCGGTTGGGCGAACCCGGAAACAATAGTCCTTTTCAGCATTGGTAACAATCCACGAGTTGCGTTTTAACTCGGTGTTTAACTGGGTAGCCTCCCAACCGGAATAGCCGATAAAAAAACGGAAATTGTCGTTTGAGGCAAGCCCGAGGTAAATCGCCTCTTTTACCGATTCCAGGTCGCCACCCCAGTATAGGTCGTTAGTAATTTTTAATGCCCCGGTAATTTGTTCGCCAAGCGTGTGGATATAGAAGAGCTTGTTTGTCTCTACCGGCCCGCCAATAAAGATGGAGGTGCTAAATTTGGGAAAATCTTTAATAACATCGTTAAATTTGGCAGTAACGGGTTTGTTAAGGATAACGCCAAACGAACCTTCGGCGTTGTGCTCGGCAAGCAAAACAACCGATCGACCAAAATAATAATCGCTCATGAGTGGCTCCGAAAGGAGTAGTTTTCCTTTGGACGGTTCAAGCCTATTACTTTTAATTTGGAATATTTTGTTTGATTCACCCATTATAAAACGTCTGCTATTCTTAAGAATTAACCTATTTTTGTGTCAAATTATTTTAAATCAAAAAACAAGCCATAAAGTTGAGTGTTAGCCAAAATCATAACAAGTTTTTAAGTCTGAGGCAAAAGTATCAAACTTTTACATATCAAAGTTACTCTTTTGCGGTAAATAATGACGTTTTGGAGGCCGTTTTTACTTTTAAACTTACCGATGATATTATTTTTTCACCTCTTATTAAAATTCCGAGTCGAAAATTTTACGATTTTGATAGCTTGTCAGCGTCTCTTTTGAAGAACCTGGTGTTTCATATTGGGATGGTCGAGCTGATTAGCTACTGGAAAGCTGCCTGTCCTCCCAGACTCATTATCCAGCCGCATACGCTTACTGATGAGCAGGTTTTGTTTTGGAAGAAGCTCTATTTTAACGGGCTGGGCGAGTTTTTTTACCTTAACGGGATTTCTGCCACGCAAGATGAGTTTATGGATATTGTTAGTGAAGGTGAGGGGCTGCAGGCCGAGCACACTATCATGAATCAAGAGGCAGTAATGGTTCCTGTTGGCGGCGGCAAAGATTCGGTGGTTACTCTGGAACTTTTAAAAGAGCAGGGCGACAAGGTGATACCCATGGCCATGAACCCCAGAGAAGCGGTAGTGAGAACCATCGAAAATGCCGGCTTTACCATGGAAGATACAATGGTGGTAGAGCGCAAACTCGATAAAAAGTTATTGGAATTGAATGGACGGGGATTTCTTAACGGCCATACTCCTTTTTCAGCTTTGCTGGCATTTGTTACTTCACTTACGGCCGTGCTGTCCGGGGTAAAATATATTGCGCTTTCTAACGAGAGTAGCGCCAACGAGAGCACGGTGCCGGGTTCAAACATTAACCATCAATACTCAAAATCATTTGAGTTTGAAGAGGATTTTAGTAACTACTTGTCACGATTCGTTACGCCTGATGTGCACTATTTTAGTTTTTTACGCCCTTTGAACGAACTTCAAATCGGCTTTCTGTTTTCTTTGTTCTCTCAACATCATTTTTCTTTCAGAAGTTGTAATGTTGGTAGTAAAACCGACAGCTGGTGTGGGCAGTGCCCCAAGTGCCTTTTTACCCGTATCATTCTTGGTTCCTTTATGGGAGATGATAAATTGAAGGCTATTTTTGGAAAGGAACTTTTTGACGATCCCACATTAAAACCTGTTTTTGATGAGCTGACCGGTGCTGCCGATGTAAAGCCTTTCGAGTGCGTGGGAACACCCGACGAGGTAAATGCCGCTTTGAGTTATATTGCGAGAAACAGTAAAACACCTTTGCCGGCCTTGTTAACCGGTTTTCCTTACGAGAAGTTTTCGGCCAATTCGCTCTTAACTTTATTGTCGGCTTTTAATGAGGATCACCGTTTGCCGGAAAAATATCTTACATTGTTAAAGACTGGTTTGAAGAAAATTGCGTTTAGCTGAAAATTGAAAGTGCATGAAGAATTTGCAGGAGGAAATAAAAAATAAGTCTGTTTTATTGCTTGGACTTGGTCGAGAGGGGCTCTCCAGTTATCAATGGCTTCGGAAAGCTTTCCCGGAAAAAGAATTGGGTATTGCTGATGGCAACCCCGCGGTGAAACAGAAACTACAGGAGGATGTAAACCTGCAATTTCATTTGGGGGAAAAGTATCTTGACAGCATCAAAGCATACGATATTATTTTTAAATCACCCGGCATATCGTTGAAAGATTATGCTTGCTCAAATCGTGAAAAGATAACTTCCCAAACTGATCTGTTTTTGAGGTATTATGGCCGGCAAACCATTGGGGTAACGGGCACCAAGGGCAAGAGTACAACCTCCAGCCTGATAGCCCATATTTTGAAAACGAATGGAAAAAAGGTGGTGCTTTTGGGAAATATCGGTATCCCGGCTTTCAATAGGCTTGATCAAATTACTGAGGATACGGTGGTGGTTTTCGAGATGTCAGCCCATCAGCTGGAGTACGTGCATCATTCGCCAAAAATAGCCGTATTGCTAAACATCTTTCCAGAGCATCTTGATCATTTTAAAACCTTTGATGCTTATAAAGCAGCCAAATTAAACATAGCTAAGTTTCTTGGCAAGGACGATTTATTGGTCATTTCCGAAAATCTTTACGGGGAATTTTCAGGGTTACAACCGGAAGTTAGCTATTACGAAAAAGGCAGGGATATTGATCCTGACACCCTTCTTTTAAAAGGGAGTCATAACCTGAACAATGTAAAAGCAGCCATTTTGGCGGTTAAACCTTTTGGTGTTGATTATATGTCAGCGTTAAAGTCCGCTTCCTCTTTTAAGCCGTTACCTCACCGGCTGGAGTATGTTGGAAAATATGGTGGCATTCATTTTTATAACGATAGCATCTCCACTATTCCGGAATCTACCGTGGCGGCTCTTAACGCGGTTGACGGGGTGGATACCTTGATTTTGGGAGGTTTTGACCGGGGTTTGGATTTTTCGAAGTTGGTTGATTACTTAGCTATTCATACGGTAAGTAATCTGATTTTCACAGGCCCTGCCGGTAAAAAAATGATTGTCTTGTTTAAAAGTAATCCTGAAATTAAATCTGCTCTTTTTGAAGTTGCCAGCCTCGGGGATGCTTTTAAAATTATTGCCAAAGTAACTTCTAAAGAAGGTGTTTGCCTTTTATCACCGGCCGCTGCAAGCTATGATGAGTTTCATAATTTTGAGCATCGGGGAGACGCTTTTAAACGGCTTGCCAGGCAAATGCCATAGTGACTTTATTATTAATTGGCCTGTTTGTTGATAAGGTGCGTTTTGTATAAAAAGAATAATTATGAGTAAATTTTTGTTGATTATATTGATTGGTGTCGTTGTTTATTATTTCTTCAAGTGGAGTAAATCGTCGGGTGGGAGTAAAAATAGCAGCCAATCGAACGCTAACAATATCAATAGTACAAATACAAATCAGCCAAACACCGGCAAGCAGGGCGGTAGTTATGGAAAATGGCTTGGGGGAGGCTTGGGATGGGCGTTTGGTGGTCCCATAGGGGGTATCCTTGGTTTTGTTTTTGGCAAGATGTACGATGATATGTCGAAAGGGAAATTTGAGTATGGTCAAAGTCCTGCCAGCGATTTTAATATGAGCCTGCTGGTGTTGTCGGCGGCTGTTATGAAGGCTGACGGCAAAATAAAACGCTCGGAGTTGGATTTTGTCAAGCAGTTTTTTTACACTAACTTTGGGGATAAGGCTCCGCAGTATGTTAAACTGTTGGGCGAGTTGGTTAAGCAGGATATCGATGTGGCTGATGTAAGCATCCAGATTAGTCGTCATTTGGATTATGCCACACGGTTACAGTTGTTGCACTACTTGTTTGGCATAGCGCTCGCTGATGGTAAAGCTGACAAGTCGGAGGTTGACCTGATTGATCGCATTGCCGGGTACATGGGAATTACCAATTCCGATTTTGAATCGGTAAAAGCGATGTTTGTAAAGGATACCGATGCGGCCTACAAAGTGTTACAGATTTCGCGTGATGCTACCGACGAAGAGGTTAAGAAAGCCTATCGCGAGATGGCCAAGAAATACCATCCTGACCGGGTTGCCAGCTTAGGTGATGATGCTATCAGAAAAGCGGCCGAAGCCAAATTTCAAAGTGTTAACGAAGCCTACGAAAATATCAAAAACGAGCGGGGGATGAGTTAGGTTTGAACCTACTCAGGGATGATGGTTCTTCCAAACGGAGTGAGAGCCAGTCCTGCCAGCTTAAAATGCTGGCGGCAAAGTATTCCATTGCGGTAGCAAAGCCACCCAATAAAAGCCAGAGAATGTTTCCAAGAATTTTCATAAGGTAAATTTTCATAAAATATTTGTTTATGCTGCAAATTCGCTAATTTCTATTTTTATTATGCTAAAAACTCCACTTAATACGCCAGTACAAAAATACTCCTTTTCCGCCTTCATCCACGGGGGTATCGCTGGTAA
>Ga0164318_10006978_pt1 | contig 10949 bp, 8 predicted proteins | sample GuaBasSedimGuay9_FD_113734 | JGI IMG/M metagenome (GOLD analysis project Ga0164318, IMG submission 113734) | Subseafloor sediment microbial communities from Guaymas Basin, Gulf of California, Mexico - Guay9, Core 4571-4, 0-3 cm | ecosystem: Environmental > Aquatic > Marine > Hydrothermal vents >...
ATCAAAAAAACATTACCAGCTGGTGCTTTCTAAAGATGCTGGTAATAGTCATTCGGAAAATAGAATAAAAGAAATAGCATCTTTAATTGCAGTTAAAAAGGTTGAAATCAGAAGAAAAACTGTTAAATTATTAATTCCTGTACTTGCAGTTGTAATTATTGTAGTTGGCATTTTGTGGTATTTATCGCAGCCTGTATACCCAGTTGCTGATTTTACAGCTAATCAACTCACAATTAAAGTGGGCGAAACAGTTAAATTTTCAAGTAGTTCATCAAATGCTGATAAACTAAATTGGCAATTTACTGATGGGATGCCATCAAGTTCCAATTCGAAAAACCCAGTTATTAGATTTGACAAACCCGGTGTATATGGTGTTAAGTTGTCTGTAAGTAATCATGATGGCAATGATAGTAAGTATCTTGAAAAATATATTACTGTTACCGAAAAAGAAATTGAGCCAGCTATTCCATTACCAACTCCTGATTTTGTTGCAAATAAAACTTCGGTACTTGCCGGAAACTCAATTAATTTTTCCAATAAATCAAAAGATGCTGAGCGTATTGAGTGGACTTTTGAGAATGGAAATCCTAGTACATCAAATGAGTCAAGTCCAAAAGTAATTTATAAAAAATCTGGCACATATAAAGTAACTCTTACTGCATATAATCAAACCGGTAAAAAAGTTAAGAGTAGAGATAATTACATAACTGTATCCAAAGATATTAAAAAGCCCATTGCTAAGTTTGAATCAGATACTACTACCATTTATGTTGGCGGACAAGTTCAGTTTCACGATTTATCGAGCTTTGTTGATAATCGTAATTGGGAGTTTACAGGTGGTGAGCCCCAACAATCAGCCGAGCGTAATCCTGTAGTTTCTTACAGCGAAGCAGGTAGTTATAATGTGCAACTTGAGGTAACTAACAAAAAAGGGAAAGATAAATTAGTTAACAGTATCTACATAACCGTATTGGAAGATCCTGAGGTTGTTGCTGCAAATAAGTTTAACGAGGTTGTTGCTGTGGCAGATGGACTTTATAGTAAGCAGTTGTTTGATAAAGCCTTGCAGAATTATGAAACTGCATTGAATATTATACCTGATAATGAATATGTTGCCAACCGTATTGCTGATATTAATTCGAGGTTTGATACAAGTAGTAAATATGATAAGTTAATCACAGAAGCTGATAATCAATTTGATAATAATAAGTTTGATAAAGCTAAGGCAGCTTATAGTAAGGCACTTAGTATTAAGTCAAACGAAGACTATCCACAAGAAATGCTTAATAAAATTTCTAAGATACTTTCTATTGATAACGTAGCTTATGAAGTAAACCGTACAAAACAAAAAGCTGCTCGTCAGATATTAGTTTCAACCACAGGATATACTGCTGTTGTACGTGTATCGGTGGGTGAAGTTTATAAGGATAATAAAATAAAGCTAAATATTTCAGTCGAGTGGAAAGATAAAAAGGGAAGAACTGTAAGTGATGTTGATGAGCAAATAGCAATTATTAGTAGTAATGTTAGAATCTCATCAAAAAAAGTTCATATTGAGAATTTTAATGATAATAGTTTTATTGCTTTCTCAAATAGAGCTGCTCTTAAGTTAAGAACTGATAAATCATTTACTGGGGGTGATATTGAAATTTCAATTGATTTAGTAATGTTTGTTAAAGAAACACCTGCTGGAATTCCTGTAACCCTTAATTATACTAATAAAAATCCTTCAGGAGATCTTAAAATTAAATTTGAATTGGATAAATACTATAAATCTAAATAATAAAAAATGAAACGAAAAATTACACTGTTTTTGTTAACAGTACTTTTTTTAGGAAGTGCGTTTGCACAGACACAAAAAGAGATGGCTAGCCAGTTATCTGTTTCAGGTAAGAACCTTAAGAGTGATGAGGTAAATATATTTGAGCAAGGTGAAAGTCTTAATAATAATAAAGATGTTACTGATGAATGGGTACATTGGGATGATGGACAAAATGCTGATGCAATAGGACTAACTAGTGGTGGTAATTTTACTGTTGCCGCTCGTTGGACTGCTAATCAGTTAGCAGCTTATAATGGTAATAAAGTAACCAAGGTGAAAGTATTTATTGCTAGCACCGATTTTACTTCTGTTGTATTAAAAATTTGGACAGGTGCAAATGCATCTAATCTTGTTTATCAAAAACAGTTAACCAGTGTTAATGCTAATTCGTGGAAAGAAACTTTTATTCCAACTGATATAATAATTAATTCAAATCAGGAATTTTGGGTTGGATATTCAATCTTTGGTCAAGAAGTGGATCAGTATCCAGCTGGAGTAGACGAAGGGCCTGCCAATGCCAATTATGGTGATATGATTACATTTGATGGAATTACCTGGGATGCTCTTTCAGTATTAAACCCTGATTTAGATTACAACTGGAATATCCAGTTTTATGTTGAAGACGAAACTTCACCTGTTACAGCTAATTTTTCTGCATCTAACACAAGTATAACTACAGACCAATCAATACAATTTAACAATACATCAACCAATTCAACATCATGGAACTGGGAGTTTGAAGGTGGCTCACCATCAACATCCATACAAAAAGATCCTATAGTTACATACAATACTGTTGGTACTTTTAATGTAAAATTAACTGCAAAAAGTGGTACAAATCAAGATATAGAAATCAAAAATAACTACATAACTGTAAGCTCTGGTGGAGGTGGCGAATTGGAAGTTGAAATAGCTGCCGATCCTGGTACTTCAATTTGTGAGTTTGGTTCGGTTAATTTAACAGCTATGGCTAGTGGAGCTACTGGTAGTTATCAATATACATGGACTTGGGATATTGATGGACAGATTATTACTGGCAATACGCTAAATATCACAAACTTGGCAACAAGCGCAGAGGTTTATCTTACGGTAAGCTCAGGAGGTCAGCAAGTTAATAAAACAACTATTATAACTGTAAATGATAATCCACCTGCAAGTATTGTTGGAAAAGGAAGCCCCGAAAGGATGCTTATTTGTCCACACCCCGATCTGGAATATCAATGGTATCGTAATAACTCGACTATGCCAGGTGCGCAAAAGCAATTTTATTATCCTGGAGAAACTTCATCATTATCTGGTGTATATTATGTATTAACAACAAATCAAGATGGTTGTTCTTCATATTCTGAAAACTATACAATTTCAAGTAATAAAACAGCATTTATTGATCAGGGAGGTATACTTTCAGCCTACCCAAATCCATCAAACGGTACTTTTTCAATAGATCTTAATCCCGATCTTGTTTTAAGTGAAATAGATAAATATAGCATTGAAGTGTATTCTGCAACAGGTGTAAAAGTATGGGCTACTTCCTTTAGTTCTGCATTTACTTTTAATATAGTACCTAAAGTTAAACTATCAGCAGGTATTTATATCATAAAACTATATGGTGATAACCAACTATTTGATACACAAAAACTACTTGTTAATTAGTACTAAATACAAACATAATGAAGAAGAATATATTTATAATAATAGCACTTTTTACTACAACTGTTTTGTTTGCCCAGCAGGGTGGCCAACAGGCTGTAAATAACTTGCTAACACAATATCAAAAAAATGCCAACCTGAGTAATGGAGAGGCTTTTTCAGTTGAAAATGACAAAAAGTTTATTGGTTTATTTACATCAAATACTGCAATGGTAAGTGCATTAGGGATAGGTAATGCAGGCAATAAGCAAATTTTTGTAAACAGATTTGTTAATCTTATTAAAGGCACTTTTGATGATGAAAGTGATATATCACTTGTGTTAACTAAGATAAAGACAAAAAATCCTAGTAAAACATCATCAAATGTATATTTGTATAAAGTAACTGCCTTACAAAGCTTTACTGGTTTTAAAAAGGATGGTAGTGACTTTACTTCTGTAGAAACAATACAGCTAACAATTGAGTATAATATTGGTTTAAAAACAGCCAAAATTGTATCAACTGAAATTATTGACAATAAATCAGGTTTATATCTGGACCTTCATGTGCTTGCCGGAATGACATCAATAAAAGGAGATTTAGCACCTGGTGTTGCCGGTACCTTGGAGTCGAGTTCAAAGTTTGGATTTGGATTTGGATTAGGTCTTGATTATATGATTTCCGAAAACTTTGGTGTAACTACAGGATTAACAATGATGTCGTACAGCTCATCTTTTACCCTTTCAAATTTCGAACAAGATGCATATCGTACTGTTGATAAAGATGGTGATGAGTATGATTTGCATGCAACCGGTACAAACGTTGTTAATGATGTTAAACTCAAATACATTGAAATACCCATTGGTGTTGTTATGCGTTTTGGAGGTTTTATTGCACGAGTAGGTGTAAAATATGGAATATCAGGATCCTCAACTTCAACTTTTACAGAAGGAAGCATTACTACTACAGGCTATTATCCAAAATATAGTGTTTTACTTTATGATATACCTGAGTACGGTTTTGATAATTATTCGTTATCAGGTACAGAAGGAACGGTTGAACCAAAATCAGCTTTTAATATGTTTATTCAAGCTGGTTATAGTGTTCCATTATCACAAAAGTTAAGTTTGTCTTTTACTGGTTTTTACGAGACTTCCTTATCTTCAATTTATGAAGAAGGTACCAATAATATTGCATCAGGAAATGAGCAATACACAAGTGTGCTAAACCTTATGGATTCACCAAAGATTGCTGCTTTTGGTCTTGAAGTTGGTCTTGGGATTAAACTATTTTAGGGATAAATAATACCAACTAAATATCTTTTTACCCCCACTATATTTTATATAGTGGGGGTATTTTTATTTGGAATAAATTACAAGTGCCTTTATAATAAAGTACTCTACTTAACTTCAATTACTTTATCTACATTTTCAAAAATAACTCCTATCATTTCTTTCCACCGGTAAGGAAAAGATTTTTTAGATTCTGCTGTAGCTTGAGGCCCAATGGCACTCATCATTATATTACCAGGATGAACCACATTTGCTGGGTTATAATATACTTCAACGCTTTGCCCAGTATCAATTCGTGTAAAACGAACAAATCCATCAATGTTTGCATTAAAAGATAGCAAATTTCTACGAGTATATTTTCCGTTAATTCCAGCAAAGCCCAGATTGCCTGCAGCTCCAGTTATGTTAGTAAAAACTGATGCTGAAACACCTACACTACCTTCTTCAGATCTATCTCTAACGTCTACTCTTATTTCTCCTCTTTTAGGTATTTCATTTTTATAAAGAGCTTTTAAACCCTTAAGTGTCATAAGATAAGCACCGGCAACAGTGGCACAACTATGACCTGCCATTTTTACTATTTCTTCGTAATGAATTTTGTAGTTACCATTCTCAGGAGCACCTAAAAACATGGCAAGTTCATCAAAAAGAACTATTGATTCAATATCTTTAAAATATTCAGGAAATTTCATTTGTTTATGTTTTATTGTTAAGATAATTAATTCTTCTAATAATGAGATTTTATAAAATTAGAATAATACTTGGTAATAATAAGTACAAATATACAAATTAACAGTTTAGCTAATCTGGTTAATAATTTTCTTTTATAAATATTCTCCAACCACCGATAAAAAGCCCCCGTTTACCGATTTTTTATTTACATTAGTGCCCAAGCAATATAGTTTTGCCATGTAAATAAAAAATAGAACGATGGAAAATAAATCAACTGATAAAAAACTAATTATTGGCATAATACTTATGCTAGCAGGAGGATTATTGTTACTAGATACTTTCAATATAACTCAACTACCAATTAAACATTATATTTTTTCATGGAAAACACTACTTATTGGCATTGGAGTAGTACTTTTAGCAACTAAAGAAAAAGCAACAGCAGGTTATGTTTTAATAGGTCTTGGAGTTGTTTTTTGGCTGCCAAGCTTATTAAATTACAGTATTGCTTTATCTCAAATTGCATTACCAGCAGTGTTAATAGGTATTGGGGTTCTTGTTATTACACGTAGAGGTGGGCATAATAGACCTCGTGCCTCGTTTAAAAATGGTATTGAAGACTCAACTGATTACATTGATGATGTTTCTATTTTAGGTGGTGGAACAAAAATAATACAATCAAATAACTTTAAGGGTGGTGACATAACAGCCATTTTTGGTGGCTCTGAGTTTAGTTTTAAAGATGCTGAAATGTCACCCGAAGGATGTACAATTGATGTATTTACAATGTTTGGAGGTTCAAAATTAATTATTCCTGATAGCTGGATTGTAAAATCAGATATGATATCAATTTTTGGTGGCTTTAATGATAAAAGAGCTATTCGTCCCGATGATAATGACCCTGCTAAAATACTTTACTTAAAAGGAGCAGTTATTTTTGGTGGTATCGAAATTAAAAGCTTTTAACCTTTAACGCACTATAGATTTTATAGACTCTACCTAACATGTTAAATCCTATTATTAAAAATAGAAATTATATTCTAGCATATGTTGCACTTTGGTTTACTATATTTTTAATTCAAACATTTATTGTAAACTTTTTTTATGGAGTAGATAGTATTATTAGTTTGGCAGATTCGGTTGTTTTTAATTTACTTTTTGCTCTTATCGGACTAAATCTTTGGTATGTAATAAGGTTTAATTTAAAAGAAACACCAAATATATTCGATTTATTGTTTAACCATTTAATTGTAGCGGTTTTAGCAATTGCAGGGTGGATTACTATTTCGTATTTTACATTAATATATATATTTCCTGATGCAAGTTCATATAGAGGTTTCTTGAACGAAAGTCTGCCATGGCGTGTAATTACAGGGATTTTCTATTATTTACTTTTTGTAATGTACTATTATGTAATGCTTTATTATGAAGATTTACAAGAGAAGCTTAAAGTTGAAGTCGAATTAAAAAATTTGGTTAACGAAGCAGAACTAACAGCATTAAGATCGCAGATAAATCCTCACTTTTTATTTAATAGTCTTAATTCTATAAGTTCCCTTACAATTACTAATCCTGATAAAGCTCAGGAAATGGTTATAAAACTATCTGATTTTTTAAGATACACATTGAGTCATGATAAAAATGAGAAAGCGAGTTTAAAAGAAGAATTTAGTAACCTACACCGTTATCTTGATATAGAAAAAATTAGATTTGGGCACCGTCTTAATTTTCGTACCACTATCCCCGAGGATTGTGATAAATTTTTAATACCCAACATGATATTGCAACCATTAATAGAAAATGCAATAAAACATGGCGTTTATAATAGTACCGAAGAAGTTTTGGTTGAACTCAACTGCAAACATGAAAATAACAGTATTATTATTGAAATTAGTAATGAATATGATACTGATTCTGTTAAGAAAAAAGGAAATGGTATTGGACTGAAAAATATTAGAAAACGATTACAAATAATATATAAACGGCGTGATTTGTTAGAAATATCAGCAGAAAAACTAATATTTAGAGCAACTTTAAAAATACCAATAAGCTAATTACTATGAATAAACTACGCACAATAATTATTGAAGATGAAGCTCCTGCCCGTGATCTTGTAAAAGCTTACATTAAAACTAATAGTAATATTGAACTCATTGGCGAATGTCAGGATGGATTTAGCGGTGTGAAAACCATTAATAATTTAAAACCCGACTTAATATTTCTTGATATTCAAATGCCTAAATTAACAGGCTTTGAGATGATTGAGTTGCTAGATGATGTTCCAGAAATAATATTTACAACAGCTTATGATCAGTTTGCAATAAAAGCTTTTGAGCTAAGTGCTGTTGATTATTTAATGAAACCATTTTCACGCGATCGCTTTAACGAAGCCATAGATAAAGTATTAGCTCGTATCCAAAATAGAGAAGAAGTATCTGAAAAAACTAGAGTAGGGAATGAAAACATTGAGAAATTTACTACACTGAGAAAAGATTCTATTGAAAATGTAGAACGGCTATTTGTAAAAACAGGAACTAAAATTGATGTTGTTGCTGTAGAAGATATTATCAAAATTGAGGCTCAAGATGATTATGTTGAAATTCATACAGCCACTAAAAAATATCTTAAAAATGATACAATGAATTATCTTGAAAAAGTACTCCCACAAAAAACTTTTGCAAGGGTTCACCGGTCACATATTATAAATCTTAAGCATATTAATAAAATTGAAAAATATGGTAAAGAAAGTTACATTGTAAAACTAAATGATGGTAGTATAGTTAATGTAAGTAAATCACGAATTAAGGAGTTAAAAAACCAGCTTGGGATATAAATTATCAGAGGTGTTTTAATGAGCACTTATCATAATAGGTTGATATTATGGCAGATACATTTCCTGGTTAATTTAAATCTATAGTTAAATGATTATTGTAATCTAAATTTATTCATAGATTCATTATCAATTATTTAGGGTGTACGACAAATCTCCATTTTGAATTATCAAATATTGTTTTTATCATCGGATTTAGCAGATTTAACAGATTTTTAAGTCCGACTTGTCGGACTAATCCGTGTAATCCGTTAAATCCGATGACAAATATTTTGATTATGTGGAAATTTGTCGTGCACCCATTATTTACAGTATATTAGATAAGTACTTAAATGTACATCTCTGTAAATTATTTTAAGCAATATATTTCCATAATCTCATTCATGGCCTTTTCGTTGTCAATCTTTAAGTCGATTAGCATTCCTGAATGCATATCCCAAACCCAACCATGTACTATAACATTGTTTTTCTTAAATGCCTTTTGAACAACCGCAGTTTTAAGTACATTTAAACACTGTTCTTGAACATTAAGTTCAACTAAGCGTTTGTATTTTTGGTCTTCATCTTTAATATTATTTAACTCAATTTTGTGCAACCGATATACATCTCTAATATTCCTTAGCCATGGATTAATAATACCCATATCCATTGGTTCCATTGCTGCCTGCACAGCTCCGCAATAATAATGTCCGCACACTACAATATGTTTTACGTTTAAATGATCAACGGCATAATTTATAACCGACATTACATTTAAATCGTTATTTGGCACTAAATTCCCCATATTTCTATGAATAAAAACATCCCCTGGTTCAAGGCCCAAAATTGATTCTGCATTTACTCTACTATCTGAACATCCTATGCATAAAAACTCAGGAGATTGCCCCTTTGAAAGATTTTTAAAATAATCTTTATCAAGTTCCAACTGCTTTGAAACCCATTTTTCATTATTCGCAAATATTTCTTCTATTTTCATATTCTTTAGCTTCTATAAATTAATACAGACATGGCAGATGAAAAACTATAAAGTATTAATATCCTATAAAAAAGGATAAGTACTATTATAAAATAATTACATTAATTTTTGCTGCACTTTCCACCATCTATCAGGTATTTCTTGATTTAGGGCGGTTTGATAATCATAGTACGAGCACGGCACAAACTGATGTCGTTTGTACTTTTGATTAACAACATTTTTTACATCAACTATCATCCACCACCTATCGGTTTTCTTGCTTTTAAGAAATACTAGTTCTTCTGAAAAATTTTCAAGCTGTACATTAAATTTTACATAATCTTCGTGATTGTTTTCAGGAATATCATTTCTTCTATTCGAAAATCCATCTAAAAAATACCACATCATTTGTGCATATAAATGTGCCGACTGCCCATTGCTATCCATTTGTGGATTAAGTTCGTAAAAGCCAATACTTGTAAGCTTATCGCTCATGCCAGCATATCTACAAATTTTACACATTTCTTCTCCAGAAAAACCATTTGGCATAGGTTTATAATTACCTGGTGCATCAGCATGTTTAATACTAGCAATATCAATACTTAGTATATCAGCATTTCGCACCATTGGCTCAGTTTCCTCTAGTTCAGCTCTAGCATTACCCAAACGATTTGTGTCAAAGTAAAGGTTTTTCATGAGCACAAGCGAATCCTGATCTACAAAATAGGTTTGATATCCGATGTTGGTAAAGTTGAAGAGGAAGTTTGGCTGATGCAGGATAATGTGACTGAGGTATGAATTACTATTTAACTCTTGTTCATCATGTCCGAGATCAAAAACCGGATCAACAGACGCAATATTTATTACTCGTCCAATATTTTCGTACGCCAGATAATTTGCATAGGTAATATCCTGACCACCACCAATTATCATCACAACAATATTATTTCTAAGTAATTCTGAAATCACTTCTTTTACAGCAAAGTATGTGTCTTCAATTTGGTGGCCTTGTTTTATATTACCGATATCTGCAATATTAATATTATTCCAGTGCGAAAATAATCCATAAAGCCAACCCCGTACTTCATCGGGAGCCGTTTCGCAGCCTTTGTTTAAGGTGCCGCGATTATCACCAACACCAATTATTGCGACATCTATCTTTTCAAGATCAGGAAAATTATTTTCTTCTGAATATTTATGAATAATATCTGCAAGACGAAACCGCCCTGTATCGTTTGATATTTTTAAGGTTTCAATGTTAATAGGTTCAAGATATGTTCTAATATCCATTGCAGTGTTAATATGTTCAAAATCGAGACGAAAATACAAAAATATTTGGCGTCTGCCACATTATTGTGAGTTTATAAACACCAGAATTTAATAAAACACATTCTAATTCACCCACTCAATTTAACATAGAACCATAAAAATTAACTAATGCCTATAAGAAAACAGACCATTTTTATAAGTGGGTTTAAGAAAGCGTTAAGAACGAGGCTTGCGAAGTGTTTAAAATCAGGAGTTTACTTTTGTAAATGACTGGTTTTAAACACAAGTGTAACGAAGTTATTGACGTTTTCTTATGGCCACTAACTACTTCTTTTTCTTAGTAAACTTTTTCTTAGTAAACCTTTTCTTAGGCATGTTTTTAGGATCTTTTGATATTTCGTAACATTCCTCAAGTGTTAATACAGCTGCATCGGTACCTTTTGGGAGTTTGTAATTTTGTTTATCAATTACAAGGTATGC
>Ga0164318_10006979_pt1 | contig 10949 bp, 12 predicted proteins | sample GuaBasSedimGuay9_FD_113734 | JGI IMG/M metagenome (GOLD analysis project Ga0164318, IMG submission 113734) | Subseafloor sediment microbial communities from Guaymas Basin, Gulf of California, Mexico - Guay9, Core 4571-4, 0-3 cm | ecosystem: Environmental > Aquatic > Marine > Hydrothermal vents...
ATTCCAAATTCCAAATATTAGGTTTTTATAGGTGAAAATGGAGCAGGGAAAACAAGCGGTATTTTTAAATTGGCTATATGGTATAAATGCAATTATAAAGCAAATATAATTATTATAAGTCTTGATAATTACAAAGTTGGTTCACATTTTCAAAGTAAAAGATTAGCAGATCTTCTTGAAATAGATTTTGAGATTTTAGATGTTAGAGATTTCAAAGAGATAGCAGGAGCTTTAAATAAGTATGATTATGTGCTGGTAGATACCCTTGGTCTTGAGGAATTTTGGATAGATGAGTTGCGAGATTTAGTCGAAACCCCTTTCCTTTTTAAGATTCCAATGGGTTATAAAAGCAACAGAGCATTATGAATATGCACTTAAATTTTGGGAAAAGATTGCAAAATTACCTGTTGAGGGGATATTTTTGACTTTTACAGATCGAATATTTAATAGTTTGCCGCTTTTATGGCTTCTTGATGTAAAACTTCCACCTATTACTTTTCTTTCGACAGGAAAAAGAATTCCCAAAGATATATCAAGAGGAGAAGAAAGAATACTAAAAAATTCTTTTTAAGAAGGATTGAAAAAACAATAAAAAAACTTAAAAATATTTTCAAATACTGGAGGGGAAAATAATGAGAAGTATCGCTGTTGCAAGTGGAAAAGGAGGTGTAGGAAAGATCAGTTTTGTAATAAATTTAGCTATAGCTCTTGCGCAATTATATCAAAAGGTTTTGATTTTTGATGCGGATCTTGGATTAGCTAATGTTGATATAATGCTCGGAATTTCTCCCAAATTTGATATAAGACATGTATTGAATAGAGAACTTTCAATAAAACAAATTATTTATAAAACAGATTATGGATTTGATTTTATTCCAACTGGTTCTGGTGTTTCAGAACTTACTCAATTAACTTCTAATCAAAAATTATTACTTCGGGATCAGATGGAAGAAGCATTTAAAAATTATGATTTTTGCTTTTCGATAGTGCTGCCGGGATTTCGGATAATGTGTTATTTTTTAATCTTTTAGCCGGGGAAAGAATAGTTCTCTGCACATCAGAATCTACTTCAATTGCAGATGCATATGCATTGATGAAAGTAAGTTATAAAAAACATAGAATCAAAAATTTCTATTAGTAGTTAATATGATTAGAAATGAAATAGAAGGGAAAAAAATTTATCAACAATTACTTTATGTTATCCAAAAATTTTTACCAGAGATAAAGCTTTCTTATTTAGGTGGGATTTCTTTTGATGAATGTATAAAAAAAGCGATACAATCTCAAATTCCTTATATGTCTCTTTGTTCTGATTCAGCAACAGTTCAAGATATAAAAAATATAGCATCTAAACTTTTAAGATTTGCCCCTCAGGAAGATAAAGGGCTTGAAATGTTTTTAGAAAAATTGGTAAGTATTTAGTTAAAAATGAGTATTAAAAAACAGCAATTATTTAAGGAAAAACTACCACTTGAAAAAACTGGTAGAAGAATTTTTGCCAGTGATTAATTACTGGGCAAATAGATATGCTTCTCATGTAAATCCTGTATTGAGTAAAGAGGATCTTATTTCTGCAGGAGTAATAGGTTTGATAGAAGCATATAACAGGTATGACCCTTCAAAAAAAGTAAAATTTAGAACTTTTGCAGAATTTAGAATTAGAGGAGCTATACTTGATGAAATCAGAAAAATAGATATAATACCAAGAAGTGTTAGAGATAAAATTTCTCAATTTGAAGAAAAAATAAAAAAACTTTATCAAAAACTTGGCAGAATGCCTAAAGAAGAAGAAATTGCTGAAGCTATGGGAATGAGCTTAGATCAATATTATAAATTTTTAGAAAATATAAAAGGAATTAATTTTATTGATATAGAAGACCTAAAAAAGAAATTACCAGATTTAGACGAAGAAGATATTTTTAATTTTATTCCTGATAATTCCCAAAATGATCCCTTTGAAACAGTAGCATTAAAAGAACTTCAGGAAAAATTAGAAAAAGCATTGGATTATCTTACAGAAAGGGAGAGGCTGGTGCTGGCTTTATATTACTTTGAAGGACTTACTATGAAAGAAATTGCCAAGGTTTTAAATTATACCGAAAGTAGAATTTCTCAGCTTCACAATCAGGCTATTTTGAAGTTAAGAAGTATATTAAAATTAACTTCATAAAAAGGAGGAAATATGCCTATATTTGAATTTCAGTGTGAAGAATGTGGAGAAATTTTTGAAGAACTTATTTTAGATGGGAAAATAGATGACATTACATGTAGAAAATGTAAAAGTCCTAAGGTTAAAAAACTTATTTCAAAAGTTAGTTTCAAATCAGAAGGAAAATTTGTGAATTCTTCTGGCTCATCTTGCAGTATTTGCAAAGGTGGTACCTGCAGTACATGTAAATAAGAGATTAATTCCTGAAGGTTACAAAAATTGAAATTAAGGGTAGGGACAAGAGGGAGTAAATTAGCTCTGGCTCAAACAGATTGCGTTATCACTGCTCTTCAAAAGATTTATCCTAAAGTGAAATTTGAAAAAGTTATTATTAAAACAACAGGAGATAAAATACTGGATTCTCCTTTAAGTAAAATCGGAGGAAAAGGTCTTTTTGTAAAAGAAATAGAACAGGCATTATTAAGAGGGGATATTGATTTTGCAGTCCATAGTATGAAAGATGTTCCCTCAGAGCTTCCAGAAGGACTGGAAATTGCATGTATTCCTGAAAGAGAGTCTCCTTTTGATGTGTGGGTTTCTAAATACAGATCCTTAGAAGAACTTCCTCAAGGTGCAAGAGTAGGAACAAGCAGTTTAAGAAGGCTTTCTCAAATTAAAAAAAAACGTAAAGATCTTGAGATATTACCTCTCAGAGGTAATGTAGATACACGTTTGAGAAAATGGAAAGAAGGGCAATTTGATGGGATTATTTTAGCTGAGGCAGGTTTGAAAAGACTTGGTATAAAACTGAATTATTTTCGTTTATCTTTAGAAGATATGATTCCTGCGGTAGGGCAAGGGGCTCTGGGGATTGAAGTCAGAGAAGATAATCAGCTTGTTAAAAAACTTTTAAAATCTATTCATTCGAAGACTACAGAAATTTGTATAAAAGCAGAGAGAGCGTTTTTAAAAACATTGAGAGGAGGATGTCAAGTTCCCTTAGGTGCTTATGCATTTATAAATGATAAAAAATTAATTATAACAGGATTTATTAGTGATCTTAATGCAGAGAGATTTTATAAACTTACTGAAGAAGGTGATCTAAAAAATCCAGAATATTTAGGAGAAACTTTAGCAAAAAAACTTTTAAAAACAGGAGGAGAAGAGATTTTAAAAGAACTTTATAGAGAATAAGGAGAAGAAGACTTGGGGAAAGTATATCTTGTTGGAGCAGGACCAGGAGATCCTGGGCTTATTACTGTAAAAGCTAAAAATTTATTGGAAAAAGCTGATGTTGTGATATATGATTATCTTGCTAATCCAAGATTTCTAAACTTTTGTAAAGAAGGTACAGAAAAAATTTATGTAGGAAAAAAGGGTGGTTTTCATACTGTTTCTCAAGAAGAAATAAATAAACTTCTTGTAAAAAAAGCTAAAGAAGGGAAAACAGTAATAAGACTTAAAGGTGGAGATCCGTTTCTATTTGGAAGAGGGGGAGAGGAAGTAGAAGAACTTGTAAAAAATAATATTCCTTTTGAAGTTATTCCCGGTATTACCTCTGCTATTGCAGTTCCTGCTTATGCAGGTATTCCTGTAACCCATAGAAATTATACTTCTACTTTAGCTATAATAACAGGACACGAAGCTGAAGGGAAATCCGAAAGTAAGATTAATTTTGAAGCCATAGCTAAATTAGGTACTTTGATATTCTTAATGGGGGTTAAAAATCTTCCTTATATTATTAAAAATTTAATTCAAAATGGAAAATCTCCCGATACTCCTGTAGCTGTCATTCAATGGGGAACTACTCCCAAACAAAAAACAGCTGAGGGAACACTTAAAAACATTGTTGAAAAAGTTCAAGCTTTAGGTATTACAGCTCCTGCAATAATTGTAATTGGAGAAGTTGTTAAATTAAGGAAAAAATTTAATTGGTTTGAGACCAGACCTTTATTTGGAAGAAAAATTCTTGTTACAAGAACAAGAGAACAGGCAAGTAAACTTGTAGAAAAACTTGAAGAACTTGGTGCTTATTGTTATGAGATTCCTACAATAAAAACTGTAATTTTTAAAAATGAAAAGACTTCTGAGATATTAAAAAATCTTGATAAATATCATTGGCTTGTTTTTACTTCAGAAAACGGAGTAAAATACTTTTTGCAAATACTTTTTGAAGAGGGATTAGATTTGAGGATATTTGGAGGAAAGAAAATAGCAGTAATAGGCACTGGTACAGAAAATGCTTTTAAAAAAATAGGTATAATTCCGGATCTGGTACCAAAAGAAAATTATACTCAAGAAGGTTTGGTGGAAGCCTTTTCTCAAATAAAAATATCAGGCAAAAATATTCTCTTAATAAGAGCAAAAAAAGCAAGAGAAGTTTTATTAAAAGGTTTAAAAAAACTGGGGGCAAATGTTGAAATTTTGTCAGTTTATGAGACAGTAATTCCAGAGGATTCAAAAGAAAAACTTATTTTAGCTTTAAAAGAAGGTGTTGATGTAGTTACTTTTACAAGTTCTTCTACAGTAAAAAATTTTTTTACACTCCTTGGGAATAATAAAGATTTATTAAAAAATATAATTTTTGCATCTATTGGTCCAATAACTACAAAGACATTAAAAGAATATGGATTTGAACCACAAATTTCCGCCTCTCAACATACAATAGAAGGATTGATATCAGCTATTAAAGAATATTTTGCAGGTGGGGGAGCGGATAATGAAAGAAGAAGTTAGAAAAGCTCTGGAAGTGATTAAAAGAGGTATAGTGGATTTAATAGAAGAGGAAGAATTGATAAAAAAATTAGAAAAAGCTTATAAAGAAAATAAACCATTGAAAATAAAAGCAGGATTTGATCCTACTGCACCTGATTTACATTTAGGGCATACTGTTCTTTTAAGAAAACTTAGGCAATTTCAAGATCTGGGACATGAGGTTTATTTTTTAATAGGAGATTTTACAGCAATGATAGGGGATCCAAGTGGGAGATCTGAAACTCGACCTCCTTTAACAAAAGAGCAGGTCTTAGAAAATGCGAAAACTTATGAGCAACAGGTGTTTAAAATTCTTGATCCCAATAAGACAAAAGTAATTTTTAACAGTGCATGGTTTTCTAAAATGAATGCAGAAGATATTATCAGACTTTGTGCGAAATATACAGTTGCTCGAATACTTGAAAGAGAAGATTTTAAAAAGAGATTTGAAGCAAATCTTCCTATAAGTATTCATGAATTAATTTATCCACTTTTTCAGGCTTACGATTCAGTAGCTCTTCAAGCGGATGTAGAATTGGGAGGAACAGATCAGTTATTTAATCTTTTAATTGGAAGGGATATCCAGAAAGAATATGGGCAAGAACCTCAGGTTATAATAACTTTACCTATTTTGGAAGGCCTGGACGGGGTTCAAAAGATGAGTAAAAGTTTAGGGAATTATGTAGGTATTATGGAACCACCATTTGAGATGTATGGAAAGATAATGTCAATTCCTGATAAAATCATGTGGAAATATTATGAGCTTCTTACAGATATACCTTTAGAAAAAATAAAAACTCTTAAAGACCAGGTAGAATCAGGAAAGTATCATCCAAAAGAAGCAAAAAAAAGATTAGCAAGATATTTAGTAGCACAGTTTCATTCAGAGGAATTAGCAATTAAAGCTGAAGAGGAATTTGAAAGGGTATTCAGTAAAAGGCAGGCTCCTAAGGAAGCTCCTATTTTTGAAGTAAAATCAGGGAAATTGTGGCTTCCAGGATTTCTTAGAGAAAATGGTCTGGTAAAAAGTGGTTCAGAAGCAAGAAGATTGATAGCTCAAAAAGCCATAGACTTAGATCAACAACCTGTGAAAGAAGAAAATATTATACTTAATCCAGGAGAACATATTTTAAGAATTGGTAAGAAGAGATTTATTAAACTTATAGTATCTTAAAGTTTTATTTTTTGAAAATATGGGAAAAGTTGTCTATAGAGAGTTAAAAGATGTTGGGATATTACTCTTACATCATCAAGAATTGCTAAGAAGTTTGTATCTCCTTCCCAACGTGGAACAAGCTGTAAATGAATATGATCCGGATATCCTGCACCTGCAACCTTTCCAAGATTAAAGCCTATATTAAAACCATGAGGATTTAAGACTTTTTTAAGAATTTTTATAGATTCCTGACATATTTTCATAAGAGCTAAAAGTTCTTCATCAGTAAGATCTTCCAAATCTTTTACATGTCTTCTTGGAGAAATAAGTAAATGTCCTGTATTATAAGGAAATTTATTCATCAAAACTAACACTTTCTCATCTCTATAAAGAATAAGCCTTTCTTCATCTGGCAAATTATTTTCGGGTGGACAGAATATGCAACCTGATTCTTTTTTTCCTGCTACATACTCTCCTCTCCAAGGTGCCCATAATATCTTACGAGTCATAAAAATTTCCTCCCCCCTCAAATATAGAAATTTCAAAAATCTAAAAATACCATAAATTGTAGTTTTTAAAAGAGTTTAGTAGAGAATAGAGTATTAAAATTGGATATCTTTTATTTTGTGATAAGATAAATTATGTGAGGAAGATATATAATATTTTAATTTTTGTTTTTATTTTTATATTTTTTTTAACAGCTTCTCTTTATGCTTTTAAAATAAAAAAGATTATTGTTATCCAATATAAAAAAGATTGTTTTATAATAAGTATTTTTTATAAAGACTTCCCCTTTCAACAACTTGTACTTGCTTTAAAACGCCAAAAAGAACCGATTTTTATTATCTATAATTTTTCACTTTATAAAAAGAGATTTTTAAAAGATAAACTTCTTTATAAAGCAAAGTTTTATCACGAACTTTTTTATGACCCAGAAACTAATTTTTATTATGTAAAAGATAATTTCGAAACTAAAAAATATACAAAAGCTGAAGATGCGATATTATCTGTAAGATATTTAGATTCTTATCCTTTTTATTATACCCTGGAACCACCATATAAAAATTACTATCTAAAAATCGAAATTACTCTTTTTTATAAAACTCATTTTTCTCAAGATTTAACATATACTTCAAAAGTAAAAAAATATAAGATTAGTCTTAAAGGAAAATATGATTTTGAATCTTTTAAAGGTTATTAAAAAAATAATCTCCTTTTTAAAAAATTATAAATTTCTTCTGCCTCTTTTAATTCTTACCATTTTGTTTGTGTGGGTTGAATTTAATATTTCTAAATTTGCTTTTCTCAATACATTTCAAAAGAAATTTTTAATTTTTATAATGATTCAAATTAATCTTATTTTTATTTTGATTCTTTTATATTTTATTTTTAGATATCTTTTTAAGATTTTTTTGGAAATTAAAGTAAAAAAAGTTTCAAAAAGTCTAAAATTTAAACTATTTGGGACATATTTGATTTCTATTATTTTTCCTTCACTCATTTTGATTATAGGAAGTGCTTTCTTTTTAAAGAAAAGTGTAGATTATTGGTTTAAGGGGTTTTTAAGAGAAAAATTTATTACAAACATTATGAAAACAGAAGGGTATTATAAAGATATAGAGCAAGAGCTCATGCAAAAGGGGCAAGAAATCATAAAAGATTATATTTCTAAAACTAAGCATATAAAAGGTAAGGATCTTAGATGGATAAGAAAGATCAAATATCTGGCAACTATTGATTCTATTGTTGTGTATACATATACTGGAAAAGCTTATAAAAAGACATATTCCTCAGAAGCTCGGCATCTTATTGGAATACCTCCTTCGATTTTAGAAAAAATTAAAATTGAACAAATGCCAGTTTCTCAGATTTCTTTAATAGGTTCAAAAGCGTTTATTCGTGTTTTTATACCTACGCATGACAAAAAAGGGATTCCTTACATTCTTTCTGTAGGGAAATTGATAGATTTAAGTGAATTCTTTTCTGCTAAAAATGTTTCTCCGGAAGATATATATAAAATTTTTAATGTGTTCCTACTTATTTCTATTTCTTTAATACTTTTACTTGTAATCTTCATAGGTGTATGGGTGGGGAGTAAAATAGCAAGAAATTTAACCGAGCCTTTACAAAATCTTATAGTAGCAACTCAAAAAATATCTCAAAAAGATTATGCAATTGAAAATATTTCAACTCTTCCAGCATCTGAAGATGAGATAGGCACTCTTATAAAGTCTTTTAAAGAAATGGTGGAAAGAATCAAACTTTATGAAGAAGAGATGCAGAAATATACTCAGTATTTAAAGTCTATTTTGGATCATTTACCAGTAGGGGTACTTCTTTTAAATAAAAATTTAAAAATAGATTATATAAATGAAAGCTTCAAAAAACTATTGGAAGAAAATCAACTTTTAGATACAGAAACATTTTTAAATCTTTTAAATATAACGAGTCTTATAGATCATGTTGATTCAAAAAAGCCATTTTATAAAACATACACATTATCTAAGGGTTCAAAAGAAATAGTTATTGGTATAACCTTATCTGAAATATTTTTATTTAAAGAAAAGGCATATTTATTAATTATAGAAAATTTAGAAGAAAAAGAAAAACTTAAAAAACTTTCTATATGGAAAGAAGTTGCTACAAAAATTGCTCATGAGATAAAAAATCCTCTAACACCTATTAAACTTTCTATACAGCGTTTAAGAAAAAAATTGCAAAATAATCTTGATGAAGATCAGAAAAAAATTCTTTTTAAAACAACTGAAATGGTAGAAAAATATGTAGAAGAATTGAGAAAATTAGCTACAGATTTTTATTATTTTTCAAAAACTCCTTTACCTGAATTAAAAAAATTTTCTTTGATAGAAAATATTAAAGAAGTAATTAATCTTTATGAGTTTGCTTATCCTGATTTAAAAATAGAATTTAAACATAAAAATGAAATAATTTTTAATTTCGATCCGTTTCAATTAAAAAGAGTCTGGATAAATCTTCTTGATAATTCTATTAAAGCTATGGAAAGAAATGGTAAGATTGAAGTAGAAGTATATGAAAATAAAGGAAATGTAAATGTAATTTTTAGTGATAATGGAAGTGGTCTTTCTGATGAAATTATCGAAAAATTTAATTCAGGAGAAATTTTAGATTTAAAAGAAATAGGAACAGGTCTTATAATGGTTTATTCTGTCATAAAACTTCATAAAGGTGATATAAAAATAGAAAAAAATATACCTAAAGGAACCAAATTTATAATAACTTTACCAAAAACCTAAATTAATTTTACAAGTGCTTTAAGACCTTTTATTTCTTTTTTAGATAATTTTTTAATTTCTCCCTCTTGTAAATCTTCTAAGAATACATTTCCTATGCATATTCTTTTTATGTTAATTGTATCATAGCCGATTTTACCAAACATTCTTTTTATAAGATGATGTCTCCCCTCATAAACAGTTATTTTGAGTTTTGTTTTTTCATCATTTAAAAATTCAATTTTACAAGGTAAAGTCTTACCATCAGACAATTCAATTCCATTTTCAATCAATGTTTTATCTGATGTTGAAAGAGTTTTTGAAATTTCAACTTCATAAATCTTAGGAACTTTCCATTTCGGGTGCAAAAGTCTGTGAGCAAGTATTCCATCGTTTGTCAAAAGTAAGAGTCCTTCAGCGTCTTTATCTAATCTCCCTACTGGAAAAAGTTTTTTATATCCGGGTAAATTAGAAGGTATTAATTCCATTATAACTGGTTGTATATCCCTTACAGAAGTAATATAGTCTTTAGGTTTATACATTTTATAATAAAATAAAGTAGTTTTTAATTTTACAGGTATATCTTCAACTGTAATTAAATCTTTTTCAGGATTAATTTTAAATGAAGAATCCCTTATTGTTTGAGAATTTACTTTTACTTTTTTCTTCCTGATTAATCTAATTACTTCTTTTCTTGAGCCAAACCCTGCAAGAGATAAAAATTTATCCAGACGAATAAATGACATATTTATTTACATTCAGCCCAATTTTTACCAAAAGTAATATTTACCTTTAAAGGTACTTTTAAAGAATAATTAAGACCTAAATAAGTAAATGGATTTTCCATAATTTCAGGAACTATTTCTTTTATTATCTCTACTTCGTTTTCAGGAACTTCTAAAATAAGCTCATCATGAACTTGTAAAAGGATAGAGGTTTTTACTCCTAACTTTTTGAATTTCTTATAAAGAACTACCATAGCTGCTTTTATAAGATCTGCTGCTGAACCTTGAATAGGTGTATTTACTGCAATTCTATAGCCGAGTTCTTTTATACTTTTATTTTTACTAAAAATCTCAGGAACATATCTTTTTCTTCCGGAAAGAGTTTTTACATAGCCATTTTCTTGAGCAAATTTAATAGTTTTATCGATATATTCTTTAATTTTAGGATATCTTTGAAAATATCTGCGTATAAATGTTTCAGCTTCTCTAACACTTATTTTTAACTCTTTACTTAATCCATAAGGGCTCATTCCATAAGCTATACCAAAATTTATAATTTTACTTACTCTCCTCATTTCAGGTGTTACTTTATCTGGTGTTACACCAAAAACTTCACAAGCGGTAAAATTGTGAATATCTTCCCCTCTTTTAAAAGCATTAATCAAATTTTCATCCTCTGAAAAATGAGCAAGTATTCTTAATTCAATTTGAGAGTAATCTACACTACATAATAAATGTCCATTCTCAGCAATAAATATTCTTCTTATTTCCAGACCTTCTTCACCTTTTATAGGAATATTTTGAAGATTGGGCTTTTGTGAACTCAATCTTCCGGTAGCTGTTCCTGTTTGATTAAATTCAGTATGAATTCTTGAGGTTGAAAAGGATACATATTTTAAAAAAGGTTCTATATA
>Ga0164318_10006980_pt1 | contig 10948 bp, 12 predicted proteins | sample GuaBasSedimGuay9_FD_113734 | JGI IMG/M metagenome (GOLD analysis project Ga0164318, IMG submission 113734) | Subseafloor sediment microbial communities from Guaymas Basin, Gulf of California, Mexico - Guay9, Core 4571-4, 0-3 cm | ecosystem: Environmental > Aquatic > Marine > Hydrothermal vents...
TCTAAAAGGAACATTTTGCGTCTCTTTCAGAGAGGTAAATGGAGAAGCTTATGAAGTGATGTTTAATGATTTAACTACTTCCCACATTGCTCTTGAAGGTCCAGATGTTGCTCAATTTTATTCCGACAACTTAGACTTGAGAAGCTGGTTTGAGCTGGAGATTATTGCCTATGATGGTAGAATAGATGTTTATTTTAATGGGAAAAGAATTATGTCAGCTGAAGCAGAGAGATATCCAAAAGGCAAGCTTCATCTTCGTACATGGGGCACTCATCTTTCAGAAGATGAAGAAGCAAGAAGTGAGGTGGAGTATTTGCAATTAGCACAACTAACAAGTTTATAAAAGAGATTTCATTCAGATTTAAATGATAATGAAAAAGAGGTTTTTGCTTATTGCCTTGATAATTTGTATAATTGCTGCTGGATTGTTGGTGGTTGAAAAGGGAAAAAATCGAGAAATTAAGGAAAAAACTCTTGCAGAATTGTCCTTGGAAGAGCTTTATAATTCAGCCGAGACAAAGCTTAAAGAAAACAAGGTAGAGGCTGAAAAAATTTTTTATTTTATAATTTCAAACTATGAAAAGTTTGGAGTGTCGGCTAAAGAAGAAATGTATGCAAAAACTCAGGAAGAAAAAATTGTTTTGAATTCTTTCCGCCAATTTGACGAAATTTTCCATAAACTTAACCAGTCAGAAAGAGAAGAAATTTTAGCACTTTTTCCTGAGGGAGATGAAAGCATCGGCTATAGAGGTTTTGTTTGGTCGCCAAGACTTTTTGAATCTTTTTTGGTAGCAAAATTGGCAGGGGCAAACATAGTTGAGATAAAAATTGATTATTTGGTTACACCGACTTACGAGTTTATTCCAGCAGGAGAAGATTGTAAACCAATTGAATTAAAAAAACAAAGAGAGTGGATTGCAGAAAAAATAAAAGAAGCTCATAATTATAATCTTAGCGTACATCTCCTTCCTTTTATGAGAGTCGCTGATTGGGCTTTTAATGTAAGAGAACCTCCTTTTGAAAGGATTCCAAAAGAAAAAAGAGATTTGTTTCTTAAAAAGCTGGGCAATCTTTCAATAAGTTTAGCAGAATTTGCTCAAGAAAATAATGTTGAAATCTTTACACCGATGGTGGAACCGCATCAATGGGTCGGCTGGCAAAAATCTTCTCAATGGCATCAAGAAATTCTTCCTAAATTAAGAAAAGTTTACCAAGGAAAATTAATGATTACTTATCAAAACTTTCTTGATCTAATTGGCAGGGAAATTCAGGAAAAAGAAATAAGGGAAGACGAAAAATACTGGAGGGAATTTAATTATTCAGGTTATGATTTTGTTGGTCCGAATATGAACGCGAACCATGTAAATGATTGGAAGACATTAAAGACAATTGTTAATGAAACAATGGATTATACAGAAAAGCTTGCTGATGAATACAACCTGAGCATAATTTACGTCGAAATTTTTACTGAGATTGGCGTGGACGGGCTTTTTGCTGGCTATGAAGGAAGAGAGGAAGAAGCAAAATTAAGATATCTCAAATTAATTTTAGATGAATTAATGAAAAGAAATCCTGCAAGAGCCGGGATTTTATTTTATGAGTGGGGGTTTGGAAGAGAATATAGGATGTATTCAAAAGCTGATGAAAAAGGAATTTACAGGCCAGTAATGCGGTATCAAACAGAAAAACCTTACAACTTAATAAAAACCTATTTCTTAAAATGAACTTGGTTTGGGTTTTTACTCATTTGTGGCCAGCTTTGATAGAGAAAACTCCATTTCATATTCGGTTACTCCAGTTTTCCACCTTAATTTTTCCTCTTTTTGATTGTAAAATAAGTTATGTGGATGATAATTAGCTGGAGGGACAATAATAAAATCTTTGGATTGTAGTTCACGTTTATCATGTTTATACTCCATCCTACGTCGGAATGATGGTAGATATAAAAAAAATAAATCTTCATCCATTGTATCCTCGCTCTCTATTTTTCCTTGTTATATTTTGTGAGATAGTAGTTTGGGTATTGCAATATGATAGCATGCTCCCTTGCTAAAAACAAACACGCCGTACTTTGAATTATAAACCAAGTGATTAGATAAATCTTTAGGAGGATTGTAACAAGGTTCTAATTTTAGTCCTGTTATTCGGGGTGTAATATTTGAGCGATTTAAACTTATACGATATAAATCACCTTCATTATCTATGGCATTCATCCACTCATCAAATAATCCTCCATCAATCCCGTAATTAATCAAGTGACCATTTTCAAACCTTTTCAAAAAACTCTCGCCGTAAACATGGTTTATTCGATCTATAAGTTTTTTGCGGTCAGTTTCGGGAACATTATGGAATAATGGCAATTGAGTCAAATTATAGTATCTTTTATACACTTCTATTAATTTTTCTATTTCTTTTTTGATATCTTCTTTTTTGCTTTCTTTTCTCTTGATACTTTCTTCCAGAAGATTATCAAGATTATAAAAATTTGGACCAAAAATAGCACAGAGTGGCTCTGAATAAACAACTGGTTCTTTTCCACTTAACAATTTGTATATCTCTTGAGGTGTTCTGTCTTCATCACTAAGAAGCTGTTCCAATTTTTTGAGTATTCCTTTATTTTGTAACATATAAAATAGTGTAACATTAGTCTTTATAAATCTTGCGATTCTTTAACTACTTACAAGATACAACACTATAAACGTTTTGCTGCCCGACCTTTACAGTTACCCTTCTTCATGCAAACATTCAACAATTTTAGGTTCTGAATTTTTGCTCCGCTAATTTAAGGCAGTCTTGCAACAATACAAATCATGATCAAGATATTATTCGACAACCCAGAGATAGTGAGAGAATATTATTCACTTCCAAACTAAGCGGTGAAGTTACACGAGAGAAGAGTTAGTCTTATAAAACAAAACCCGCGGCTTTTCGGTTGAGAGACGACGAAAGATTTTTATAATTTTTATCTCAAGCTTATTGGATGGGGAGATTAGAAGATAAACTAATTGAATTAAGCTTTTCTCCTGATTCAGATTTATTTATAGAGTGGTCAAACTTAATAAAAGAATCTGTTTTGACAGAAACAGCAAGAGGGAGAATAGGTGTAAAATATTCTGAAGTTCCTTATTTAGTATATTTTCTTGCGAGAAAGATAGGTACAGATTTTTTGTCTCGCGATATAATTGAAGAAGCTAAAAGAGAAAAATTCATATCTTTCGCTAATAAGAATATTGAAGACTTCTCTCATCAAGCAAATTACCTTCTAAACTCAAAGAAAAAACGTTGGGAGTTATTAGAAAAAGATGAAACAAAAGATAAAATATTTGATGAAGAACTAAGATTGCTTAAATCACGTCTGCCGGCGAGTGCAGAATATATAGGATATGTGCCACCAAGTGCAGAATATCCAGGCGTGAACATACTCTATAAGGAAGATATTTATTTAGCACAAAGAGAAAATATTTTAAAATTAGATAATGAACTATCGAAAGAGTTACTCAAACGAACAATCGAACATTATGGACTTGTTGTTTCTCCTTGTTTAAATGCATTAGAGGAAGATGCAGATGAATGTTAGTGATAATGGCTTTTTAATTGTGGATTTTCAAGAAGAAATTTTTATAATCTTGGGTGTTTAATTTTATCCTTTTTTAGTAAACCTAAACCTTTATAAACCGATTTTATATAAAATTTTTATGGAAGAAACAGAAGAAACTACAACTCCTACTGAGGAGGAAGCTGAAGAAGCTTCTGAATCAGAGGAAGAAGTAGAAAGCTCTACTGAGGAAGAAGGCGCTGATGAGTCAGCTGAAGAAACTTCTGAAGAGGAAACCTCTGAGGAAGAAAGTGCTGACGAATCAGCTGAAGAAACTTCTGATGAAGAATAAGCTTTCTACTAAAATTTTGTTTTTTGTTTTTTATTTTTTTTAGAGAAAGTCCTGAAGAAAAATACAGGCATCTCTGTTTAATATTTTTATTAAGTGTTTACTCTGATTTAACATATGGCATTAAACGAAGTCGCATGAAGTGTGATTTAGGTAGAGGGAAATGCAACCGAGCGAACAATTAAATCACTATTAGTTTTTCCGAACGAGTGAGAATTGAGTTTTAGTGCAACGCTGGCAAAGCCAAAAAACTCAAAGTCGTGAGCACCTATTTAAGAATTTTATCTAGCGGATCTCCATACTTCATACCCAAATCTTTATAATATATTTTCCACTTTGGATCAAATTGATCGAGAAATAGTTTTATTGGTTTACCTTGGTTAATTGCATGAACTAATTCTTCTAAAGTTCCTTCAGAAACGCCAAACATCCAGAATTCATCACAAATCCCAACTGCTCTTTTACAAAATTCAATAGTTTTTTCTCTTCCTACCGGTCCTCCTTCGAATCGTTCATATTCAAAGGCTTGAAAAGGATGAAATGGACCATAACCCTGATTTGTAACAAAATCCATTATTTCTTTCCTTTTATGATTTAGTCTTCCAGGCGTTGCGCAATAAACCAATTTAATCATTTAGTGTAAAAAATTAAAAGTTATAAAAATTTATCGGCGCCCTCGCACTGAACTAATATAATTTATGAGCAGATTATTTCAGAAGCCGCTAAATTTAATTGTTATCAATAGAAATCAGAGTAAGCAAGTTGCTTGCAGGAGTTTAAAATCATAAACTTAAATCTTAAAAACTTTGTAACCTTCTCTAACTTTTTCTTTTACTTTCAATCCAACCTCATCGCCTTCTCCAGCTTTTTCTACTTGCTCGTGTTGTATCTGCATGCTTTCAACAACTTGTTCAAAATCAGTTTCTTTACCGCCTTTAATGTTAATCCTGTCGCCAACCTTCAATTCTCCGGAAAGTTTAATTGCAGCCACTCCGATCTTATCAAAGTAGTTAGTAACAACTCCAATTTGTTTTGGTTCTTCGGTTTCTGTATTTTCCATAACTTCTTAATGTTGAATGCGTATTTAAGGTTTTTGGATAATTTTTTATAGTATCTTTTTACATAAAAATCATGAAAGTCCTTTCAATAAAACAGCCGTGGGCAGAATTAATTTTGCAAGGAAAAAAGAAAATCGAGATTAGGAAATGGAATACGAGATTTCGTGGAGTGTTTTTAATCCATTCTTCAAGAAAACCAGACAAAGAGGCAATGAAAAAATTCGGTTTCAGGAACTTGCCATGCGGTTTTATTCTCGGAAAAGCAAAATTAGTTTATGTCAAACATTATAAAAATGATGAAGAGTTTGAAAAAGATAAAGAACTGCATTTAGCAGATAAAAAATTCGGAAATTATGGTTTTGTTTTAGATTGTGTTGAAAAAGTTAAGAAAATTAAAATTGCTGGTAAGCGCGGATTTTGGGAATTTAACAAAGATTATTTTTTGTGATTTTGTTGTAAAAAATTCTTAATTCTCTTTTTTAAAAATCATAATTAGTTTATAATGTAAGTATATTGTAGATACAACTGCTTTATTAAATGCTTCAATAATGAAAGTGGGATAGATAAAGCAAAGAGAAATAAGCAATATTTACTCTCTTATTAAATAGCCGAACTTTTAGTAACTATCGTCAGAAATCCAATAGCTAAGACTTTCATGTTATATAGTCCGAGATTAAGAAAATTGGTCATATTTGTTTGAAATCATGAATAATCTTTTATTTTTAAGCATTAACCCAAAGTTTATAAAGCGAATTTTTAAAATAATTACATGACAAAAGCTAAAATAATCCAATTCAGGCGAGGAAGAAAAACATATAAACCGCGTCATTTTTTAATTGAGATTCCAGGGATTGATTCGAGAGAAAAAGCAAAAGAATTTGTTGGTAAGTTGGTTGTGTGGCAATCTCCTGGAAAATCTCCAAAAATTATCAGAGGGAAAATTATGGCTCCGCATGGAAACAAAGGAGTTGTTCGCGCGATTTTTGAAAAAGGTTTGCCGGGACAAGCAATTGGCGATGAGGTTGAAATCAAGGAGGTATAATGGCATTGAGAAAAGCGTCAGCATATTCAAAAAGAAGGGTTCGTCCTTATACTAGGAAGAGCAAAGTTAAAGAGAAAAATTATATAAAAACAGTTCCTCAACCGAAAATTATAAAATTCAGAATGGGTGATGTAGAAGGTTTCAAGCAAAATAAATATCCAATTATTATTAAGGTTCTCTCAAAAGAAAATGTTCAGATTCGGGATAATGCAATCGAAGCCATCAGGCAATATTTAAATAGGTTTTTGCAAAAAAAGATAGGAAAAGATTTTTATTTTGAGATAAAAACTTATCCCCATAATATCATCAGAGAAAACAAAATGCTTACCGGAGCAGGAGCAGACCGAATGCAAACAGGAATGTCTCTATCGTTTGGAAAAGCAGCTGGGAGAACAGCATTAATAAAAAAAGGGCAGACAATATTTTTAGTTGGGGTTTTAAATCAAAAAGCTGAAAGTGAAGCAAGAAAAATGATAAGAGCTGTCAAAGCAAAATTGCCTTGCAATGTTCAGATTGAAACAACAAGAATTAAATCATAATCTTAGCAATCTCATCTTTTCGCTCATTAATTTTTGTTGCAAAAAAATTTGAACAATTTTAAGAATCAAGAGCGAGATAATACGCAGAAAGTTGAATTTTGGTGGCGACTAATTTTAAAAAATTGCATTAATTAGTAAACTTCTTGTATAATAAAATTTAAATAAGCACCTTTCTTTAATTTTTTAAAGAGGGTAAAATGAAAAGCTGGTTTTTGGAGAATCATGCTTTTACTAAAAAATTTTATTGGAGATGGAAAAAGAAAAATATATCGTATGGCTTTCAGAAGTTTCTAAAGAAGATGTAAAGATTGCTGGGGGAAAAGGGGCTAACCTCGGAGAAATGTTTAATTCAGGATTTCCTGTTCCTCAAGCATTCATTATAACAACGAAAGCGTTTCATTATTTTTTAAAACAAACAAACATTGAACAGCAAATTAAAGACATTATTTCAAAAATTGATAGTGATGATACAAAAGCGTTAGAAGAGAAATCAAGAGAAATAAGAGAAATGATTATTAATAAAGAGATGCCCGAGGATTTAAAAGAAGAAATAATAGAATCTTATGATAACTTCAATATTGATTTAAAAGAACTTGAAAATTCTCCCGACGCTCTTGCAATTATGAAATCAGCAAGGGAGCCGGTTTTTGTGTCGGTTCGTTCATCAGCGACAGCAGAAGATTTGGGAAGCGCGAGTTTTGCAGGACAGCAAGAGAGTTTTATAAATATAAAGGGAAATGAAGAACTCATAAAAGCGGTTAAAAAAGTTTTTGCGTCAATTTTTACTGCCCGCTCGATTTATTATCGAAAGAAAAAAGGGTTTGATCAGATTGTTGGGATTGCGGTTATTGTTCAAAAGATGGTTAACTCTGATAAATCCGGAGTTATTTTTTCTGTTAATCCTATAACCCACGAGAATAATATTTTGATTGAAGCAGTATTCGGCCAAGGGGAAGGGATTGTTTCAGGAAAAATCAAACCAGATATGTATATAGTTTCAAAAGATTTAGAGATTTTAGATCAGAAAATTGCTGATAAAAAGATTGCAATAGTTAGAGATGCCTCTGGAATCACAAAAACAATTCATCTCACTCCTGAAAAATCAAAACAAAGAGTTTTGCAAACTCATGAAATAAGACAACTTGCAGAATATGCTATTAAATTAGAAGAACATTATCAATGCCCGCAGGATATTGAATTTGCGATTGAAAACGATTCTATTTACATTTTACAAACCCGTCCGATTACAACACTAAAGCAAAAAAAACAAAGTCAAGAACTCCAAGGACAAATTTTAACTTCTGGTTTAGGAGCCTCTCCCGGAATTGCTTCAGGTGTTGTGAAAAAAATTCTTTCTATGGATGATTTGCCGAAGGTTAAAGAGGGTGATGTTCTTGTTACAAAAATGACTAATCCTGACATGGTTGTGACAATGCAAAAAGCTTCTGCGATTGTAACTGACGAAGGAGGAATAACAGCTCATGCAGCGATTGTCTCGCGAGAAATGGGAATTCCGGCAGTCGTCGGGACAGAGAATGCAACTTCTGTTTTGGAAGACGGGATGGAAGTTACGGTTGATGGGTTTAACGGGAAGGTTTATCTTGGAAGAGCTCAAAATAAAGCAGTCGAAATCCTTCCGATAGAAAAAACAACCAAAACAAAAATCAAAGTTCTTGTTGATTTGCCGGAATTTGCAGAACGAGCTGCTAAGGCAAATGCTGAAGGTATCGGTTTAGTGAGAATAGAAGGAATAATTGCCTCTTCAAAAAAACACCCTCTCCAATATGAAAAGGAAAATACTCTCGATGAGTACCAGAAATTATTGAGAGAAGGTCTTGAAAAAATTGCAGAACACTTTATAGGAAAACCTATTTGGATTAGAACTTCAGATATAAGAACCGATGAATATTCGCGATTGGAGGGTGCACCAGAAATTGAAAGAAATCCTATGCTTGGAAATCACGGAATAAGGTTTTCTCTAAAACATCCTGAAATATTTAAGGCAGAACTTAAAGCCATTAAACAACTATCAGATAAAGGGTATAAAATTGGTATAATGTTTCCACAAGTTATTTCTCCGAAGGAAGTAGAAGAAGCGAAAAAAATAATGGGAGAGTTAGGAATGCTGAATAAAGAGAATATAAAAATTGGAGTAATGATTGAAACTCCAGCTGCATCAATCTTAATAAGAGATATTTGCGAAACAGGAATTGATTTTATATCATTCGGAACAAACGACCTAACACAATACACCCTTGGAGTTGACAGAGGGAATGAAGAAGTTCAGGATATTTATGATGAATCAAGCTGGGCTGTGAAAAAACAAATTTCAAGAGTAATAAGAGAGTGTAAAAAACACGGAATAGAAACCTCGATTTGTGGACAGGCAGGATCGAATAAAGAGATGGTTGAGTTTTTAGTTCAGCAGGGAATTGATTCTATCTCAGTAAATCCTGATGTTGCAAGAGAGATTTCAGAATTTGTTGCAGAATTAGAGAGTAAAATGGTTAAGCCGCAAACAGAAAATAAAACAGAGCAAATCCAACAAACTCAAGAAATCCGTAAAGCTCCTCAAGTTGAGTCAGTGCCGGAAAAAAAATCAATTGAAGTAGAGAGGCTTGAAGAAGAACAAAAAGAGATAGAAGAGAAAGGAAAAATAGATATCTTTAATTAAATCTCGTGCAGATTGTAATTGAAATTTTGCACTTTGCTTGCGCCTTTGTTTACAATCCTCAATTGCCTTAATTACCCATTTTGAAATTAAAACCTCACATAACAAATAAAATTCTCTTATCAGAGAACTACACTTTTGAAGCAATTGAGAACAAAACCTTAACCTCCATGCTCATCACTGCGCTGCGGTGCTTAACTCTCTTGCCTCTCACTCCAATTTTGCTTTGCAAAACTTCGGTTAGTTTTTCGTTTATAGAATAAAAATCGTCTCTTAATAATTTTTATATCAAAATTATTTTCTCTCAATTTTTCATAAATTTTTTTCAACAGTCCTGAATTTTCCTGCGTGCCCCAAATCAAAGAAGAACTATCAATTGTTAATTTGTCCGCTTTCTCAGCAAGATTTTTTACGTACTCTTCTTCATTTTCTTTTCCAATGCCATAAACAGGAGTATCAGCATCTACAACATCAAAAAAAGCGCTTAAAATAGTCCTGCCGATAGTCTTGCAGTCTTCATCAAAACCAAAAAGAAATCTAAAAAATTTTTTAAACCACTTTCTAACATCTACTATCTTGTATCCTACAGGGAAATATCTCCAATCATCTATTTGAGCTTCTCTGTCTGCAAGATTATATATAAAACCCATCTCTTTAATTTTAATTTTAAAATTATAATTGTTTGCGACGTCGTCAAGGATGTTTTTCAATATTTCTAACTTTCTTTTATAATTCTCTGGCAATATTCCTATGTTCATACTCACTTTAATCTCTCTTCCTTCATCATCTTCTGTCCATCTTTCTTCAATTTTCTCTTCCATAATGAATTAACGAGTTTATCTTTTTAAAAACTTTTTGTTTTGTTACCTCTCAACAGATATAACAATCGAAATATTTATAAAGTGCTTTTTATTAACCTTAAATATGGCAGAACAAAAAAAATATTTTGGTGGCAAGGATACTCCTTATAATAGCGAAGAATTTGTCAATTTCTATGAAACACTCCAAAAATTACAAAATATAGATTTTAAAACAAGAAAAGGTCTTGAAGATTATGTTTCTATTGTAAATGACTCTAAAGCGAGAGAAAAATCGAGGGAGAGACTTGAAATAGAAAGAAAAGCAATTGTTGAAGGCGGATTTCAGGATATGTATGATTATGTAATTGCAAATTCTCAAAAAATTGTAGAAGATGCAGACGAATCGTTATTACAGCAACTGGCTTTATCATATATGCCGACTAATTTTGCAGCAAATGACCAATACAAAAAGGTTGTGGATGCGGCCAATAAAGCGAGGGAAATTGAAAGAGCAATAAAAGAAAATCCTGTTGGATATCTTGAAAAAGAGCTTGAGAGCATTCCTGAAGAATTCAGAGATTATTTTATTCCTCGGAGAATGAATCTTTTGCAGGTTATACAAGAAGAAGCAGCTCGTAATATGAGTTTTGAAATAGAAAAGTATGGGGTTAAAAGATTTGTTTCTGATACAATCACAGGCTTAGATAAACTTTCAAAAGAAGCTGAGGAAGAGATGAGAAAATATGAAGAAGATTTAAGTGCTGATTTGAATAAATTGAGAAGAGAAAAAAACAAAGCTGTTTTAACTCAAGAAGAAGAAGCAGAAGTTCTTGAAAAATATGCAGAAAGAGAAAAACAAATTCAAGAAAAATATAAAGATATAGGAATGTTGAAAAATTATGTTTCTCAACTAATGGATATTGCTTATGTGTCGATTAAAGAAAAAAAAGCGAA
>Ga0164318_10006981_pt1 | contig 10948 bp, 14 predicted proteins | sample GuaBasSedimGuay9_FD_113734 | JGI IMG/M metagenome (GOLD analysis project Ga0164318, IMG submission 113734) | Subseafloor sediment microbial communities from Guaymas Basin, Gulf of California, Mexico - Guay9, Core 4571-4, 0-3 cm | ecosystem: Environmental > Aquatic > Marine > Hydrothermal vents...
AGTTGGGTTTTAAAGAATTAGAAGGGTACCTAACTGTCAAATTCTTTATCTAAAATATTGTGAAAAAATAATAATTTAGTTATGTGTCAAACTTAGGATATAAATATGCAAAACAGGAAAAACTATGAATCTGATAAAAAAAACTTATTATAGAAAACACAAGACCTGATGGAGGAGCCCTTGCTATTTCCTATATGAGAATTAAAGGAAGCGGTCCAAAAGTCGCAATTATCGGAACACAGCACGGTGATGAATTTTTTTCAGTTGCAATAATAAATGAATTTGTCAAATTAAAATTCCGCACAAAAGCCAGATATACCATCTTTCCCATTGCAAATCCATCTGCATTCAACACAGTCAACCGAAGGAGCCCGATAGACAACAAGGACATGAACCGAAGCTAGTCCGGGAAAAAAGCGGCACTCTTACTGGCAGGATGTGTTATCATATCTTTGAAAAAATAAAAAACTGCGATTATGTGCTTGACATGCACAACGCAAACAAAAAGATAAGGGATGCCCCGCGGTAAGGGTACACCAGTCAAATAGAAAGAAAACGCAAAATCTGTGCAAATATCTCGGAATTAATTTTTTTATAAATCACTCTGATGCAAGGCATACTCTTGTAGAAGAGATGCATAAACTAAATAAAACCGCCATCTGTGTAGAGATAGGAGAAGGGAAAAGAATAGATTCATTTTATCTTAACAAAGGAGCGGAGATAATCCAAAAGTTCATTCAATATGCAATAGATCCGTCTATAGCGCAGAGCAAAGCAAAGCACATAGACGAGGAGACCATAAAAAAGATTCATAGTTCAAAAAGCGGCATCTTTATCCCTAATGAAGGTGCGCTGGGCAAAAAAACAAAAATTATTGGAATATTTCTTAATATATCTGATTTTAGCGAAAAGAAGATAACTCTTAAAAAAAGCTGCAAGGTTTTGAGCCTGTGCGTTGGAGGGGTTATTTCTGAAGGGGATTTGATTGCACAGGTTGTTGAATGAATTTAAAGTTATTTGAATAATATGCAAAAAATAATTCGTATAAAACGAGTTATACATAATCGTGAGCAAAAGTTATGTATCAATATGAGATGAGGCGGGTCAGGTGAATTCTGGAGAAAAAAAGGCGGATTGGTTTAAAAAGGGCGCAACTCTTAGTGACAAATCGGCCCGAAAAGATTTAGGAATTACACAAGAAGAAATTTATAAAACAATTAATGACGGCAAACTACATTATCACATTAGCAATGTATATGGAAACCTATATTTTAAGTTGTTACGAAGTGAAGTAGAAGCATTTGTAACTGAAAAATATGGTAAAGATTATGTTGAGAAGAAAAAAATTGAGAAAGAAGTGACACAAATAAATAAAGAATTGAAAAAGTTAAAAACTCAAATTGCTGCCTTCAAACAGAGAAGAGTTAAATTATTGGAGCGTCTTAATACTATAATTGAAAAGAATGAATAGAATGATAGAGTCTTTTGCTCACGATTCTCTGCTTCATTCGGTCGCTCCGACCATGTAGATGCGCATAATATGATATATCTGACTCTACTTCGCTCCGCCCAACTCCTCATGCGGCAGACTTAAATATACCAGAACCGTTATGCTCATAGGTTTCGTTATAAAAAAGTAAGTTAGTGGACAGGAAGAGAGGTGTCCTTGCAGGACAGATTGGCTCACTTCGTGAGAAATATTATATGGCGAAAAAGCAAAAGTATATAAATATATTCAAATAAATATAAATATATTAAGAGAGGTTTATTTATGTCTAATAAAAATGTAACATTATCGGTTGATTCTGAAATTTACGAGAAATATAGCAAATATTGTAAAGAAAATGGTATTGTAATTTCAAAAAAATTTGAACTTTTTATAAAAAAAGAATTAAAGCAAAATGGAATTAATTAATTATTCATCTCAGAGGAATATTATGGAAAGTAAGACACTCATATCAATAAATCAAGCATCAATATGGGCAACTCATTATTTAGACAGACCTGTTACCCCATCTAATATTAGTTATTTAGTGCAATATGCCAAAATAAAAAAATATTATGATGAAGAAAAAAATATTAAAATTAATCGAGATGAATTAAAAAATTATTATGATAAATACATTATCCAAAAACAAGAAGATTGGAAGAAAAAACTTGGAACTGATTTAAATTGGAGTTTATCATTTGCACATTTAAGAGAATCAGACACAACAAAACATGTCCATAGATTACACCCATATAAAGGTAAATTTATACCTCAATTGGTAGAATATTTTTTAGATTCTCATTTAAATACATTTAAAAAACAAATTTTTTTCAAGGAAGGAGATATAATTCTTGACCCATTTATGGGAAGTGGAACAACACTCATACAATCTTCAGAACTTGGTTTACACTCCATCGGAGTAGATATATCTGATTTTAATTGTTTGATGTCAAAAGTAAAAATAGGAAAATACGATTTAGTTAAATTAGATAGAACCGCAAGAGATATTTGTTTTAAAACAAGAGAATTTAGTCAAAAGGTTTTTGATGATTCTTTTGATGAGCAATTAAAGGAAAGATTAAACGAGTTTAATAAAAAACATTTTCCAAATCCGGAATTTAAAAATAAAGTTAGAAATAATATAATTAGTGATGAAAAAGAATATGGCGAAGAAAAACTCAAACAATTTCTAAAAGAGAATGAAGAATTCTTTGAAAAAAACGGAACAAAAAGCAAATCTGGTTTATTAAATGAAAAAGATATGAACAGTTTTTTGAATAAGTGGTTTTCAAAAAGAGTTAAGCAGGAATTATTTTATTACATAAACCTTCTGGAAAAAATTGATGATGAAAATTTGAGAAATGTTTTAAGAATTATTTTAAGCAGAACTGCCCGTTCATGCAGAGCAACAAAACACTCAGATTTAGCAACATTGACAGAACCGCAAATAGGACCTTATTATTGCAGAAAGCATAAAAAATTATGCACTCCAATTAACTCAATCATTAAACATTTGATAAGATATACTTATGACACAATAAAAAGATTAAATGAATTTTCAAACCTTAGAAAAGATGTTAATTCTGAAGTAATTCATGGGGATTCAAGAGAAATAAATATATTTGAAGAAATAAAAAAACAAAATCCTGAATTTTATAATTTATTGTCAAATAAAAAAATATCGGGTATATTTACTTCTCCTCCCTATGTTGGTTTAATAGATTATCATAATCAACATAGATATGCTTATGAATTATTTGATATTCCCAGAAAAGATGATAAAGAGATTGGACCTTTATACAAAGGGCAGGGAAAACAGGCAAGAGATGAATATGTTGAAGGGATAAGCAAGGTTTTTATTAATGTATGCAAATATCTAAAGGATGATGGAGATATATTTATTGTTGCCAATGACAAATATAATTTATATCCTTTAATCGCTAAGAAAAGCGGTTTAAAGATTGTGGATAAATTCAAGAGACCTGTGCTGAATAGGACTGAAAAGGATAGGCAACCTTATTCTGAAATAATATTTCATGTGAAGAAAATATGAAAAAAGAATTCAATAAATTAAGAATCAGGATTGAAGAACTTAGAAGAACAACAAAAGAAAAAGCAAAAGATATTACTTATGTTGACTTCAGCAATAATTTAGATGTTGTTTTGTCTCGCGCAAATGTTGTTATATATGGAAGACGTGGCTCTGGAAAAACAACCCTGCTTGTGAAAGGTTCTTATACTGCTAATGATAAAAAATCAAAAACGGTATATATTCAGTGCGAAATTTATAAGGATCATACTTACCCAAATCTACTTATCAATATCTTAATTCAGATTTTTGAACAGATAAATTCTGATAAGGTAATGCCTTTCACGAAAAAGTGGAAACTAAAAAGAAAATTGAAATCAGATATCCAAATCTTGAGGAGCTATTTAAAAACTCCTGATGAATATATTATAGAACAAGATGAAAGAGAGGTAATCGAAGAAATGAAAAAAGCTGAATTTTCAATTAAAAATGAACTGTCTGCATTATCCTCTTCTTTAGGAGACAAAAAATTAAAAGAGATAAATAAAAAATACTCTTTTGAAAAAAAGAAGATAAACTACCTTAATCACAACATTGACAGATATAGACAATTAATCAATGATTATATTTCCACGGAAGAGTTGAATGCCTTATTTTTAATGTTCGATGATTACTATTTATTAAATTTAAGCGATCAACCATTTGTTGTTGATTATATATTTAAACTTTGTAAGGACCAAAAAGTATATTTCAAAATCTCTACAATAAGGCATCGCACAAACCTCTATATAAGAACTATTGATTCAAAAATAAGGGGTGTTCAAGAAGGAGCAGATCATTCAACTATAGACCTAGATTTTAATCTTGAGCAATTCGAAAAAACATATTCTTTTTTGGTTAAGATTTTAAATAATATCACTATTTCTTGCAATATCAACAATTTTACAGATTATTTTGTTGCTGGGAATAATGGTCTTCCAAGATTAGTCTGGGCATCTGGAGGCGTTCCAAGAGATTTACTTATATTAACTGGACATCTACTTGACTTAACAGAAAATAATACCGATATTAAGTTTGATAAAAGTATGATTGATAAAGCTGCAAACCTTTTATTTCAAGAGAAATTGCAAGACTTGAGTTCAGAATATGCAATAGATAAACAAATCAAGTTATTTTTTGAAAAAATATTTAAATTTAATTTGATTTTCAATAAAAAAACGGCATTTCTTATTAAAGAGAACTCAGTTACTACAGACACTTTAAATAAAATCAATAACTTAGTTGACCACAGATTAATTCATAAAGTCGCGTCAAATATAAGTCTAACAAAATATAGAGGTCCTTTTGTTGCATATATTCTAGATATGGGTGCATACAGTAATTATCTAAATATAAAAAAGAAAGAAAACAGAATTAAAGAGATAGATATATTGAGAGAGGATAAATATAAAAAAGATACCCTTCTTGAAGTCCGTGCTCTTTCAACTAAAAATGAATTGACTGACGAACATTTAAAACGAAGTGATGAATTCATAAAAAAAGAAAAAGAACGAATAAAAAAAGACAGTAAAATGTCCAAAGAGTATAAGGAAATTATACAAAAGAGTCTCTTCGATTTCTAAACATCCATTTTCTTTTCAGCAACTTCCTTAATCTTATCTTGAATTTTTTCTTTAAACTCTTTACCAATTTCATCAAATATATTTAGAACTTCCTGATATGTTCCCTTTCCTCCAATCAAATCCCAAAATTTATCAGCAACAAACAAATCTTCCTTTTCATCAAGATACCCTTGCATTGTAAACCGATTATAAGGTTCTGGATAATAAGGATTATAAGGAATTGCGAGAATTGTATTTACTCTCTTTTTTCTTAATGCAACCCATTCAAGCAATTTCTGTTTAGATTTCACAAATACATCAATATTTGGTTTAGCTGTCTTTATCTCAATATAATATTCAACATCTCCTTTCTTGAGGAATAAATCCACTCTACTTTTTATTTTCCTGCCGTCATCAGGATTACAGGATAATATTTCCTGGATTTCCTCATTTTTGTTTGCAGTCCTTGAACCATTTTTTATTTCCTGCAATATCCTCATTATCTTTGCGTTTTCTTCGTCATTGATATATCCTTCAACATCATATCCGACTTTAACTTCATCATAATTCGCTTTAGCGATTATTTTTGAAATTTGTTCATAAATAGACATTCCCAATGTCGTAGCCAAAGAATGGATAAAGGAATATGCCGCAACTTTTTCTGAATCCTGCATTAATTTTGCCAAGAAAGGCATAGAACTCGTTTCTCGAGCATATTTTTCCAGTTTAATTTCCAGTTTCTTTCTCAACAGAACTTTGATTTCTTCCACTTGTTCCTTTGTTAATGCCATATTATCATAATATGATTTATTCTTTATAAATAATTCTGTTTAATGGGTTCCGTTTTCTTGGCAGAAAACTAAGCTCCATTTGCCAAAACTAAACTTCTTTAAATTCCATACATTAACTCCAACAAAAAAACAACAATCACAACTCTTCTAGTTCAAGCGCATCCTCTCCTACCCTGTAATTGATTTTAGAAATCTTAGCAGCTTCCCCTTTTTCCATACAAACAATCAAATCAATTACTGACGGAATTTTTTTCGGCTCGATAAATTCAGACAGCAATTCTACAGCATGCGCTGTGCTTTTTGCATCCATGACGCATATCGTTTTTATCCCGCAATCCGACAGACGCCGGCATGCATCAAAATCCTCTTTTTTTATAATATTGTCAAAACATACAACTTCTGCGCCTGCAACATATGCAAACCCCGCAGAAACCTCTGGATCCTTTTTCAAGAAAGAATACTGTGATATCTTTGGAGGAAGATTCATGTCCCTGAATCGCTCAATTGTCTTTACTGTCCTTTTTTTGTCATTGAAGTAAATGGCCATTACCTGCGAAAGGGTAGTTTTCCCGCTTCTTTTTTTGCCGCATATTAATATGCTGCTGCTTTCATCCTGTATCTTTGCCAGTGCCTCTCCTTTGATATGGTATTGGCTCAATGGAGGAGTTTTTGCATGAAGCATAATTACAATCTCCTCTTTTTGACTAAAAGGAGGCGAAAACATAGAAATCCGCATATTCTTGTATTTTACGACCATTGCGCTGTTCTGATTGGTCAGGAAAAAAGCATCTCCATCACTTCGCACAGCAGTAATTATGTCTTTTTTTATCTCCTCCATTTTTGGTCTTGAAAGAGTTATATTTTTGTCAAAAAAAATCTTTGACTCTTTAATTGTTCCGTGCTTTATCATTGGTTTTTGTCCTTCCTTCAAATGTATCTCCAATGCACCGGAATTAATATATTTTTCGAAAAATAATTTTTCCTTCCTCTGGTCCAGATGAATGCAGTCTATCCCGAGCACCTCTGCTGATTTGCACTGGACAAAATCGCAGGTAAGAAGAGTTGCCTTTTCCATTTTTGCAAGGTCTTTTATCAAGGCATCAATCCTGCCCTTTTTTGCCAGCTGGATTTCCTCCAGGGTGGGTTTTCTGCCGACAATTCGCATCTCCACTCCTTTTTCAGTTACAAACATTCTTATTTTCTTTAACCTGTTCAGCCCTTCAATCCCGATTTCTCTTCCTGAATTTGCCTGGTTTTCCATCTCACTCAATACATACTCCGGAATCAAAATCTCTTCTGTTGCGTGGATGTTTTCCATTACAAATCTCTCGATTCCGCTGAACAAAATCGCAGAAGTGTCAAATAAATACTTAATTTTTGATGCCATACTATCCCAACAAATGCAATAAATATAATACGAAAATATTGTTAAGCATTACGGTTCCCCAGTATATCTTGTTTTGCTTTATTGCAAACTGAAGCATGGAAAGCATGAGCAGGATTATGTATATTGAAAAAAATACAGATTTGAAATCAACCATGCATGAAAATAAAGGATATTATTTTATACTTATTTTTTTCTCCAGTGCATCCATAGCATCATTGATTGTTAAGATATCTGGTTCACATGTCAAATTTCTGTATGGTTTATATTTTAATAGTAGCAATCACTACAACTAACTTTTATATAATTTACCTCCAATATTATTGTATAGGGGTTGAAGATATTTTAAGAGAGTTTAGACTGACAGATACAGAAATAAAACTGTATCTTGCTCTGCTTAAAACTGGAGAGGCAACTGTTCCTGACATTGTAGCAAAAACAAAAGTTTACAAATCAAATGCCCATGATGCCCTTGGAAAATTAGAGCAAAGAGGACTGGCAAGCCATGTCAAAAAAGAAAACAAGATGTTTTTCTCTTCCATAGACCCACAACGCTTCTTTGAGATAATAGAGGATAAAAAGCAGGATTTAGAATTGGTTTTTTCATGCTTGAACAATTCTATAAGGCAAAGAAAACAGAAAGAGAAATTCATGTTCTTTCCGGTCTGGAGGGCATGAAAATTTTTTTCAATAATGTGCATAATGCTAAAAAAGAGAATGTATATTCAATCGGGAGTTCACTTCAAATGCATTCAGTAATGAAGCACAGGCATATACAATTTTTAGGTAAATTAAAAAAAGAAAAAGTTCCTATGCGATTCATTGTTATAGGCAGGAAAGACATAAGAAAACAGGCAAGCGAGTTCTATAAAAATTTTGAAAATACAGAATTTAGATTTTAACCGGAAAAATATTTATCCCCTGTTGCCTTTGCCACTTACTGGAATAGGATTGCAATAACTATATGGGAAGATGAACCGCTGACGATTTTGATAAAAGACAAGAACATATCAAAGGCATTCAGAAATTATTTTGAAATGACGCGGATTTTATCTAAAAAATAACAAATATGGACTTGAAATCATTCTTCAACATCGACGAGATAATACAGGAACTTCAGGAAACCAAAATAATGCGATGGAAGCTGGTTTATTTTGTTGTTAAAATATGCACTCCTGTTGCATTATTGACCATTTTCATCTCTCCTAAAATTGCTGCAATGTTTATGTTTGCTTTTGTTGCTTTTGTTTCAGCTGTGCCTGCTACTACTGCAGTAGTTCTCAGAGCCACCGAAATGATGGATTTTTTTTTCTGTAATTGTTGCAATATCCATTGGTCCTGTAGCAGGCACTGTTTTTGCAGCAGTTATTTTGTTTATATCAACTTTTTTTTCGCTCATGGAAAAGCAGCTTTGTTTTGTCATAGGACTTCCCAGTATTATTCTTCCCTGCCTGTTCGTGCCAGGGCTTATGATTTTTTTGAATGAAATATGCATTATACTATTTATTTTTATACGTCCCTCAGGCATTTATTTCATCTCATTGTAGCTTGCCTGATGTGCCCGAAAGAATAGTGATGATGCTTTTCTTTTGCCTTCATATTTTGTTGACTACTGCATACATAACAAACACAATCCATGTAGCATTATTTGGCGGTCTTGTTACAAAAGCGCTCACAGAAGGACTTGCCCTTGACTTAAACCTGCTGGTGATGATTATTTTGATAATCTTCTTTTTTGAACTGGCAAAGATATTTGAAAAAAGAATGAAAAAGAAAAAGACGCCAATTGATAATAAATTCTATTTTTTCAGCACAATTACGGGGTCTGCAAAATCTTTGATTTTTCATCAAAACAAAAAAACAGCGCAAAAATTGACAAAAGCAAAAAAAGACATGCTTGACTGCATCGACATTCTGCTCAAAAAATTAAAGCCGGAGGATTACAAAGAATTAGATATCCTCAGGAACCAGTTGATATATCTAAAAAACAAGACAGAGCAAATTAATGATTTTTCAATAAAAGAAAATATCGAGCAATTAAACTCTATTGCCTCTCTTTTGCCTAAATCGAAGTTATGAGTTTCAAAGAGATAAGCGGGGTTTATGAAATATCAGACAGGCATCCTGAATTCAACGATATTTACAACAATACAAAAGGCACATACAAAAGACCGACAGAAATCATTGCGAAATGCAGAGCATATAAAAGGGAAAAAGCAAAGATAGATTATCCAATGGAATTTCAGGCATGTTTTCAAAAACAAAACATGATGATAAATTCTGCGATTATTGAAATTGATGTTGTCAGGATTGTTGTAAATAGAGACGGAGAGAATGTTACCGGTTTTGAGAAGATTGAATGACTATTACTTGCGTAATCAATCATCTCGTAGTAATAACAATTTCTTCATCTCCAATAAAAATGGTCTCTTCAAACTGCACTACTTTCGAGCCTTCTCTCTCCTTCAGGAAAGGATAAAGATGAAGGCATTTTGAGTCAATTATCCTTTTTGCAGTCAACTGCGATTTTGCCTTCTGGATTAAATATCTTTTTGAAAAAGGAAGGGTTTTTCTTTCTCTGTAAATACTTTCCAGCACTTTTCTTGCATTAAAATCTCTTATTGGCGGGGCATCCTGCATAATTGAAAAAATATTGCCGTTGTTTGAGGAATTTATGTAGCCGTCCCCGTCTGTGACAAAGAACTCAACTGCATATGCTTCTCCCGGCACCATTGTTCTGGAATCCTTATTGTCATATGACGGGATTGTCTTGCCGCCATGAAGATTCCATACTCTTAACTGGTGCCCTTCAAGGTTTTTTATCAGCTTATATGGCTTGCCAACAAAATATTCCTCCAGAAATTTCCCTATACTGCTAAAGGTAATATTGGGTTTGATATATTCTAAAACAGCTTCATGAGCATCCTTGCATAATTTTGTCATCTCTTCATATTCCGGATTAAAACACACAGTATATGCCGCATCCGACAAATACCCGTCCCTACTCAACAGACCAAAATCCACTTTTACAACATCATCCTTTGTCAAAACAGTTTTGTCATTTAAATCAGAACTGTAATGTACTATGTTGTTTAATTGCAATTCAACAGGAAATGATAAGCCTGCATCCTGCTCATATATGTCTTTTTCTATTTTCTCTGTGATTTCCAGCAATGTTTTTCCTTCCTTTATGTATTGCCTGCTTTTTTCTTTTACGATTGCGTGTTTTTTCCCTATGTTAATATAATCATCCTTTGCCATAAGAACATAAATAACAAAGATTTTTATAAATTCGGCATAAAAAGTAGTATATGCTGAGGTGGCTCAGTTGGTTAGAGCGCCAGACTCATAAGTTCAGTATGAGTTTTGACTCTTTTGTTGCAAAAGGGGATGATAAGAACTAAGAAATCTGGAGGTCGCGGGTCCGAGCCCCGCCCTCGGCATGTTTCGGTAGTGAACAAAGGAATTCACAAAGAGTGAATTCCGCAGTGAACACCGAAACACCTTGAAAAGCGCGGTATCCCGGTAAGCCCAGCGATTTTCATGGTATTTTTCTGCACGTAAATTTTGCAAGAATGCAGAAAATACTTGTAAGCGGAGCGAACAAAGGAATTCACAAAGAGCGAATTCCGCAGTGAGCCGCTTTTAACTTTG
>Ga0164318_10006982_pt1 | contig 10946 bp, 8 predicted proteins | sample GuaBasSedimGuay9_FD_113734 | JGI IMG/M metagenome (GOLD analysis project Ga0164318, IMG submission 113734) | Subseafloor sediment microbial communities from Guaymas Basin, Gulf of California, Mexico - Guay9, Core 4571-4, 0-3 cm | ecosystem: Environmental > Aquatic > Marine > Hydrothermal vents >...
AAAGTAGGAAAGGATGTAAGTGAGGCAATATTTTCCAAACCCAATTGCACAAAGGTATTCTGTGATGTTCCTAAGTTAGGAGTAAAAGTAGAGATGGGTCATGTTTTAGATGGGGTTGCTCCTCATATGAAAAATTACCATTCAGATCAAACTTTTATTGTGGCAAAAAAGAAACCTGTAGATTGTGTAAAACTTTTAAAAGAAAGTGGAGCAGAAATCGCCTTAAATTATATTCCTGTAGGAAGCGAGGAGGCAACCCGGTTCTATGCACGGTGCTGTCTTGAGGCAGGAGTTGCTTTTATAAACTGCATTCCTGTGTTTATCGCTTCAAATAAAAAATTTGCCCAAGAATTTAAAAGGAGAAATATTCCTATAATAGGAGATGATATAAAAGCTCAGATTGGAGCTACAGTTACCCATCGCACCTTAGCTAAATTATTTAAAGATAGAGGAGTAAAATTAGAAAGGACTTATCAGATGAATGTGGGAGGAAATACTGATTTTTTAAATATGCTGGCTCAGGAAAGACTTAAATCCAAAAGGATTTCTAAAACCGAAGCTGTGCAATCAGTGCTTGAGGATAAACGCCTGGAGAAAGAGAATATCCATATTGGACCATCTGACTATGTGCCTTGGCTGAAGGATAATAAATTATGTTTTTTGAGAATGGAGGGGAAGATATTTGGAGAGATAGATATGAATTTAGAGTTAAGATTAAGTGTGGAGGATTCTCCTAATTCTGCCGGGTGTGCTATTGATGCAATAAGATGTTGTAAATTAGCCTTGAAAAGAAAAATAGGTGGGCCTTTAATCTCTATCTCTGCCTATACGATGAAGCATCCTCCCGTTCAGATTCCCGATAATGAAGCAAAGAAGATGGTAGAGAAATTTATTGCTGGTAGAAGAAGAGTTTAATGAAAGCTTTAATTATTGCCTCAGGAAGAGGTAAAAGGATAAAGAATTTTTTCTCTCCTAAACCTTTAGTTCATCTTTTAGGATTAACATTAATTGAACGTGTAATTTTGACCGCAAAAAAAGTAGGGATTAAAGATTTTTTTATTGTTGTTGGCTATCTTAAAGAGAAAATAAAAGAAAGTTTAGGTAAAGGAGAAAAATATGGAGTAAATATAGAGTATATAGATAATGATGAGTGGAAAAAGGAAAACGGAGTAAGTGTCCTTAAGGCATCCCCTTTTTTAAAAGAAAATTTTATTCTTCTTATGACGGATCATATATTTGATTATAGAATCTTGTTAGAGTTAAAAAAGCAAAAATTAGAAGAAGGAGGGATACTTTGTATAGATAGAAGTCCTAAAGAGTATATAGATTTAAATGATGCCACTAAAGTTAAGTTGAAAAATGGTTATATTGAAGATATTGGTAAAGGTTTAAAAGAATGGGATGGAATAGACACAGGAATATTTTTACTTTCTCCAGTAATTTTTGATGCTTTGAAAGAAGCGGTAAAAGAAAACAAAACTACTCTTTCAGAAGGAATAAAAATTTTATCTAAAACAGAAAAGGTTAGAGGTTTAGATATAAGCAATAATTTCTGGATAGATATTGATACTGAGAAAGAGTTAAGAATAGCCCAAAGAGAACTTCTTCTACAGACAGAAAAAATTACCGATGGAGTTATTTCAAGAAAATTAAATCGCCCTTTTTCTCGCTTTTTTACTAAGTTTTTAGTAAAAACCACGCTTACCCCCAATATGATTTCTTTTATAAGTTTTATTTTTGCAAGTTTGGCTGCCTTTCTTTTTTCTTTGGAAGGTTATTTAAATACTTTTATAGCTGGATTAATAGCTCAATTTTCCTCAATTATTGATGGTTGCGATGGGGAAGTAGCAAAGCTGAAGTTTCAAGAGTCTGAATATGGAGGCTGGTTTGACGCATGTCTGGATAGATATGCTGATGCTTTGTTGGTTTTAGGAATTTGTTTAGGGCTGAGTAAAATTTCTTTTTCTTTAAATATATGGATTGTAGGCTTTTTTGCTCTTATAGGAAGTTTTATGAATAGCTATACCGCTACTAAATACGATGCTTTATTTAAAGAAAAAAAAGTTAAACCAAAAGTGAGAGTAGGAAGAGATTTAAGATATTTTATTATAATGCTGGGAGCAATTGTAAATAAACTTTTTCCTACTTTATTTATATTGGCTTTAATTACTAATGTAGAAACAACAAGAAGAATGTATATATTAAAGAAAGGGGGATAGATGGAGGAGAAAATTTATAAACCCAATTGCGTTATATCTTTAATCATTTATATTTTAATGGTAATATTTTTTATTATCTCTACTATAATAACTTTTGGTTTTGATTTTAAAATGTTAGGGGCATATCTTTTATGTTTTTTAGTGCTTGTAAGTATAGAATTAATATTTTTTAATCAGGCAGTCAAATTAGATAAGGAAGAATTAAAGGTTTGGAATGGAGCTACTTATTTTTTAAAGCTAAATCCTCTTGTTTTAAAATATCAGGATATAACAAGAATTAAAGAGATAATTATTCCTATTTCTCTTAAATTTTCCCATCTGAAGATATATGGGAAAAAGAAAAAATGTTCCATCCTTTTTAAGGGAGTTGAAAACTATGAAGATTTAAGAGAAAATCTTCTTACTCGACTTCCTCAAAATGTTCAGATAGAATTGAGGTTGAAAAGATAATCAATTTACTGCTTATAATATTATGATAAAATAGAAGGATGTCTTTGTATAGTTATCAATGTAGAAAGTATCAGTTTGTTTTTGGGTTTCTTGTAAATGTAGGGAAAGATAAGCTCAAGTTGGTGTGTCCCTCTCGCGGTTCTTCAGAAATTGAAAAAGCCCGGAGATTTTTTAAAATAAATTTTGGGAAGGGGATGAGTAGAAATTCAACTTGTTCAAATTGTCAGAAAAAAGTTGTACAAATTGCGGAAGGAATTAGATGGAGAACGCAATTCTTTTAATTTCTTGCCCTGATAGAAAAGGTATTGTAGCTACAGTTACTAATTTTATTTATCAGAATGGGGGTAATATTGAGCATGCAGATCAACATATAGATTCTCAGACAAATACTTTTTTTATGCGCATTGAGTGGTCTTTGAAAGATTTTAATATTCCTCAAGAAAAAATTGCTGAGGAGTTTACTCCTATAGCAGAAAAATTTTTTATGAATTGGAAGCTTTATTTTTCTTCCCAAATTTCCCGCATGGCAATATTTGTCTCACGCCACCTGCATTGTCTTTATGATTTATTGTATCGTTATCAAAGCAATCAATTTAAGTGTCAAATTCCCTTGGTAATTAGCAATTACCCTTATGCACAAAAATTGGTTTCTCGTTTTGGTATAAATTTTTTTGAATTTCCTATAAATAAAGAGAATAGATTGGAACAAGAGAAAAAAGAATTAGTTTTATTAAAAAAAGAAAATATTGAGTTGATAGTTCTTGCGCGTTATGACCGAATTTTATCCGAAAAATTTGTTAATGAATTTCCTGATCAAATTATAAATATTCATCATTCATTTTTACCTGCATTTGTAGGAAGAAATCCTTACAAGCAGGCATATGAGCGAGGAGTAAAAATTATTGGTGCTACTTCTCACTATGTCACAAAAGAATTAGATGCCGGCCCCATTATTGAACAGGATGTGGTAAGGGTTACACATCGGGATTCTTTAGAAGATTTAAAAAGGAAAGGGGAAGATTTAGAGAAGATAGTTTTATCAAGAGCAGTTAAGTGGCATTTAGAGAGGAAAATTTTGGTGTATAATAATAAAACAGTGATTTTTGATTGATGAGAAGAATTTTCTTATTTTTTTTATTTTCTTCTTCTTTTTTCTTTTTACACTCTCAGGATATAAAGGTAATCAAAATTGAAGATTGTATAATTGGTCCTCCTACATATGAATATATTAAACGTGTTCTTAAATTAGCAGAGGAAGAGGATAGTATTTTAATCATCCAGCTGGATACCCCCGGAGGACTTCTTCAATCTACACGGAAAATTGTAAAACTTTTACTTAACACGTCCACTCCTGTGGTAACCTATATTTTTCCTCAGGGAGCAAGAGCGGCCTCTGCTGGAGTATTTATAAGTTATGCTTCACATATATTGGTGATGGCTTCATCAACTCATTTGGGTAGTGCTCATCCTATAATTGGAAAAGGTAGTTGGGGACAGTTGGATGAGAAATTAAAAGAAAAAATAATGCAGGATATTTTAGCTTGGGCAGAAAATATTGCTGAGGCAAGGAATCGGTCAAAAAAATTTATTAAAGAGGCAATAGAGGAAAGCATTTCGTTAACCGAGAATGAAGCGATTAAGAAAAATGTCTGTGATTTGATAGCGGATAATTTAGAGGAATTGATAAAAAAACTGGATGGCAGGAAGATAAAAATAAAAGGAAAGGAGATAACTCTTTCTACAAAAAACTCAAAAATAGAGTTTGTTGATATCTCTTTTTCAGAAAAATTTCTTAATGCCCTTATCAATCCTAATATTGCTTATCTTTTACTTACCTTGGGTTTTTTAGGCCTTATTTTTGAGGTTACTCACCCTGGATTTGGCTTTCCCGGAATTGCAGGTTTAATTTGTTTAATTTTATCTTTCTATGCTTTAAGTATTCTTCCTGTAAATTATGCAGGAATAGCTTTAATTATTTTAGGAGTAATATTTTTTATTATAGAGGCATTTACTCCTACCTTTGGAATGTTTACTTTAGGGGGAGCGATCTGTTTATTTTTGGGAACAATTATGATGTTTAATCAGCCCCAACTTATTAAAGTCTCTTATAAATATTTTTTACCTGTAATTGCCTTCTTTACTTTTTTAAGTCTTTTTCTTTTAGGAAAAATTATTGCTGTTCAGAGAAGAAAACCTCTCACTGGCAGTGAAGAATTAATTGGAAAAGAGGCAGAGGCTTTAACGGATATTGAAAAGCATGGAAAGGTAAAAATTGCTTCAGAAATTTGGGATGCTACCTCTTTAGAGAAGATAAATAAAGGGGAGAGGGTGATTATAGAGAAGGTAGAGGGGTTGAGATTATGGGTGAGAAAAAGGAGGTAAGATGATTAAGATTTTAGTGTTTTTGGTTATTCTTTATGTTCTCAGCTGTATTAAGATAGTAAATGAATATGAGCGAGCAGTAATATTTCGTTTAGGAAGAGTGCTAAAGAAGCCAAAAGGCCCGGGAGTATTTTTTGTTCTTTATCCTATTGATAAGATGATTAAATTATCTTTGCGCACAGTAACTTTGGATGTTCCCCCTCAAGATATTATTACTAAGGATAATGTTTCTGTGAAGGTAAATGCGGTAGTTTATTATCGGGTGATGGATCCGGTAAAGGCAGTAATTGAGGTGGAAGATTATGATTTTGCTACATCACAGATTTCTCAGACAACTTTGCGTAGTGTAATTGGGCAGGTAGAATTAGATGAGCTTTTATCTAATCGGGAAAAAATTAATACTGCCTTACAGGAGATTATTGATAAACAGACTGACCCATGGGGGATAAAAGTATCTGTTGTGGAGATAAAGCATGTTGATTTGCCTGAGGAGATGCGGCGAGCAATGGCTCGTCAGGCTGAGGCTGAGCGAGAAAGAAGAGCAAAGGTTATTGCTGCCGAAGGCGAGTATCAGGCAGCAAATAAATTAAAAGAAGCAGCCCAGATGCTTAAAGACCATCCGATGGCTTTACAGATGCGCTATCTTCAAACATTGGTAGAAGTTTCTTCTGAAAGATCTTCTATATTAGTAGTACCGGTACCTATTGATTTGTTTAAAATATTTATGGAAAAAAAATAAATGAGTGAATTTGCTGTAGCTTTTAGTGAAAATTTGGATGAGAAAGTGACAATAAGAGAGATTGCATTGAGGATAAAATCTTTCTTGCCTCGACATATAGATTTTATAATAGCTTTTTTCACCTCTCACTATCATCTATCTTATCTTCATTCCTTAATTACGGATATGCTGAGGCCGTTACACGTAATATGTATTGAGACGCCTTTGATCATTTATGAAGGAAGAGTTTTTTCTCAAGGAGTTGTTGCTTTGGCTGGTTTATTTTCTCCTAAAAAATATTATCTTGAAGTTTCTAAAGAGTCTACTCAAGAAGAAGTGGAAATTTCTTTGCGAAAATTAACAAGAAATATTCCTTTTTTTTCTTTTATACTTTCTTTCTTGTCAGTAGAGGAACCTCAAAGCTTTCTTATAGGAGTAAAGTTAGGATTAGGAAGAAATGAGAGATTTTTGACCGTGGTTTCTAAGGATGAGGGAAGGATATGCCAGATTTTGGGTAAAAAAATTTATGGAAAGGTTGCTTTTATAGGATGGGATAAAGAAGTAGAAGTTAGACATAAAAAAATTAGTGGATTTATTCCTCTGGGAAGATTTTTTACTTTCACCAAGATAGACAAAAAGAGAAGAATTATTTTAGAAATAGATAATAAACCGGCATTTAGTGTCTATAGAAAATATTTAGAAGAAAGGATAGATATTTTTAGAGAAAGGAAATTCTTTTATCTTTATCCTTTAGGAGTGAAAAGAAATGGTTTATATCGGTTGATTGCTATAACAGATGTATTAGATGATGAATCTCTTGAATTTCGAGGAGAAGTAGAGGAGGGGGAGAGAGGGAATATTATGATTTTAAGAAGAGAAGTTTTTCGAAAAGAAATTGAAAGGATTTCTGAGGAGTTTTCTTCTTACAAAGTAATGCTTCTTGTGGATTCTCTCTTGAGAGAAAAAATTTTAAAGGAAAAATTGAAAGAGGAAATTATTATCCTTAAGAAAAAACTCCCTTCGGTTCCTCTTGTAGGATTTTATTCTGATTATTGTATAGATTTTGATACACATCTTAAAAGATTTATAGTTGAAGAAGGCAATTTACATTTACTCTCTTTTAAATAAGGGATGTGTTTTTTTAATGAGAGAAGATGGGAGGATTAATTTTTTTCTTGTTTATATTTTTTGGTTTTACAATAACTTTTTTGGTTTATGGACGGTATTTGAGGGGAAAAAATAAATTATTGAAGCAGAAGATTAAGTTTTTGGAGGAAAATCTTAACGAATTGGATGAACAAGCAAAATTAATTATAAAGAGTGATTTAGAATTGAAACTTTATCAAGAGGAGATCCAGGACAAACTTCGTAAATTATCTTTTCTAAAAAAATTTATCTCCACTTCTTTAAATATTTTAGATAGAGAAAGCCTGTTTTCTCAAATAAGTAAAGAAGTAATTAGAGAAATTGGATTTGAAAAAGGAGCAATTATTACTTATCCTGAAGGAGAAGTGAAAGCAAATATTGATTTTTCTCAAGAGGAGCTATTAGTGATTAAAGAAATATTAAAAGAAAAAATGTCTTCGGCTGATTATATTATATCTTCTAATTCAGGTGTAATAGAAAAAGAGGGAAAGAAGGTTTTTTTTGATGAATTTCTTGCTGGTCCGATAATAAGCGAAGCAAGAGTTCAATTGATTTTTCTTGTTAGCAAATGTATTCTTTCTGGAGGAATTACTGAAGCAGAGAAAGAAATTTTTTCTATTATCTGTATGTATTTAGGACAATGTTTAGATAATATTCGGTCTTTTGAAGCTTCATATCAGGCAGGAGAAGAATTAGAAAATAAAATAAAAGAAAAAACATTTGAATTAAAAAAATCCTTAGAGGAATTGGAAAAAGTAAGTAAAATGAAGTCAGAGTTTATCTCTTCTGTTTCGCATGAGCTCAGAACTCCGCTTACTTCTATAAAAGGATTTTCTTCTCTTCTTGTGGCGGAAAAATTTGGAAAACTTCCTTCTCCTGCAAAAGAAAGATTAAAAAAAATTGATGAAAATGTAGATAAATTAGTCAGTATGGTTAATACTCTTTTGGATATTTCGCGGATTGAATCAAGAAGAGTTGAGATAAAAATTGCTCCTCATGATTTGGTAAAACTTATAAAAGATGTAGTGGATTTTTTAATGCCTCAGATAGATAATAAGAATATAAAGATAGAGTTGAATTTACCTCCATATTTAGAAGTATATATGGATAGACATCTTATAGAAAGAGTATTAATAAATCTTATCAACAATGCAATAAAATTTACTCCTTCGGGAGGAAAAATAACGGTGAGTTGTCATAAGAAGAAGGAAAAAGCGGTAGTATCTGTAGCGGATACCGGATATGGAATCGCCAAGGAAGATTTGGAAAAAATTTTTAATGAATTTTTTCGTGCCGATAATCCTGTAAATAGAGAAGTAAAAGGCGCGGGTTTAGGTCTTTCTTTGGTAAGAAGAATTATTGATATTCATAAAGAGAAAATTGGGGTTGAGTCACAGTTAAATAAAGGAACTACATTTTATTTTACTTTAAAATTAAAAGATGGAGAAGCCTAAGGTATTAGTGGTTGATGACGATAAAGATATTGTAGAGATTATAGAGGTAACTTTACAGGATGAGTTTAATGTTTTAAAAGCTTATACAGGGAAGGAAGCTCTTTCCTTGGCTAAAAAAACCCCTCCGGATCTTATAATTTTAGACTATATCCTTCCCGATATTGATGGACCATCAATTTGTAAGACTCTGCGTCAGGATGTTTTCACTCTTTATACCCCTATTCTTATGCTTACAGGAAAAGGAGAAGTTGAAGATAAAGTATATGGACTTGAGACAGGTGCTGATGATTATATGGTCAAGCCTTTTTCGCCTTCCGAGCTCCTTGCTCGCGTAAGAATGCTTATAAGAAGAGCACATATTCAGCTTGATGCTAATCCTTTAACTCGACTTCCAGGAAATGTTTCTATTACGAAAGAGTTAGAAAAAAGAATGCAGAATAAGGAAGAATTTGCTGTGCTTTATTTGGATATTGATAATTTTAAGGCTTTAAATGATTACTATGGATTTGAGCGAGGCAACGAGGTTATAAAGACATTAGCAAGAATTCTTCTGGAAGCTACACAAGAATACGAAAGTGCTCGCAGTTTCATCGGACATATTGGTGGAGATGATTTTGTGATTATTACTTTGCCTGAGAAGGCAGAAATAATTGCACAAAAGGTAATTAATCAATTTGATAAGATTTCTCCCCAATTTTTTGATGAAAAGGATAGAGGAAAGGGTTATATTGAGACATTGGATAGAACAGGCAAAAAAAGAAAGTTTAAATTTTTGACTATATCAATTGGAATTACTGATAATGTAAATAGAGAATTTCAACATGTAGCTGAAATTAGTTTTCGAGGAGCAGAATTAAAGGAATACGCCAAAAAATTTCCTCAGAGCAAATATATAATTGACCGTCGCACTTCTAAGTAGCCCCAACGGGATTTGAACCCGTGCCTCGTGGCTGAGAACCACGTATCCTAAACCGGGCTAGACGATGGGGCCACAGATAAAATTATTTTATTCTTATTTCTTAAAAAGTCAAGGTCAATATCATATGGTTCTGTCAATAAAAGAATGTGTAGATTCATAAAAGCTATATCTTCCAGTGGGTTGACTCCCTATTTTTGGAAAAATCCTCTTTTTGATTAGACAATATTTCTCACTTAAGGAATTTTTCTTCCTAATTTAACACTTTATTTTTAAAAGATTTTGTTAAGTTACGGTATTAGATATAAAGATGAAATGTCAAGTTAAGGGATGAAGATAAAACAAAAGTTAGTTTAAAAACTTGAAAAAAATGGGTTATGTATGGTATAAATTTATAACTTCTTGAAGCCACGGATAAAATGAGAAAAAATAAGGAAAAAGAAAATTTAGAAAAGCTCTTTAAAAATTAATAATAAAAGTATACTTTATACTTCTTTACGATAAAGCCAAACCCTGCCCTTTCAAAGGAAGAGCGGGGGGCGGAAAGCCACGGGTCCTCAAAGAAAAGGATAGCCGGGCTGCCGAAAAAGAAGGCAGCCCGGCTTTTTTGTTTTGGAGTGAGTAAAAAGGTTATGAGTAGTAAGGTAAAAATAAAAAGGAGGTGAAGGAATGGGTAGGTTTAAAAGTTCAGTGTTGAGTTTAATCTTAGCAGTAGGGTTAATTTTGGGAGTGAGTTTATCAGCAAAAGCGAGCTTAGTAGATTTTTTTGAAAATTTTGCTAACAATTTAATTTCAGGAGTGGTTACATCTGTTTATGAGTATGCTTCGGGTGCACTTAAGACCATTACTAATTTAGCCACAGGAACAGTTACTCACTTTGCTAATGGAAATATTTCTTCTGTAGATGCTCTTTATGTAGCATGGGATATGGATGGTTTGCGGCAATATATTAAAGACAATGGTTATGAAGAAGCTTTAAAAGATTTTTGGAATGTGGATAGTATCAATAAGTTGAACGCTGCTCAAATATTAAAATTTCTTTCTGCCCCTGAAAGTCAGGGAGGAGGAGAGTTGAATAAGGATGATATTGAAGATATATTTGACGACTATACTTCTACAGAGATAGTGACTACTACTTATGAATATGATAGCGATGGAAAATTAGTAGCTACCCACACTCCTGTGGTAGATGAGAACGGAAATGTAGTAGATGGTAAACAGAATACTACCCATTATGATAATGGGAAAATAGATAAAATCACAGGATGGGTATATGATAAAGAAAATGAAAGTTGGAATGAAGCAGAGTTAGATTATATCTGTAATGATAATGGAAGAATAATAAAAGCAGAAGGTAATTTAGCTTTAGCTCAGGGTTTAAGTCAGCAAATGTTACTTGAAGGAGAAGATTTGGATGCTGAAGGGACGATTTTCTTTGATGATATAGGGAGAATGAAGGAATTTGGATTTGGTGCTGGTGATGGGTATGCAAAAAGAGCTGAATTTCACTATGATGCTCAAGGAAGATTAACTTTGGTAGATATTTATAACAATGATAGCAATAAAGTGAAAGCTTTAACTTATCATTACGCAGGAAATAATATTACTAAGGTGGTGTTAACCGAAAATAAAGGTGGTGGATATTGGGCAGTGGTTTCTAC
>Ga0164318_10006986_pt1 | contig 10942 bp, 7 predicted proteins | sample GuaBasSedimGuay9_FD_113734 | JGI IMG/M metagenome (GOLD analysis project Ga0164318, IMG submission 113734) | Subseafloor sediment microbial communities from Guaymas Basin, Gulf of California, Mexico - Guay9, Core 4571-4, 0-3 cm | ecosystem: Environmental > Aquatic > Marine > Hydrothermal vents >...
ACCTCAATTGTATCGGCATCTTCGGTAGTCGTGATCTCCAATTCAACGTAAGTCCAATCGCTATCGCCATACACTCTGCTGGTCATATTATCCCACCAGTTACCTTGAACATCGCCATCTATTCTCAGCTGTGCACCGCCTTCCCACCAGTTTTCTCCAATTTCCACTCCTGCTGTTTTAATATAACCCGATACTTTGTACTTATAATTGGATTGAACCGCCACTTTTTGGTAAAACGAGGACATGGCACTGTCGGTGTGGGTAATACATATAGATTTGGCACCAGCGTGAAATTCGTCCGAAACCCAGCTGAATTCTGGACTTCCGGTCTGAATAAAGGTTGCCCAATGATCTGGCAACTCCCCCGTTCCCTCCTCAAATCCAGGATTCTGGATTAAGTTTTGCGTCCAGCCAACGCCCACTATTAGCAATATTGCTGATAGCGTCGCTATGGCTTTTGAGAAAAACGTTCTCATAGCTTCCTCCCTTAACTTAAATAAGTAACTTTTGCAAGAAACTAAAATTAAATTGTTATTGAACTGGCATCCCTCCTCTCATTTTTTAGTAGTTGTGAGTTAAGAATTTAATTGCGAATATTTAACACTTAGGCATCACCTCCTTTGCCTTGTGTTTTCCAAGTTGAATAATCATATCGTCATTGAATCGTTTCAACAATAGAGCCCAAAAAATTATCCTCCTTGGATTTGAGCACCGCAAGATTCCCTCACAACTAACTTAGTAGGCAAAACAACTTTTTGATATTCATTTTCCTGGCCAGATAAACTCTTGAGAAGTATTTCAATAGCTAAAGTACCCAATTTTCTCTTTGGCAGGGCAATAGTGGTCAAAGTAGGAGAAGTATAAGAAGCTTCAGGAATATCATCATATCCTACTATGGCTATATCTTCAGGAATCCGTAATCCTTTATTTTTTATGGCCTCCATGGCACCAATAGCCATTAAATCGTTAGACACAAACACAGCTCGAGGAACAGTCACCTGCTCAAGAAATTGCATCATCGCCCGATATCCACCTTCAAACCGAAAATCGCCTTCTTTAACCCATGATTTATCAAATGGAATCCCCTTTGCCTTCAGTGCCGCCTGGTAACCTTCGAACCTCCCTACACTTCCATGCAAGTAATTACTCTCCTGATCGAGACTCAATGGCCCACTAATTATTCCTACTGGCCAATAGCCCAAATTTAAAAGATGTGTCGTAGCTGTGAATGCTCCTTTTACAGCATCAACCAAGATGGTATTCAATCGGGAATAACCATAGTCACGTTCTACTACCACTAAAGGGAAGTTTTTCTTTTTCAGAAAAGACAGGAGTGCGTCTTGAGGAACAATGCCGCCCAGAAGAATCATACCATCCACTTGCTTATCAAAAAGCAAATTAAAGCTTTCCAAACCAATTTCAATATCTTCGTTGGCATCACATAATATGAGGCTGTAGCCGTGATTGCGGGCAATTCCTTCGATGCTACGAACAATTTCGGGGAAAAAGGGGTTGGTAATATCGGAAACAATAAGACCTATTGTTTCGCTTTTTTTTATCTTTAAACTCCTGGCAGTTTGATTAGGACGGTAATTGAGCTGCTCGATAACCTCCCATACCCGCTTGCGAGTCTTGTCGCTAACCCAACTTTTGTTATTGATTACTGCCGAAGCCGTGCCAACCGAGACACCGCTTTTTTTGGCTATGTCTTTCAAAGTTGCCACGATGGCCCTGCAAAAAGGAATTTCAGGAAAAGTATTAATTGGAGCTATCTGAAACGTTTCAATTTACAACCTTTTTTTAAAAATGTCAAGAGTTTTTTTTAAAAAAATTGACACAGTACAAAATAATGATTGTTTTCCCAGCAATTTTTTCCTAAATTTAATAGAACAAACCTGGAATTCCATAAAACTAAATAAGGAGGAACTCATGGCAGAGTTTAATGAAAACGCAAAAATATGGTATGATGGCAAAATGGTGGATTGGAAAGAAGCCACGGTACATGTGATGTGCCATGCATTACATTATGGTTCCAGTGTCTTCGAGGGCATACGTTGCTATGATACCAAGAAGGGACCAGCTATTTTCCGCCTGCATGATCATATTAAGCGACTGTTTAATTCTGCCAAAATCTACCGAATGGAAATCCCATTTACCATAGAACAGTTAGAACAAGCTTGTATTAATATTGTGAAGATAAACAACATGCGCTCCGCTTATTTACGTCCCATCGCATTTCGAGGTTATGGTAGGTTAGGCGTTGATCCCAAGGACACCCCGGTGCAGGTGGTCGTAGCAGCTTTGGATTGGGGAAAATACTTAGGGGATGAAGCAATTAATATCGGGGTAGATGTAAGAGTTTCATCCTGGAATAGGATGCAGAGCAACACCCTCCCAGCCATGGCTAAAGCCGGAAGTAATTACATGAACTCCCAGCTAATCAAAATGGAAGCTGCCGCAGATGGCTACCTTGAAGGGATTGCTTTAACTCCACAAGGTTTAATTAGCGAAGGAAGCGGCGAAAATTTGTTTCTGATCTATGGGGGTAAAATCATTACCCCCCCTCTTTTTGCTTCGATATTGCCGGGAATCACTCGCGATTCGATAATAACAATAGCAAGGGAATTAGGCTATGTAGTAGAAGAACAGATGATTCCCCGCGAGATGCTTTACATAGCAGATGAGTTATTCTTTACCGGTACTGCTGCCGAAGTGACCCCGATTAAATCGGTGGATCGAATTCTTATTGGGACCGGGAAACGTGGCCCAATTACTGAACGCATCCAAAAGCATTTCTTCGGCATATTGACAGGTGATATTGAAGACAAATACGGTTGGTTAACTCCGATTTACGTCTAATATCATCCGATGGGGAGAGAATGCAAAAAGCAGGTCGCCGTATTGCCAGGGAGTTTGTCCTCAAGGCTCTTTATGCCTACGAGATGTCAAGAAATCCGCTCGAACTAATTTTGAACGACATCATTACAAATAACATCAAGGATCATAATACCAGGCAATTTGCCGTTGACCTGGCAAAAAAAGCGGTAGAGCAGCACGAGGAGTTAGATAAGCAAATCAAAAAGAAAGCAATGAATTGGGACTTCGAGCGGATTGCAGTACTTGATAAATTGATCTTACGTATGGGAATCTGCGAATTGATGTTTTTTGAAGATATCCCACCCAAGGTTACTATCAATGAAGCTATTGAAATTGCCAAAAAGTACAGTACTGAAAAAAGCGGTAGTTTTGTCAACGGGATCCTGGATTCTGTATTGGTTGATTTGAAAAAATCTGGTAAACTACGAAAAACAGGCCGTGGTCTGATTGATATGCCAATTCAAGAGTAGAAGCACAAATTCAGTTCTCAAAGTGAAGAAATAGAACTTTTTCTTTTCTTATTAAGTTAAAATAGTAACATTGATTACCCTTTTCAATTCAGTAAATTTTCCTGATAACCGATATCCCTGTCCAAGATTAAACTGAGCTGAGATCCCAGAAATTGAGCGGCTAAGCATGTCGGAAAAGACCCCGCCGATAGAGAGAACCTTTGGGACAGGGGATTAAAGGAGTACCAGTTCCAACCTGGCAACTTTTGCCTAAGTGCTGGAATTTACCAAAAGATGTAACTTGATTTCAATGATACAATCGGAGTATCACAAATGTTGACCAATATTATTACCAAAATATTTGGCAGCAAGCACGAACGAGAGATTAAAAAAATCAAACCTATTGTAGAGCAGATTAATCAGCTCTACGAAGAATATCATCAACTTTCCGATGCAGAGTTGAGAGCTTTGACCGACAAGTTCAAAGCTAAAATTAATGATCGAGTATCGGGCATTCGTGATGAAATACAGCAACTTAAGTCGGACCTGGAACAAAGTTATAAATCAGCTGGAACTGCTGAGGAACGCAATGAAATTCGTAACCGTATTACCGAACTTGAAGATCAAGAGCTTTACACTATTGATGAAGTACTGGATGAGATTCTACCCGAGGCGTATGCAGCGGTCAAAGAAACCTGTCGCCGTCTGGTAGGGAAATCCTGGGAGGTAGTAGGACACAAGATTACCTGGGACATGATTCCATTTGATGTGCAGCTAATCGGAGCCGTGGTTCTGCATCAAGGTAAAATTGCCGAAATGGCTACGGGTGAAGGAAAAACATTAGTAGCCACGATGCCATTGTACCTAAATGCGCTGCCAGGGAAAGGAGTACACCTGGTAACAGTAAATGATTATCTGGCGCGACGCGATGCCGAGTGGATGGGGAAAATTTATGAATTTCTTGGCCTTTCAGTAGCTTACATTACCAACGACATGGACACCAGGCAGCGGAAAACCGCCTATAGTGCCGACATCACCTACGGTACTAATAATGAATTCGGCTTCGATTATCTCCGCGACAATATGGCTGTATCCCTGGAGGAAATAGTCCAAAGAGAACACTACTACGCTATTGTTGATGAGGTGGATAGTGTGCTTATCGACGAAGCTCGTACTCCATTGATAATCTCTGGCCCGGTAGGCCAATCTACTCAGCAATATCGAGAGCTCAAACCAGCAGTGGAAAGACTGGTAAAAAACCAAACCATCCTGGTTAATCGAATTGTTGCTGAAGCCGAAAAATTGTTAGCAGAGGGCAAAGAGTACGAAGCCGGAGTCAAACTACTGCAAGCACAACGGGGTGCTCCCAAAAACAAACGCCTGGCGAAACTACTCCAGGAGGTTGGAATCAAGAAATTGATCCAGCGGGTGGAAAATGATTTCTTACGTGACAAGCGCCTACATGAGATTGACGAGGACCTCTATTTCTCTATTGATGAACGTAGCAATACCATTGAATTGACAGACAAGGGGCGCTCGTCCCTCGCTCCCGACAACAGCGATATGTTTGTCCTGCCGGATTTAGATGCTGAAATTGCTGAAATCGAAGCTAATGAAGGACTGTCCCGTACCGATAAAGAACGGATGAAGGAAAAAGTTTATCGCGAATATGGGGAAAAAAGTGAACGTGTCCACAACGTAGCACAATTGCTTAAAGCCTATCAACTCTTTACTCGCGATGAAGAGTATGTCGTTTCTGACGGTAAAGTAATGATTGTCGACGAGTTCACTGGCCGACTGATGCCCGGACGCCGCTACAGTGATGGTCTACATCAGGCATTAGAGGCTAAAGAAAATGTTAAAATTGAAGGAGAGACACAAACATTCGCTACCATCACACTTCAGAACTATTTCCGTCTCTACTACAAGTTGGCAGGAATGACCGGTACCGCCGAGACCGAGGCTCATGAGTTCTATGAAATCTACAAACTTGATGTGGTAGTGATACCTACCAACCGACCAGTGCGACGCGTCGATTATCAAGACCAAATCTTCCGTACTAAACGAGAAAAATACAACGCTGTAATCAACGAGATTGTACGCATGCACGAGATGGGCAGACCAGTACTTGTAGGCACAATCTCGGTAGACGTGTCCGAAACTCTGAGCCGGATGTTAAAGCGACGTGGAATTCCCCATTCGGTACTAAATGCAAAATATCACAAGCAGGAAGCGGAAATTATTGCCCATGCTGGTGAACCCGGAGCAGTGACTATTGCTACTAATATGGCAGGTCGAGGTACCGACATTAAACTGGGCACAGGAGTAGTGCGTTGCGACGAGTGTTATCTTATTGATCGAGAAAAACAGGCGCCCAGCGAGGTCAATATCCGCGAATGCTATGAAAATATGCCCTGTGGCTTGCACATTATTGGTACAGAGCGCCATGAAGCACGCCGTATCGATCGTCAGTTGCGGGGTCGAGCTGGCCGCCAGGGCGATCCCGGCTCCTCACGATTCTATTTGTCGCTCGAAGATGACCTCATGCGACTATTTGGCTCCGACCGCATCGCTGGGGTAATGGATCGGCTGGGTATCCAAGAAGGCGAAGTCATTCAGCATCCCATGATCACTCGTTCTATCGAACGCGCACAGAAAAAAGTGGAAATGCAAAACTTTAGTATCCGTAAGCATCTCTTGGAATATGATGATGTAATGAATCAACAGCGTACCGTTATCTACGATCGTCGTAGCCATGCCTTACGGGAAGAAAATCTCAAAGATGAAATCATGGAGATGATCGATGATTTCGTTGAGAAGACAGTGTTGGATCATACCGATCCTAAAGCCTATCCTGAAGATTGGGACTGGGAGGGGCTTAAGGAGGAATTTACTCGAGTAATGTGGTTAGAGTTGCCGTTTAAGCCTGTTGAAATTCCTGAGTTACAGCAACAGAAAGTGATTGAACGGATCCGGGAGCACGCCTATCAAGTGTATGAATGGCGCGAATCCCAGTTTGGACCCGACTGGATGCGTCTGCTCGAGCGTAGAGCCATATTGTGGGTAATTGATGAACGTTGGAAAGAGCACCTCTATGAAATGGACATGTTGAAAGAGGGTATCGGGCTCCGAGCCTATGGCCAAAAGGATCCCCTGCTCGAGTACAAACAAGAAGCATTTCGCATGTTCACCGAGATGTTAGATCGCATCAATGAAGGGGTACTGCAAATAGTATTTAAGGCTCAACCCACGGCAATATCAGAAGACCGCCTGCAACATCGTCGGCCAGCAGCTTACACCACTATCCATGAGTCGGCCACGGGGATGGGACTCCAGGGAGTAAAACAAGCAGAGGAAGAACCTGTTGAGGTACAGACCGCTACTCGAGTCAGACGAAAACCCATTCGGGTTACCCAGAAAATTGGCCGAAACGATCCCTGCCCTTGTGGCAGTGGCAAAAAATACAAATATTGTTGTGGGCGTTAGAGTCAAAAAAATAAGCCACTTGCCTAAAAAAGAATGTGAATTTGCTGTAAAAGTTCTTGACATTGAAAAATATTTTATTAAATTGAATCTGAATTTGCAACCCTTGGGAAGAAGAAAGAGGAGAAATAAAAATGAACGAACGTGTAGTGGAGATTTTAGTTTATTTAATGAGTGAAATTCAAAACAACAAAGGAAACATCGACCAGATTGATACCATTTCTCAAGAGCTGATCAATAAAGGCTACACAGAGAATGAAATCAATATTGCTTTCTCATGGTTATTTGAGAAGATGCAGTCGGAAACCGAAGAGGTTTTAGAAAATACCGAACTTGTCTCCGAAGAAAGCTTTCGTGTTTTACATGATACAGAAAAAATGGTAATTAGTCCGAAAGCTCATGGGTATTTATTGCAGTTAAAAAACTGGGGTCTGATTGATACAGTAGGTATGGAGCAAGTAATCGAAAGAGCTACTATGTTAGGTAGAGGTCCCATTACTGAGAATGAAATCAAATCCATAGTAGCTGCTCTTTTGTCTAATTCTGAAGATAATACTCTTCAGACCCTGAACAAAACTATGACAGACCAAAATAGTCTAATCCACTAATCAAAAGGAAAAAAATTGCACATGGCCCAATCGCTGGTTATTGTAGAATCAGTAGCAAAAACCAGGACTATAAATAAAATCTTAGGAAAAAATTACCTTGTTAAAGCCTCAATCGGACATATAAAAGATCTTCCTAAAAAGCGATTAGGAGTAAACATAGAAAATGGATTTGAGCCAGAATATCTCATAATTGAGGATAAAAAAAAAGTTATCCAAGAACTTCGGGATTTAGCCGCAAAGGTGAATGAAGTTTATCTTGCTACTGACCCGGATCGCGAGGGGGAAGCAATCGCTTATCATATTGCAGAGGAACTTCAAAATAAAAATCACCACCTCCATCGTATCCTATTTAATGAAATCACTCCCAGTGCTGTCAAGGAAGCCATAGCCCATCCAACCCAAATCGACATAAACAAAGTAGAGGCTCAGAAAGCGCGTCGGGTAATGGACCGCTTAGTAGGCTATCAGGTAAGCCCCATTCTTTGGAAGACAATTTATTATGGAGATCTCAGTGCGGGACGAGTGCAGTCAGTAGCATTACGCCTTATCTGTGAACGCGAAGCCGAAATCGAATCTTTTGTTCCTGAAGAATATTGGTCAATTACTGCCCATCTACAAGGAGAAAATACCGAGCCTTTTTATGCTAAGTTAGTAAAAATTGAGGGCAAATCTGTCAAAATCCCTGATGAATCCACTGCAAAATATTATCTTGAAGACATTAAAAAGAAACCTTTCGTTGTCGCTGATATCAAGAGGAAAGACGTCCAACGTAAGCCACTGCCACCATTTACAACCAGCACCTTACAGCAAGAGGCTGCTCGTCGTTTCGGATTTTCGGCCCAACGGATCATGACCATAGCTCAGCAGTTGTACGAAGGGATAGAATTGGGAGAAGAGGGTAGTACCGGACTCATCACTTACATGCGTACAGATTCTACCCGGGTTGCTGAGGAAGCATTGTTGCAGGCGCGGGAATACATCGGACTAAATTATGGAATGGAGTATTTGCCAGAAAAACCTCAGCGATACAAGGTTAAAGCGTCGGCACAGGACGCTCACGAAGCAATCCGCCCTACCTCTATGAAACGAGAACCCAGAAAAGTCAAAAAACATCTCACTCCAGACCAACAAAAAATCTATGAATTAATTTGGAATAGATTTTTAGCATCTCAGATGAAACCAGCAATTTACGAACAAACTACTATCGACATTACCGCCGAAGAATATCTTTTCCGCACCACTGGATCAGTAATTAAGTTCCGCGGTTTTTTACTCGTCTATGCTGATTTGGAAGAAGAAAACAACAAGAACAAAAAAGAAAATGATGATGAATACATACCAAGCAATCTTACAATAAAGGAACGATTACGGTTACTAGAATTGTTACCAGGACAACATTTTACCAAACCACCAGCGCGCTACACAGAAAGCAGTTTGATCAAAGAATTAGACAACTTGGGCATTGGCCGTCCTAGTACGTATGCCGTGATTATCAGCACCCTATTCAATCGCAAGTACGTGGATCGACAGGAGCGACGATTGGTTCCTACTGAATTAGGACGTACAGTAAATGCAATATTAGTAGAACACTTTCCCGATATTTTCAATGTAGAATTTACGGCTAAAATGGAAGCTCAACTTGACAGCGTTGAGGCCGGAAAGAAGTCTTCGATTCAGGTACTGCAAGATTTTTACAATCCATTTAATCAAGCACTCCAACGTGTGGATTCGAAAAAAACTCACATTAAACAATCACTGTTAGAAAACACTGGCGAAAAATGCCCAGAATGCGGTCGAGAGCTGGTAATAAAATGGGGACGAAATGGCAAGTTCATGGCTTGCAGTGGTTACCCGGACTGCAAATATACTCGTCCCATCGAAGAAGAACAGTTAGAAACAGAGATATCTTGTGACCTTTGTGGCTCCCCCATGGTAGTAAAAACAGGGAAATTCGGACGTTTTTTAGCATGCTCAGCATACCCGAAATGCAAAAATACCAAACCATTAAGCATCGGGGTTCCCTGCCCAAGAGAGAACTGTGATGGAGAAATCGTTGAAAAAAGAACGCGACGGGGGAAAATCTTTTACGGATGTAGTCGCTATCCTGATTGTGACTTTGCTACTTGGAATCTTCCCGTTAATCAACCATGTTCGCAATGTCATAATCCTTACTTAGAACTACGGGTTTCTAAAGCTAAAGGAGAATATCTCTATTGTCCAAAGTGTAAAGCAGAATTTCCAGCTCCAAAATCTAAAACATAGGCCTCACAAATTCTTTAAGTGGTTAGTAGTGTGGAAAAACAGATTGCAAATTTTTTAAAATCATTAGCTTCAGAAAAACATTATTCCATCTTCACTGTTTCTGCTTACGCTATTGACTTGGGGCAATTTGTCAAATTTCTGCAAAATTTTCATTCCGAAATTTTTAACTCCACTGGAGTAGAAGGGATTACCCGTCGTCATATTCGTGCCTTTTTAGCCTATTTATCTCAGCAAGGACTATCGCGGCGTTCCATTGGCCGCAAATTGGCAGCGGTGCGTTCCTTCTTTAAATTTCTGATCCGTAATGGTGTTCTCTCGGTAAATCCCGCTAAGGGAATCCAGACGCCTAAGTATCAAAAAAAATTACCTGCTTTTCTGGGAATACCAGAGGCCTTAAGGCTATTAAGCTTACCAGACGGACACAGCCCTGTCGGTTTGCGCGACCGCGCTATCTTAGAAATATTCTACGGAACAGGAATCCGCCTTCGGGAGTTAACAAATATGGATTTGGATGATATTAATTTTTCCAAAGGTTTGATCCGAATATATGGTAAGGGCAGAAAAGAACGGTTGGTACCGCTTGGTAAAAATGCTGCCCAAACACTACAAGCATATTTGGAAAAACGTCATCTATTGCTGCAAAACACACCCTATCACGACAGAAAAGCGGTTTTTCTAAGTGAACGAGGTAAACGTATTCCGCCTCGAAGCGTGCAACAACTGGTTCGAAAGTATTTGTCTATGATTTCAGAAATGAGCTCGCTAAGTCCCCATTTGTTGCGACATACTTTTGCAACCCATCTATTAGAAGCTGGCGCCGACCTGGAAGCAGTCAAAGAGTTGTTGGGGCATGCCAGTCTTTCTACTACACAAATTTACACTCACGTCACTATGGAAACCCTCAAAAAGATTTATCGGCAGGCACATCCTCGAGCATAACCTCATGTTCTTTGATAAGTAGTGTAAACCCAGATTCGGAAAACTTATGAAAAATAAAAAAGGGACTCCTCACCATTTTGGGGTTTAATATAGTGAACATATCGGAGCTGTATCAAAAGTAAATGATTTAAAATAACAGCAAAAACGCAACGGGGCACAAAGTACGCAACGTGTTTATAAATAGATAATTAGCTCTTGGCACTCTTTGCGGTAAAAATGCCTTTTGATACACCCCCTTCGAACGAATGGTTAGTCCTATTTGCTATAAACATTTTGTCCTTCTTAGCACAGACAGGGTTCTCGTAAGAGACGACGTGTTTATAG
>Ga0164318_10006987_pt1 | contig 10941 bp, 10 predicted proteins | sample GuaBasSedimGuay9_FD_113734 | JGI IMG/M metagenome (GOLD analysis project Ga0164318, IMG submission 113734) | Subseafloor sediment microbial communities from Guaymas Basin, Gulf of California, Mexico - Guay9, Core 4571-4, 0-3 cm | ecosystem: Environmental > Aquatic > Marine > Hydrothermal vents...
GCACTGAAGACTCAATGCCATATCGTGTGCTTATGAAAAAAATCCTGAATTTACCAGTCCCCTTTAGGGGACTTTAGCTTTGGCTCTTTCTCGTTTATTTCTTAACTTAATGGCATTGAGGCTTTAGCCTACTTTAGCTTTTAGCCAACCGCTTTAGCGATTGGCGGTAGTGAGCGCCAAATATTTTTAAGTGTATAGAAAGTGTAAAATAATAGTCAAGATAATCTTTACTAAAATCGTGGCGAAAAACATTACAATGAGAGGGTCTATTATCGTGACGACGTTATCGCGCCACTCAGCATGCAGAATTTGCCCTTTTTGTTTTGGCAAACTTAAAAAAATGCCGCCTAGTGTAATCAAGACGGAGTAGCCAATCACGAAGATGACAAACTGATCTCGAAAGTAAGTATTGAGTTCTTTTAGCCAATATAACACTAATAATTCTGTGGCAATGATAAAAAAGACGGCCACTAACAAGTTTTTATTAATCAAAAACTTAAAAAAAATAGGCCGGCCTCTCATTTGTTTTAACAGCGCCGACATAAAAAAACGGACAATCAGAAAACTGGATATCAACGCAAAACCGATGGCGAATAGTCCATAGCCGTTGAATAAGTCTTGTAAAGAGGGTGCCAAAAATAACATTAACAGCACCGTGCCGATAAACAATGCCAATGATACACCGATTTTTTCTTTGATGTAGCGTTCAGTCGTTAACTGTTGGTCAACTTTTAGTTCTGCGTGACTGATAAGCCAGTTATGACACCACATTAATAAGAAGGGAATGGTGAAAAGAACCGCGTATTGAATGAGTTCATTATAGTCTATGTTCATAACTTTCAATCTGTTGTGTCGTCATTGGTTGGTAATTGGTAATTGGTAATTGGGAATTGGTAATTGGTAATTGGTAACCTTATTAACACATCCGATGTTTGCTAAACAGGATGTGTTTTCCAAGTTAAATTAGTTGTGCTCGATTTATCCAATTCGTTTATCCGCGTAATTCGTTGTACTGGGTTTATCCAATTCGTTTATCCGCGTAATTCGTTGTACTGGTTTGGTGGGCAAGCGGGTGAGAGATCACGACAAAAAACCGGTTTCTTGCACCCACTTGCCCACCCTACTAAGGCTAATTCGTTTATCCGCGTAATTAGTTGTACTCGGTTTAAATTCCAAATAATTAATCCTTTTCAGGTGTGAGCCGATTTCTGGGTTTTTTGGATTTTCTCGATATCCCGCGACGGGCATTTTTACGTCGCTGTCTGAGGAAGATATCGATGAGTTCAATGATGATGATGACCAAAATCCCAAAAAAGGCGGCCAAAAAATACCATGGAATGCCACGAAGCAGTGACAGATAGCCGATTTCCCTGATTTCACAAGGAACACTCGCATTTTCAACCGCAAGCACTTTGCAGTAAAATTTCGCGTTCTGTTTTTCAATACCTTCAAATTGAAAGTAGAAGGTGAAGCGGTTGTCGTCTAAAAATTCAAAGGCAAAGCTGTTGTCTTCGCCAAATTCTTTTTGCAACAATTCTCTTGAAACGAGATAGCTGTGGGGCTTGGTACTTTGAATTTGAATTAATTGAACATCTTTGGGATAATTGTCATATTTAAACATCGCTCGCTTGATGGGATTATCAGAATCTGGAAAAAGTCTCACGGATTCGAGCAAATAATCTTGATCTGAAACCACGCCAGTGAGTGAATACGCCGGCGTATCGCGTGGCGTTTTCAATTTATCGATTTCCAATATAATAATTGGATCGGAAGGGATGACTTCCTTGAGTTCAAAGTACGCTACCATCAAGGATAAGATAATCGCAAAAACTTCCAGACTGCCTTTTAAATATTGACCCATATTTAATCTCCTTAGATACCCTCACCTCTCTCCCAGAGGGAGAGTTGTTATATTAACGGATTTGAAGTACGTTCCGTATAATAATTAATTGTTAATTGTTGTTAAGGTGAGGGAAAAAATAATTTAACACAAAAAGATTAGGATTACCAAGCGCGTCATTTATGATTTCTACGCGCCCACACGGATTTGCCTTGCGAGGCAAGTACAAAGCTAACCGACTTAGCCACCCTTAGATAAAAATGAGCGTCAAATAAATCCTATTTCGTCAATAAATAGGATTTTTTTGAAACTGCAAATTTTTCAACAGGTTATAGTTATTTTCACCGTAAACAAATCATTTTCACACACTCAGGTGCAACATGTCTGAACGTCATTTGACTGATATACCCTTGACGATTGCCGGTAAAAACTACACTTCACGCTTACTCGTGGGGACTGGCAAATATAGAGACTTGGAAGAAACTCGCCTTGCCATCGAAGCCAGCGGCGCACAAATAGTGACAGTGGCTATTCGACGGACTAATATTGGTCAAGATCCAGAACAATCCAATTTATTGGATGCCATTTCGACAGACAAGTATACTATTTTGCCCAACACGGCGGGATGCTATACGGCCGCCGATGCGGTGCGTACTTGTCGCTTGGCGCGAGAATTGCTAGGTGGACATACCTTGGTGAAACTGGAAGTTTTGGGTGATGAAAAAACCTTGTTTCCAGACATCACCGCAACGTTGGAGGCTGCTGAAATCTTAATTAAAGAAGGCTTTCAGGTGATGGTGTACACTAATGATGATCCAATCATGGCAAAACGCTTTGAAGAGTTGGGTTGTGTGGCCGTAATGCCGCTGGCTGCGCCGATTGGTTCTGGGCTAGGAATTCGTAATCCGTTGAATATTTTAACGATTGTTGAAAACGCGCATGTCCCTATTTTAGTTGATGCCGGTGTTGGTACGGCCTCGGATGCCGCTATCGCGATGGAACTCGGCTGTGATGGTGTATTGATGAATACCGCGATAGCGGCCGCAAAACAGCCTCTTTTGATGGCGACTGCTATGAAAAAAGCGATTGAAGCGGGGCGCGAGGCCTATCTCGCCGGGCGTATGCCGCGTAAACGCTACGCCAGTGCCTCTTCACCGTTAGAGGGTATGTTTTTTTGAGAGTTATACTTAATGCGAATTAAGAATTAAAAATGAAAGCTAAAGTTTTTCGGAGAAAAACTTTAGCTTAAAAAAGAGTTATAAAATCACTTTCAATTGAGACGTTTTTATAAATCATTGATTTCATAATATTTAATTCAACCCTTAATTCGCATACTTAGCACCGTTACAGATTGATCAAGTAATGAATCGTAAATTGTAAGGTATAGTTGTCCAGAAAAGTTTTGTCTGGCAAAAAATCCGATTTTTTAGAAAAATCCTATTTTTCAAGTCACCATAAACTGGGTTTCTTGCGAACCCTTGTGTTATACAAATTCTGGATTAAAATCGCCGGTTTGTTCGTCCCAAGTCGGCCAGATAAATCTGGCCGACTCCAACATTAGTTTTCATTTAAGAGAGACTTACGCACTCATATAAATAAGTAATTGATTTGATTAACATCGACAGAGGTATCGTTTTTCAAATAAATATTTTGGTGGTTGAAAACCTCCGAGGTTTACCAAACACAGTAACTTCCGCTTCCGCAGATAGACTTTACACCGATTTGCGTTGTTATTTCTCCTATTGTCGAAATGACAAAAAAGTTCAGTTTATGGCGGTGCTTAGTATAAACCTTGGTGGTTTTCCATCGGATAAGCGAAACGGCTATGTAACTAACTGAATATTAAATTAATTTTATTTTTCAATGCGTAAGTCCTATAAGAATTGGTATTAGTTAATCAATAGTCATGGATACCTACGGGAATTTGCAAAGCTGCATTCATCTGCTCAATGATTTTTGTGCAGATACCGAAACATTTTCTTTCAGAAAACTGGCACTCTTAAGACTGAGAGGACTGCCTTTGCGTGTGAACGCCGAATTGCGAGAATTGACGATGGTTGCCAGTACAGAAGAAGACTACCAAACTGTCCAGTGGCACTTGAATCCAAGCAAAAGATTGTATCAGTTGTTAGGAATGCACTTTAAAAAAGTGCATATCGTGTTTGGCATCCCAAATGATCCTATCGAAAACGATATGCACTTAGAAACCCTCTCGCTGACGGAATCGGCCTGTTCGACTGACTTGCGTAGTGCTAACTCGGTAGGCGCGAGATTGCGTAGAGGCTTGAATGTCGTGTTACAGGGGCATATTGCTGCATTATGGTTGTCTGACGATGATGATATTGTGCATTTTAAAAAGCTGTGGAAGCGAGGCAGAATAACACAATTAATTGAACAACATGGAATAATGCATTCTTATGAAGCCGGCGGCAAGTTAGTTAAACTGTGGAAGTCTCCCAGCCCAGAGGGCGAAAGCTTTGCTATTACCATAAAATAAATGCAGTTTTCAATGATCTGTTTTTTCAATGATCTGTTTTTCAACCAAAGAAATCCTATTTTTCCAAAAAATCGGATTTCTCAGGTTTCTTGACAACGGACAACTGATATGAACCGTAGTTTTGCTCGCCGTGGTGGGCGTATCACTTCATCCCAAAAACGCGCACTTTTCACATTGTGGCCCCGTTACGGCGTAGAACTTGATAAGCCATTAAATTTAGAAGAATTATTTGCTAGGCCAGCCGAAAAACACTTAGAAATTGGTTTTGGAATGGGCGATGCGTTGGTGACGATGGCAAAGACGCATCCTGAGCATGATTATCTGGGCATTGATGTTTATAACCCCGGCATCGGTCATCTATTGTTGCAAATAGAGGCGGCCCAATTAACCAATGTACGGGTGATAGATGCCGATGTGGTAGAGGTTTTACAAGACTATCTCCCTTCGCACAGTTTGGATGCTGTTTACCTATTTTTTCCCGATCCTTGGTCCAAAAAGCGTCATCACAAACGGCGATTGGTGCAACCCGATTTTGTCACCTTATTAGCTAAACGCATGAAATCAGGCGCTTATCTGCATTTAGCCACCGATTGGGAAGACTATGCCCAACAAATGTTACAAGTATTAGAGGCCGCCCCAGAGTTTGTTAATCGCGCCGGGGGCGGATTTGCCCCCCGTTCGCCTGAACGTCCGCTGACTAAATTTGAGCAGCGAGGACTGCGTTTGGGACATGGCGTATGGGATTTACTTTATTCAGTGAACAGTGATCAGTGAAAAATTTTATGTAGCCCACCGTTCCCAGATAAATGTTAATAAACTTTTGTTGACCTACTTAACTTATTACTGATAACTGATACGGTTGGCATTGGAGGAATCAACACCAAGGCGACTGATAACTGATATAATGAAAAAAAGTACAAAGTAACACCGAGGAACACTTCGGCAACCAATGTCAGCGATCAGTGTTAAGAGATATACTAGTGCAGGAGAGCGGAAATTCCCGTACCAACAGCCGTCTAAAAGCTAAAGTAGGCTAAAGCCTACTAACGTGAGTTCGACTTTAAATATCAAGGCCGGTTATAAATTTATTAGTTATATCAATTATTTAGTTATAATGACTTAATTATCAATCAGTTGTACTGGTTCATTCCAGTTGATGGCCCACAAATAAGGGTTATTCACGTATTAATGCTAAGGGTATCCCATATAATAAAAATGTCTTTTTAATCAATTAATTGTAATCAACTATTTGATTAACATAATATTTATATAACTTATTGAAAAATAAAGTCGAACTCACGTTACGTTCCTCTTGCAGTGCCCTGACACGTACTTGAGTTTTCAGACAACGGCTTTAGCCGTTGGCGTTGGGGTGGTATGGAAACTTCCGCCTTACTGTACTAGGCACAGTCATCCTTAAGTTTTTTGTCATGTCTCACGCAGCTAGAACACGCTCAGCCATGAAAACCAGATTTCGTATCTGTCTTCATTCCAAAAGCGCAATTTGTGCAAAGTATAACTTATAACGGGTAACTGAACACTGAAAAAACTGAACACTGAAAAAACTGATAACTGATCATTGAAGAAATGATCACTGAAGAAATGATCACTGAAATGAGCCAATTTTTTACTATCCACCCACAAAATCCGCAACGACGGCTAGTCAGCCAAGCCGTTGCTATCATACGTGCCGGCGGCTTGATTATGTACCCCACCGATTCTTGTTATGCACTTGGCTGCCAAATCGGCGATAAAGCCGCCATGGAACGGATTAGTCGCATTCGCCAAACGGACAAAAACCATAATTTCACCTTGGTATGCCGCGATCTCTCCGAAATTGGCACGTATGCCAAAGTCGAGAATGCCGCGTTTCGCTTGATGAAATCCCTAACGCCCGGCCCTTATACGTTTATACTCAAAGCCACCCATGAAGTGCCGCGCCGTTTGCAAAACCCTAAACGCAAAACCATTGGCTTGCGTGTGCCGAATCATGCCATTGTTCAAGCCATTTTAGAACTTTTGGGCGAACCGATTATGAGTTCTACGTTGATCATGCCGGACAAAGATATGCCAGAAACTGAGCCTAACACGATAAGAGAACTGTTGGAAAAACATGTCAATCTGATCATAGACGGCGGCCTTTGTGGCTTTGAACCCACCACTGTGGTTGATATGATGACTGAGCCACCCCAAATTCTCCGGCATGGTAAAGGGCCGGTTGATGTGTTTAAAACGGATTTATAGGCTTTAATATCCAGGGGCATCGCCCCTGGAAGAAGCCCCAGCGGGGCGACATTAATATAGCCAGGGGCAACGCCCCAATGCCATTAAGTTAAGGGCAACCATAAAGGATTGCCCCTACATAACATGACGGTTCGTAGGGGCAATCCCACGTGCAAAGCCCTCACGAAAAAGCTTAACTTAATGGCATTGGGGCATCGCCCCTGGCTGGCTTTAATAATACTAAAAAGTTCCTGGGGCGTCGCCCCTGGCTTTAATAATACGCCCCTTTGGGGCTAATAGAGGTTTTAAAATCAGCCCCAACGGGGCGATATTAATATAGCCTGGGGCATCGCCCCTGGCTTGGTACGAGATTAATATAAAAATCCAGGGGCGTCGCCCCTGGCTGGCTTTAATAATACTAAAAAGTTCCAGGGGCATCGCCCCTAGCTTGGTACAAATGACAACTGATGGATGAATTAAGCACTTTACAACAAATAACTATCTGGGCATTGCCCATCCTCTTTGCTATCACCGCGCATGAGGCTGCTCATGGCTGGGTGGCATTGCAACTCGGTGATAAAACCGCACAACGGTTAGGCCGTGTCACGCTCAACCCGATAAAACACATCGATCCGATAGGTACTGTGATAGTACCGCTAGGAATGTTCTTACTAAGCGGCGTCGTGTTTGGTTGGGCTAAACCCGTACCTATCAATTTCCGTCAACTGAGACAGCCTCGCCGCGATATGGGGTTGGTTGCTATCGCTGGGCCAACCGCTAACCTGCTGATGATCCTTTTTTGGGCCTTCATTGCTAAAATAGGCTGGCTAACCAGTTCCACCTTTGCTTTGGCTATTTTTTTAGTTTACATAGGTAGTGCTGGTATCTTTATCAATGCCATTTTGATGATACTGAATTTACTGCCCATCTTGCCACTGGACGGCGGACGAGTGCTTCACAGTCTCTTGCCACCCAGTTGGGCAACTTCATTTGGCAAGCTTGAACCATTTGGTTTGCCGATTCTGGTCATTTTGTTGCTGACTGGTGCATTAGAAATTTTACTTACCCCAGTGTTCTTGACGTATATCATAGCGGGTGGTTCTATCGACATTCTAAAACTGCTCTTACCTTAATTAAGGAGACAAACTTGAATTCATCAATTTCGCAACAGGTTTTATCTGGTATGCGGCCTACGGGCCAATTACATTTAGGACATTTACATGGTGTGCTAAAAAATTGGGTTCAGTTGCAACATGAACACCGATGTTACTTTTTTGTTGCCGATTGGCATGCCCTTACCACTGAGTATGATAATACTAGCGTCATTGCTAAAAGTGTCTGGGATATGGTAATAGACTGGTTAGCCGTTGGCATTAACCCCGGTGAAGCTACCTTATTTATTCAATCTAAAGTGCCCGAACATGCCGAACTGCACTTGCTGTTGTCGATGTCGACACCGCTCAGTTGGCTAGAACGTATCCCAAGTTACAAAGATCAACAACAGAAACTCAAGGACAAAGATTTGTCCACCTACGGTTTTTTGGGCTATCCGCTACTGCAAAGCGCCGATATCTTGGTTTACAAAGCCGGGCTAGTGCCCGTAGGTGAAGATCAAGTCGCCCATATCGAATTCACCCGCGAATTAGCGCGGCGATTTAATTACCTCTATGGACGAGAACCCGATTTTGAAGAAAAAGCCAAAGAAGCGATCCGTAAGATCGGCAAAAAAAAGGCTAAACTTTACAAAGAATTAAGAAAGCGCTATCAAGAACAAGGCGATGATGAAGCGTTAGAAACGGCCCAAGCCTTGGTAGACAACCAACAAAATATATCCCTTGGAGACAAAAAACGCCTGTTGGGTTACTTAGAAGGCTCAAGCAAAACCATTTTGCCAGAACCTGAACCCTTGCTAACCCAAACTGCCAAAATGCCTGGCCTCGATGGACAAAAAATGTCCAAATCCTACAAAAACACCATTGCTCTGCGTGAACCTCCTGCTGCCATAGACAAAAAAATACGCACCATGCCCACTGATCCGGCACGAATGCGGCGCACTGATCCAGGCGATCCAGAAAAATGCCCAGTGTGGCAATTCCATAAAATCTATTCCAATGAGGAAACCAAAACTTGGGTACAAAATGGCTGTAGCAGCGCTGGGATAGGCTGTTTGGAGTGCAAACAACCTGTGATAGAGAGCATATTGGCCGAATTAGCCCCGATTCGAGAACGCGCTTTAGGTTACATTGAAGAACCTGAATCAGTCCGAGCGATAGTCAGTGAAGGTTGCGAACAAGCTCGCGCCACCGCCCGTGAAACACTTGACGAAGTACGACAAGCCATGGGCCTTGCCTACCGTTAAACTTATCTTTCTTTTCTAGGGGCAACGCCCCTGGAAGCAACGCCCCTGGTTTTGGGCTACCAATAAAAAATGACCACTGAATCTCCCCAAGCTATCGTCCAAGGAACACCGCTTGAAGAATGGCCGACTGATCTCTATGTGCCACCCGGTGCGCTACAGGTGTTCCTTGAAAGCTTTGAAGGGCCGTTGGATTTACTACTTTACCTGATACAAAACCAGAATTTTGATATCCTGAATATTCCGATTGCCGAAATTACTCGCCAGTATTTGCAATATGTTGATTTAATGAAAGAAATGAATCTGGATTTGGCGGCCGAATATCTGGTGATGGCGGCCGTGTTAATGGAAATCAAATCTCGCCTATTGTTGCCCACTCACGAAGACAGTGATTCCAAAGACTCTGATGATCCACGCACTAAATTAGTCAAGCAATTGCAAGAATACGCCCAATATAAACAAGCCGCTGAAGACTTGGACGCGTTACCTCGAATGGGCCGAGATATCTTTCTTGCTATTGTAGAACTGCCTGAAATCCCTAAAGAAATCATTCTTCCCAACGTCACTTGGTCGGCCATGCTGGAAGCCATGCGCGATGTTATGGAACGGGCGGCCTTGTTTACTTCCCATCAAGTTATACGCGAACCTCTCTCAGTGCGAGAACGCATGAGCTTTATTTTAGAACAGTTGAAAACCGCGCCGCGTGTTGATTTTGTGAGTCTTTTTAGTTTGGAAGAAGGCCGCGCTGGCGTGGTGGTAACGCTGTTGGCGATATTGGAATTGACAAAAGAATCGATCATACAAATCATTCAACAGCAACCTTTTGAAATCATACAAGTTATCCGTTTAGAAGCTTAACGATAGAAACCTCCGAGGTTTTGCCAACATTTATTATTGTGGCAAGTCCCTCTTCTCTGGGCTACTCTATGCACACAAGTAGTGATTTCAAGGCCTCACGATATGACTGACCAATTTATAAAATCCATCATTGAAGCTGCTCTCTTTGCCGCTGGCAAATCTTTGACGATTGACCATTTACTCGATTTATTTCCTGAAACGGAGCAACCTGAACGTAGTGCCATACGAGCCATTTTAAAAGAACTGCGCGAAGAGTACGCTGAGCGAGGCATAGAATTAGTTCAAGTCGCCAGCGGCTATCGCTTTCAGACTAAACAAAATTTAACACCTTGGCTAAAACGCTTACAACCGGAACGTTCACCGCGTTATTCACGGACACTGCTCGAAACTATAGCTATCATCGCCTACCGCCAACCGATTACTCGTTCTGAAATTGAGAAAATACGCGGTGTCAGTGTTAGTACTGATCTTATCAAAAGGTTACAAGATTACAATTGGATACGAATTCTCGCTCACAAGAATTCGCCCGGCCGGCCGGCGCTTTATGGCACTACCCGCGAATTTTTGAACTATTTTAATTTAAAGACGCTTAATGAGTTGCCACCGTTGGCAGAATTACGGGAGATGGTCGAACTGCAAACGGAATTGCTTGATTCTGAAAACAAGGAGAAAGACGGCGAGAGTGAAGTCATTGAATCTAAAGACAATGAAATGAACCTATCGGCTTCCGAGGTTCTTGATTCTGAAGACAAGGCCCTCAATTCGGCCGCCCAAGAGGCCTTAGCGTCTGAACAGATTGACTCTAATAAAGACAAGGCGGCTCTCAACTTGGCCGCCCAAGAGGCCATCGCGTCTGAACCGATTGAAGAATCTGAGAACCTGGCCCTCAATCCGGCCGCCCAAGAGGCCTTAGCGTCTGAACCAATTGACTCTAATAAAGACAAGGCGGCTCTCAACTTGGCCGCCCAAGAAGCTTTAGCGTCTGAACCAATTGACTCTAATAAAGACAAGGCGGCTCTGAACTTGGCCGCCCAAGAAGCTTTAGCGTCTGAACCAATTGACTCTAATAAAGACAAGGCGGCTCTGAACTTGGCCGCCCAAGAGGCCATCGCGTCTGAACCAATTGACTCTAATAAAGACAAGGCGGCTCTGAACTTGGCCGCCCAA
>Ga0164318_10006988_pt1 | contig 10939 bp, 5 predicted proteins | sample GuaBasSedimGuay9_FD_113734 | JGI IMG/M metagenome (GOLD analysis project Ga0164318, IMG submission 113734) | Subseafloor sediment microbial communities from Guaymas Basin, Gulf of California, Mexico - Guay9, Core 4571-4, 0-3 cm | ecosystem: Environmental > Aquatic > Marine > Hydrothermal vents >...
CCTTATCGTTGATAACAAAGGCGGAAACCCTCAGGGCCGGAGTTCAAATCCCGCCCGTCGATCCGGTCACCTATTTCCAATGATTAATGATGAAAAACAATAGGTGGGAGCACTGGGATTTGAACCCAGACAAACGGGTATCGCCTACGTTTGAGCGTATGTAGCTTGAGGTCAAAGACCTCCAGGCCCATTTACGGGTCATCGCTCCAGTCATTCATCATGAACCGAGCGTCCCCGGTCCTCAGCAGACCCGTTTCCAATCATTCTCGTAACTGGAGCCCGTTGTGCTACCTGGTTACACCATGCCCCCGGAAGCTTAGTTCTGACCGCCAAATGGAGCAAGAGGAAGTGGGGATATTAACCTTTCCACGCAGGGAGAAGGTACATCACTTCTGCTTTCTTGCGGCCTTCTTTCTGCGGCGCATTCTCTTCTTCCGCCACTTCCACCGCATGTTTCCCCTTTTCTTCCATGCACGTGAGCTGCGCTTCATTTGGTAGCCTCTTCGTTTTTTTTTCGGGAATGAACAGCGGACCCGGAGGGATTCGATCCCTCGACATCCGGCTTAGAAGGCCGGCGCCATATCCTGGCTAGGCCACGGGCCCAGGGATGGAATCCCAGGACCCCATGGGCCCATCAGGTATGGACCTGGGTGGAGCCCTGTTTCTCCCGTGAGAACGCCCTAAACAAGAGGTTGGTTATATACCTTTTTATCCCATGGAACGATCAGGGCTTCAGGCCATCCATGGTTTCAACCTGCATCTCATGATGATGAATGAACTGATTAAGGCTCCGGGTGGTGTATTTGGATGTTCCTCATGATATCACATTATTCAACGCCCATTCATTTCGCATCATTGCCTGACCGTTATTTCCCCTGCAGATGACATGCAGAAATGGTGACGGAGATCATGTGCATCGATATTGGAGGTCCGCCTCATCTCCCGGTTCGTTGATCATTTCCCGATGCCGCTAGATGCATCGATACGGAAAGTGTGTTCAACGAACGCACGGGAAGTCTTATAATACATGATACGGGGATAATGGACAGGGAACATGCAGGTGGAACCGCAGATGGAAAAGCACCGCAGAACGATCTTCGCCGTTCTCCTGATAGCCATCATGCTCCTTCCCATGGGATCGATGTCGGGAAAGGGGGGAGATGCTGATATCGGATCGAATATACCCTCAAGGGCAGCTCCACAATATAAGGGAATAAAGTATGCCATCATAACCACCGAACAGCTGGCCCGATCTTTCGAACCGCTCAAGGAATGGAGGTCCCAGACAGGACTCAGGTCGGAGATATTCACCATAGATGGCCCCGGAAGCGTCATTGAAGGAATTGAAGGGAGGGATCCTGCTGAAAGGCTGTTCAATTTCATCTCATCCCTATACGAGGATTCGGAGGGCTCATTGGAATATGTCCTGTTGGGTGGGGATTCCGATATCATTCCCGTGAGATATCTACATGCCAATGCATCGAGATGGGGTTATGACGATGACTACCTTTCCGATGTCTACTATTCCTCCCCATCGACCCCCTGGGACCTTGACGGTGACGGGATATATGGTGAGAGAGAGGACATCGAGGCATTCGGTGTGGAGAATCTGTCCTTCCCTCTCAAGGTGGGAAGATTTCCGGTAGATACCATCGAGGAGTCTTCCAGAATGGTCACCAGATTGATAGATTACGAGAGCTCCCCGGAGGAGGGGAATTGGACGGAGAGGGGTGTCATCTCAAGCTCGCTGATGGACAGGCCGAACATTCCCGACGATCCTGAGACACCGGAGGATGAAGGGTTCAATGCATACAAGGATAATGCCTACAAGGCGTTTGCCAATTATACACTGAGATATATCCCCAGGTCCCTGGATATCATTCAGGCGCACGATTACGAGCGATATGAGGGAGGCTTCTACAATCTTTCGGTGGACCATCTCGACGATTCCACCTTGCCGACCCTGATCAGTAACGGGTGCTCCTTCTTCACCTTCGCCGGACAGTCCTTTTACGATGTCGATGCAGGCAACAGCCCGCCCCTGGCATATTCCCTGGCCCACTATCGTGTGGATTCGGGCACTGTTCCGGGCGCATCAGGTTACGGTCTGGCGTTGACATACGAGGATGTGTGGAACCTGTCCAACGGAAATCGACTTCCCGTTGTTTACATCTCATCATGTGATTCCGCCAATTTCTCCGACCCGGGAGATAGGAGCCTTGAGGGTCTCGTCTATGCTCCGGATGGAGGAGCCATATGTTTCATAGGGTCAACAGGTGTTTCATGGAGGGGAGAGGGAGAGGACTATTCCCTGGGGAACTGGTATCTCATTTCCCGGTTCTGGGACAGGATGATGTTAACGAACCGCCCGGGTGATTCGCTCTACTGGCTGAAGCAGGATTATGTAAGGACCAAATGGGGAGAGTTCGCCACGAAGGAGGTCTTTCTGATAGAGCTCTACACATACAATTTCATGGGGGACCCTGCCTTGAGGGCCTGGATAGGTGAACCCGCTGTTGTGAGGATACAGAACACCTCTTCGGAGCATTATGCGGGAGGCGACACCTTCGATCTGAGGGTAACGAACCGTTTCGGCTCTCCCGTAGCAAATGCCGAAGTCACCTTCTATCTGAATACCACAGGTGAGGTCTTCAGCTCGGTCACGGGTCCCGATGGAAGGGCTGCCGTCTCAACCTCCTTCTCATCAGGCGGAACCGGAAAGATAACCGTCACGGGGAGGAACATCATACCGGAAGTGATGGAGGTCACCATATCGGATCAGCCCATGGACCTGTATGTTGACGGGGACAGTCTGGGCTTGGCGCCCCTTCCGTTAACGGAGGGTGCTGAGGCTCGGTTGAGCGTGAACGTATCGAACATCGGGGGCAGGGATGCAGTATCGGTGAGGGTTGTTGTCGTTCCGGAACAGTTAACCACGGATCCCCTGGATTGGCCGGAACCTGTATCCGAGATCGTAATGGATCTCGCGGCGGCCGAGACCCGAACTCTCGAGTTCCTTCTGCAGCCGTTCAGGTCATGGGCCTATCTGTCGGTAGGAATCGTCCCTCCGGAGGGGGAGATAAACATAGAAAACAATGTTGGAACGTTGAAGATCGATGTCAACGCGAGACCGAGGTTCCTGTCAACCGGTATTCTCGAGATGCAGGAGGACCAGGAAGGTGGGGGGACGTTCGACCTGTCTGAAATGGTCTATGACCCCGACAACGATCCGGTCACCCTTGTATACGGCATCGGGACGGGAGCTCCTGACTGGTGCAGGATCGAGGGGCACATTCTGTTTGTGAATCCTCCCGTCAACTGGTCGGGGACCTTCGATGTCCCGCTCAGGGTGTCGGACCTTCTTTCCCAGGACACAAGGACAGTGACGATATTCGTCTCGCCCGTGAACGATCCTCCCTCCCTGTCGGGCCTGGAAAGCAATTATGAGCTCATGGTGGACAGGCCATTCACACTTGTCATGAGAACCGTGGATGCTGAGGGGGAAGCCGTAAGAGTGAGTGTCGCTTCCGACCTTGAAGGCCTTGAGATATCCGGCAATACCCTGAGGTTCCTCCCCTATCCGGATGATGTCGGTGTGCACAACGTCTCCCTCCACGTGAGTGATCCTTCGGGTGGGAACATGACCTACAACATCACGTTCACCATACTCCCGAATTCCGGCAATCTCTATTTCCAGGAACCGTCCGTGCACCTGCCCGATGCGAAGGTTGGAAGAGAGTTCCGTTATACCATCCGTATCGGGGGGGACCTTTCGAAGAATGCCACGTTCTCCGACGACTCCCCCCTCTTCGAAATAGACGAAACGACGGGCGAGATTCATTTCACTCCCTCATCCTCGGATACGGGGGAGCATTGGGTGACAATAACGGTGAGAGCCGGGAACGAGACGGTAAGCAGGACATTCCTCTTGAAGATCGTGGAACCAACGGAAAGGGATATGACCATACTGTGGATACTTGGTATAGTGGCGGCTCTGCTTTTGGCAGGGATCCTTCTGATCCTGCTGTGGAGAGGACCTCAGGTCGAACAGTACGGACTCGAGGAATGAACGGCCCCTCCCCTCTCTCCTTAAATATGAAGATTCGGTAAATACACAGAATTCTGACTCTTTTGTTTTGAGCACCCCTTCCAGCACGGGATTTATACTCATGAGATCTCTTTCCCATTAGTTGGCCGGTCCCAACATTTATCTAGTAATCCTTACCTTTTATTTTCATGATTGGCAAGATTCATTCCGGTCGTGACACTGCAGTGACGATGCTGTCGTTTCTCGTTATGATGATAATTGTGAGCCCGGCCGGTCCGGAAGGGATCCTCTTACCCGGAAGGGGGATCATCGTTCACCTTTCCGGAAATGTGGAGGATGATACCGGAGCTGCCGTGTCGGATGCGCTGGTCGTTGCCTTGAACATGAACGGAAGCGTTCTCGATTCGGCTTACACGAATCTCACGGGGGAATTCCGGCTGAACATGACCCTTGAAACACTCGGTACGCCCCTGAACCTGATGATAATCAAGGAAGGTTTCTTCCAGAAGCTTGTGGAAGAGACGCCCGGCTCCGTGAACGAGAAGATCGGTACGGTGACCATAACACCCCTTCCCGAAGAGACGGAGAACGTATCGGGGCACATCAGGTATCCCGATGGGGCTCCTGTCGAGGGAGTTGATATGACAATCGAATACGACGGTCCCGAAGGGATGCACAGATACGAGGGATCGACCGGAAGCGAAGGAGAGTTCTCCTTCAGGGTCTTCCCTGCCGATTACGATGTTCGCGGAACCCTTTCCAACATATCGGTCGTGGAAGAGGAATTGACCGTGAACCCGGGTGAGGGACCTTATATTCTGAACATGACGATCGACCATATTCCCCCCATCGATTCGCTTCTCAGGGGTTATGTCACCGATGGTGATGGTGCGGTCGCGGGGGCCGTCGTGGGTCTCAGGAACCTGTCTCTGGAGATGGGAGCCTACGCTCTCACCGGCCCTGACGGTTATTACGAACTTGACATGTGGCAGGGGGAGCAGATCCTCCTGTCAATGAAGGAAGGGTTCGACGTTTTCTTTACATCAGTTTTACTGTCCAGTTCAGAGACCTCGTGGATGAACCTCACTCTGGACAGGGAGAGATACTACATCAACGGAACCGTGAACGATGAGCACGGCTCCCCGCTGGAAGGCATCACCATCCAGCTGGCAAGACCGCATTCCATGATGATGTTCAACGAGGATAGGACCGATGAATCCGGCGCCTTCTCCATAATGGTCCCGGAGGGTGAAGCCTACTTTATGGCCATGGAGAAGAGTCCCTTTGATTCCGAGAATTACGGGGTATGTTTCCTTGATCTTCATGGGATCGATTCCGACAGGGAGATCGTGGTCACATTGCACGATGCACTCCCCGCCGAGGACTGTCTCATCATTGACCTGGACAATTTCACTTCAATGGGTGTTTCCTCTAAGATGGGTCTTCGGACAAACGAGAGCATGGCCGCAAGGGCCACGATCGACAACATGATGGGGGACGGGGACCTGATACTCTCGGCGGCCGAAGGGGACAGGTTCATGGATTTCCTCCTGCGGGAAAATCCTGACCTGACCGAAGGTCAGTTCGGAACCAACAGCCGGGACAATATCACGATCGAGGGACACCCTTTCCTGCTGGCCCCGGGGTCCTTGAAGTTCGAACTCCTGAATGTGACGGGGCCGGTCGCATCAGCCTCTCCCATGGCGCTCGAGCTGCATTCCACATATGAGATGGAGGGTACCCTTGAGGGGAACCTCGATCGGGTGAACGTCAGCATGAACGGGACATATTCCACCGAGAATGAGGAGCGAACGGTCCGTGTTCCCGTGCCCGAGGGCTGGAGGTTCCTGGATCATACTCCGACCATTCACAACATTTCCGAGAGGGACGGCAGGATATCCATACGGGCCGCACACGACCCTGACCCGGATGATGATGAGGATTCCGAATGGTTCACCCTGACCCTGGTGAACGATTCCTTCGGGGTAAGGTTCGAGGAACCCGGACCGGTGTTCGAAGGGAGACCGTGTGTTCTGAGAGGAAATATCACGGATATGGTCCCGGGAAATACCAGGACGTTCACGTGGGAGATCGATGGACTTCTTTTCAATACGACCTCTCCGGAGCTGGTCCATACATTCCCGGAGAACGGTACCTATGATGTTCTTCTAATCATGACCGATGTCCTTGGCCGTCGGGCGGTGGATTTCATCCAGCTGGAAGTGATGAATCGGAACCCGGAAGCCGCGATCGAGGTCGAGGGGGGATCGAACCGCACCTTCCATGAGGGCGACCGGCTGGTGCTCGTGTTGAATGCTTCCGATGTCCCTTCGGACCCCCTGCATTTCCAGTGGAACATCCAGGGTTCCTGGACGGAGAACTTCACTTATGACCTGAGCAACCGGACCATGGAAGTGGAGCTCCCCGATGACGGGAATTTCTCCGTTGCGGTTATGGTTTTCGATGATGACGGAGGATCGTCGTTCCGGGAACTGCCGATACATGTGTTGAACCTCCCTCCAACGGCGGACCTGGAAATGAATGGGCTCAACGAGTACGATATGCTTGAGCAGGGTAAATGGCTGGAGATAGTCCTGAATGTTTCAGATGTGGCTTCGGATACTGTTACGGTGAGATGGGAGCTTCCCGATACCGGAAGCATGGAGAGCGAGAGGGACGGGCCGAACCTCCGGTTGAGATTTCTTGACAGTGGAGACTATCGGTTATCCCTCATCGTGGAGGATGAGGACGGGGGCATCCTGACAGGGAACTGGACCATACAGGTCATCGGATCGGAGAATTTCGACAATGACGGTGATGGTATGCCCAGATGGTGGGAGAAGCTCCACGAGCTGAACGACGATGACCCCTCGGATGCGGATGGGGACGGAGACCTTGACGGTCTCTCGAATCTGAAGGAATACACAAACGGCACGGACCCGCACAACAGGGACACGGATTCGGACGGGATACCGGACGATCATGAGGTGAGGACCGGAACGAATCCGATACTGGATGATGGTGCCGAAGACCCGGACGGGGACGGCATCTCAAATCTCGAGGAATACCTGAAAGGTTCCGACCCGCTCGACCCGAAGGACCCGGGGAAAGAAAAGGATGGAAACTCCACCATATTCATAATCATGCTTGCCGCTGGCATCATCCTGTTCATAGGTGCGGCGCTCCTCTTGATGGCCAGGAAAAAGCAGACGGGACTTCTTACCGAGGAATAGGAACGGGCCATGGTCCCTATCTCAATCTCTTATGGCCACCGCCTCGATCTCCACAAGAGCTCCAAGGGGAAGCTCCGCCACCTGAAAAGCGGCCCTTGCGGGAGGTTCATCCTCGAAGTACCCGGAATAGACCTCGTTGAAAGCCTTGAAATGAGAGATGTCCTTCAGATAGACAGTGGTCTTCATTACCAGATCCAGTGATGATCCGGATGCCTCGAGCACCGCCGCAAGGTTCTCCATCGCCTGAACTGTCTGCTCCCTTATTCCATCTCCGGTGAACTTTCCCGTTTCGGGATCCAGCCCGAGCATTCCGGAACAGAATACAAGCGGTCCAGCTGCGGTAGCCTGGGAGTAAGCTCCAACAGGAGCCGGCGCCTCCTCCGTGAAGATAATCTCCTTTATCCATTTCAGGTCCAGATGGGTCATCTCATTTCCCCCGGGACGGGGATGGTATGGGGATTATTTCACATTTTGCCCGAGAGGATGGGATGACAACCGCCTGTATATGGGTCCCTGTGGTGTCAGGGTTGATGAATAGAGGTGGAAAGCGTTCACGGGAACGACGTAATCCTCCTCTTTCAGTCTTGAAACCGTCTCTTCCAGTATCAATTTCAATTTGGACGGGTCAGTGCGCCCTTTGACCCTGGCAAGCGTCAGATGCGTCCTGTACTCCCTTGTTTCCAGTGGAGTGTCGATACGGGAATGAAGCACCCTGTCGATCTCCTTTGCCAGTTCCACCAATCGTTCATCGTTCCCGAAGGATACCCACAGGATCGAGGGCCTTTTCCATGAAGGAAAACATCCCGCCACTTCGACCCGCATCTCGAAAGGTTCGATCTCCTTCCCCACTTCCCCCAGGGCGGAAATGACCTCGGCCTCGCCGCATCCCGGATCTCCAATGAACTTCAGGGTGATATGAAGATTCTCCGGCGGCACGGGTCTCAGGGTCCTGCACATGGATTCGAGTTCATCGTGGAGATGGTCAAACAGCCTCGAAGAGGGGATATCCACGGCTGTGAACAATCTCATTCGATCAACCTCTTGAGGAGATCCCTGGCCCTCGCTTCGAGCTCCTCAAGGGACCCCTCGTTCACCAGCATAAAATCGGACATCGCGATCACATCACCCAGTCCCCATCCGAGCTCCCGTCTGTCGCGCTCGGCGAACTCGGTGGGGTCCACGGGATCGTCCCCCCTCCTCCTGTCCTTCAGCCTTCCATATCTGGTTCCGGGAGAGGAATGTATGCAAAGGGTGAGGAAGCCGTCTCCGAACAACTCTTTGAACACGGAAACCTCGTGATGGGATCTGATACCGTCTATTAGGATCAAATCATCTTTTCCGATGGCGCGGTCCCCGATGTCCTCCGCAAGTCGTCTCGCCCATACCTCCTCCCCATGTCTCTCCCTCTCGATGTTTGCAAAGGATCCGATATCCTTGGGATCTCCGTCGGGGAAGAGCTGAAAGAACCTTTTCCTCACCGCATCCCCCAGTGATTTCACGACGACCCCCTCTTCACCCGCGATTCTGCACACCTCTCCCTTGCCCGATCCCGGCATGCCCGTAACGCCGATGAGCTTGAATTCTGTGCCCTTTTCAGTTCTATTCGATGTCATTAAGGCCGCCTTCCGGTGTTTTATATTATTTTAATCACATCTATCGGCAATTGGAGTAACAGCCCCGGATTCCCTGTTTCCATCGATCTCCCGGATTCGGACCGGAAAGGCGGTATAATAAATTTATTATATTGGTCTATTGTTCTATAGTCGGTTTCAGTTTGGCTTCCGGACATCCCGGGAGTGAATAGAGGTGTTAGTATGGACCATGCATCAAAGGGGGTTCCCTCTTTTATACTAGTAGCGGTAATGATACTTTCGGGGATATCGGCAGCTTTCGCCCTTATCCTGGCAGGAGCTCCTACAGCCGATGCTGCTATGTCGGAAAAGGACGATTTCGGCTATATGTATGTGGACAGCAAGGATCCGGCACCCAAGGTCGAATACGACTGGATAGATGCCTCCGACGGGGGAACTAAGGTATCTATAAGCGGGGACGACAGCACGGCTACTGTCCCTCTTCCTTTTCCATTCCCTTTCTACGGCCAGACATTTAATCATGCATACCCCAACACAAACGGGCTTCTGGGACTCAGCGGATCGTTCTATCACTATTCCAACCAGAACATACCATGCACCAGTCCGTCGGGGTTCATTGCGGTTTACTGGGATGATACATCCATGGTATACGGGGGCTCGATGTACTACATAACCGGAACGAACCAGTACGGTGTGGAATACATCTGCATCGAGTGGATAGACGTCGAATGTCCGCTCTATGCTTCGGGTCCGAACTATGCGATAACATACGAGGTCATTCTGTTCAAGGATGGCATGATAAAGCTCCAGTATAAGGATGTCACCTCGGCAAGACAGGGGAAGGGTCAGTCTGCAACTGTGGGGATTGATGCCCCCACGGGTTCCGATGGTGTTCTCTACTCCTACAATACCGGAGTGCTCGAAGAAGGGCTTGCCATAATGTTCGGTTCCACCATTGCCGAGGTGAAATCCGTTGACCTTGAGACCGAGGAGGGAGGTGTATTCTATGCCATGCACAGGGATTACACCGTGAAAACCGTCGTGACCCACCCAATCAATGTTGACATGCTCAAGCAGGTATCGCTGACTTTCGGAGCCAATTACGCAACGGCCTTTGCCTTCCTGGATTCAGGCGGAGCTCTTTTTACGATGGTGGATCCTGAAGGTTTCATCCAGCTCGACCCCGCAAAATGCTCGGTTAAGAAGAACGGGAACGAATTGGAGGTCACATTTTCCTTCTCTCCCACCTTCAAGTATCCCGTGAACACGTTCCAGGACCTTGTGGTTTCGACGGGTGGTGTGGGGGTGATGCCCAACACCCAGATCCTGGAGGATATATACTGGGTCGAGACGAGACTTACCCTTGTGGGATCCATGGTTGCCGTGAGCGATACTGTCGGGATCATAGAGAACGGTGGCTGGATCAGGGGCGGTGAACGTTTCAGCTTCAGGGGTCTCTCCGTGGTTTACCCCGAGACATTCAAATCACCCAAACCAGGCGTGGTCACGCTGACGGTATCCGATGAACAGGGCAATCGATGGGTTCAGACCGACGTGGATGGACAGGCGGATATAGAGGTTCAGGCGGAGAACGATTTTGTAAGAAAGACGTATATAATCAATATTACCGGAGTTCCGCCCGGTGTCGATATATCGGAAGCCGTTCCGTATATACTCAACATTGACCCGTACAGGCCGACCCCTCCCAAGGAGGTCCTCATCCATGCGGATTCGTTTGATGACAGGAACACCGAGTATGATGACGACAACGAGGTGTTCGTCACGTGGGAGCCTGCCGAGGACTTCGAATCGGGAATTGCTGGATACTTCGTTTCCGGCGTGGACCCGTTCGAGGATGATGCAGAGGGCCCGGCCCCCGTCTTCGTTGAGAGTCCCGACACCTCCACAAAGTTCGTATTTGATGGGATGGGCTCACGGAAGATCTGGGTATGGTCCATGGATAAGGCTGGGAATCCCTCGGTTCCGTCGTATGCTCTAACCAAGATAGACGCGACGGAGGTGACCTTTTCGGAGTTCTCTCCGGGTCATCAGGTGTGGGTGAATAC
>Ga0164318_10006989_pt1 | contig 10939 bp, 9 predicted proteins | sample GuaBasSedimGuay9_FD_113734 | JGI IMG/M metagenome (GOLD analysis project Ga0164318, IMG submission 113734) | Subseafloor sediment microbial communities from Guaymas Basin, Gulf of California, Mexico - Guay9, Core 4571-4, 0-3 cm | ecosystem: Environmental > Aquatic > Marine > Hydrothermal vents >...
CGGTACCCGATCATCCGCGTATCCCAGTTCTCCTTGTCCCCGATGAACCGGATGAGCCGCTTCTTCGTGACACCCTCGAGACCGAAATCAGCCATGATCTCCTTGATTACAGCGTTCTGTGCCGCCTTCTCTTCTTTGGATAACTTCTCTTTCTCTGCCATTTCCAATCACCTCGAGACCGTGACGCTCGTTACCATTCCCGTCGTCATCGGAAGCTTCATATTCGAGAGCACGACGCCCGGAGCAACATCCGAGACCTTGTACTTGATGACAACCTCGCCCTTATCAGACACAATCTTCGCAGGAATTCCCTTCAGAAGCGAGTTTGCGGTCAGCATATCGAGATTCATCTCGACAAAGTCGTTGTCATCGACGATGCCGTTCCAGAAGAACGGACCGCCAGCATACACTAGTGCAGTCTCAACCTCCTCTGCGGTCGGGTTTGCGTCCATCACCCCGTACTCCGGCTTCTCGTACACGGGAATGACTCGCTCGTCCACCGCATCGATGCCAAGAGTCGCAAGCACAGCAGAATTAAGCTCTGCAAAGAGATCCGCTGGCTGCCCTAGCATCACCCCGATCGCATCGATGCCGTCTGTGCCCTCGCCGCTGCCTACAACTGCCCTGCCTTCGGCGTTAACAACGGTTCCAGCCTTCTTGTAAAATGGTTCGGTTGCAACAACGATGTTCGCAACATCAGCAATAGCACTTGCCCGTGACGTGATCACGATCAGGTTGTCCAGTTTCCCGAGCGCCTCTCGTACAGCGGTCTCGTCTGGCATGATCTCTATAAGATCAGAGTCCAGGCATACAAGCGTCTTGATGCTGCCATCGTTAATCTCTGCGATGATCTGGTCAAGGCTCTTCTGCTCGGTCTTCTTGCTTGCAAGATCGCATCCGACAGCATTCACAAACGGTTTCATGAACATGATCGCTGCCCCTGACGCCTTCGCAAGGTTAAGGAGTACCATCACACGCTCAGGATCAGTGCTCGGGTTAATCTCTGCGATGATCACCGAATCACTGTCAAGAGCAAGCTCGGACTCGTAGTTGGCAGGATCGATCGTCTTGTTATCATCAGCAAGACTTACCGCTTTCCAGCCGACCGCGGTAACCGTTGCTCCATTCTTCTTGCCCGCAAGAATTCTTCTTACAAGTAGTGGGTACTGTTCGTACGGATCGATGAAGAGCACGATCTTCTTCGCACTCTCGATTGCATCGAGCGGGACGCCCACGCCCATCGTTGAGTGGCATTCAGCTGAAATAGCTGAGAACGCACCCATTCCGGTGTTAACAACCGCGCCCTTGCTCTCTGCAAGCTTCATCAATGCGAGATGCTCTTCGCATGTCGTGTTTCCGACAGAGACGAATGCTGCACCATCGCCGATCGCGTTCCCTAATGCTGTGACCGCATCCGAGAGCTCGACCTCATTTCCATCGACCTTTGAAACCGCTGCTTTGAGATTTGCAGGCAGCCTCACTCCGAATCTACAGAGTTTGCCCGCGTTAACAACTGCGTCCTTGCGCCAGTCGATGTTAAACGTACCGTCGTCCTTTTCGCGAACGTACATTCCGCACGCAATCGAGCAGCCCGGACATACTGTGGTAAATATATTCTCATTCATTTAAATCACCTCGCACCTCAGTGCCCCTCCTCTAATAGGTCAACTCCGAAGAACGGCGGTGTTGTCATGTCCATACCAGGTTTGTACTCGAACTCATCCTGTATCGGTCTTGCGAACCTCTGATAGATATGTGTCAGCGGAATATCGGCAGGACAGACGTCGGTACATTGTCCGCATCCGATGCACGAGTCCATCAGGTGCACAAACCGCACAAGGTGGAATAGTGACATCTTGTATGTGTCTGATGATGAGCTAAACTCGGTGCACTTCGCACCCTCGCCACATGCGCATACCGGGCAGACCGTCTTGCATGCACCGCAGTTGATGCAATCGGAAAGTGCGTTTATGTAGTAGTCGAGATGGCTTCCCTCAATTGGTGAAAGATACTTCTTATCTGCCGCCGCTGCAACCTTCATCATTGCGCCGTCTACTTTCGCCCGGATCGCTTTACCCTTCTCGTCGGCAGGTGTGATCTCAACAGCTCCGGCGTCGATTGCGTTCTCTAAAATTGCAATTCCCTTCTCGGTGTTGATCTCAACAAATGTTCCTTTCCCTGCAAGGTCGCCGATTACGCCCCAGTTTCCGCAGGCGATGTCCGCCATCGTCGGGATGTTCACTGCGCAGTACTGGCAGGACTCACGTCGTCCGTATCCATCTTCTTCGAGCTCGTCGATCTTGATTGCGTGTTCCTCGCCGTCCTTTGTCTCGAAGATTAACTTTCCTTTGTCGATCTCCTCGCCTACAATCTCTTCGGGGTCAAGTTTATATACGGTCTCAAGCATCTCTCGGGTCATCGCCGGGTGCATCGTGCCACCGCAGTTTAACCCCACTATATAGGTTGTGTCAATATCCACCTGTCCTCTCTTCGCCTGTTCAATCGTGCTTCTTGCGTCGCACGGCTTTGCAGGAAGTGCAACCTTTGTTCCGTATTCGAGGTAGCGTGATAAGACGATCGGAACCGAGTGCATCGATCCTGCCGCAGCTTTCACCTCTTCTGGGTCTGATGTCACGATCGGTACCGCCTCAAACTCCCCAAGCTTCTTCAAGACTACAACCGCCTCGACAAGCCCTTTCTCGAGTGCTGCTGCAAGCATGGCGGTTACAAGACCACCTGATGCGCCGCGGGTTCTGATATCCTCGTCTGTCGCCCATCCGACGTAACAGTCTCCTATATCCATTCAGATCACCCCTTCCGGCTTGAGCGGACTTGGTCCAACCTTCTTGATCTGCTCTGTAAACTCGGTTACGACCTGTGCATACCGCTCGCCCTCTGATGCTGAGATCCAGTCGAGCTTGAGCCGCTCATCCTCGAGTCCGAGCTCGTTTACCATCGCTTTTAAGAATTTATACTTAATCGTTGCCTTGTAGTTACCGTTCACATAGTGACAGTCTCCGATGTGGCATCCTGAGAATAGAACACCGTCTGCGCCCTCAAGGAACGCATTTAAGATGAATACCGGATCCATTCTGCCAGAGCACATCACTCGTATGACCCGCACCGTTGGTGGCTGCTGGAACCTGCCCATTCCTGCGGAGTCGGCTCCTCCGTACGAACACCAGTTACAGCAGAACATCACAATCTTTGGCTGCCATTCCTCGTTGGTTGTTTCTGTCGCTGTTGCTTCTGCCATTTTTCACTCACCTCCGTACTGGAAGACGTTTCTCACCTGTGCAAGCACCTGATCGTTCTTGAAGTGGCTCTGTTCAAGCGCTCCCGTCGGGCATGCGGTAACACAGGTGCCGCAGCCCTTACAGAGAGCCTCGACAACATTGATGCGACGGTCGCCGTTCGTTCCGACGATCTCAAAGACTCCGTACGGGCACTTGTCCACGCAGACGCCGCAGACCACGCACTTGTCTTCGTCGATTCTTGCAGTGATTCCCATGATCGGAGCCGACCCTACCGAGAGAAGCCTCGTCGCACGTCCTGCTGTTGCACTGCCGTGAGCGGTCGCATAAGCGATATCTCTCGGACCTGCCGCACATCCTGCAACGAATACGCCGTCTGTGGTCGTGTCAACCGGCGCAAGCTTCGGATGCAGTTCCGTTAAGAAACCGTCTGCTGATCTCGGTAGCTTGAGGATAGCCCCCATCTCGTTGATTCCCTCGTTCGGGACAAGTCCGGTTCCAAGCACTAAAAGATCAAGCTCCACGTTCACGATCTCGCCTTTCAAGGTGTCTTCGGCTCTCACAACGATGTTTCCGTTCTCCTTCTCTGTGATCTCGACAGGCTTGCCCCGGATAAACTTGACACCAAGGTCGCGTGCACGGTTGTACGCCTCCTCAAAGCCCCTCATGGTCGCGCGTATATCCATGTAGAAGACGAAGTGGTTCGTTTCAGGTCGCTTCTCCTTTAAGAGCTGCGCGTTCTTGATTGAGAACATGCAACAAACGCCTCCGGAGCAATAGACATTCTCGTTGACATCCCTTGACCCGACACAGTTGATGAATCCAACCGTAATCGGCTCAACCGCATCAGATGGTCGCACCACATGTCCGCCTGTCGGTCCTGCGGCATTGAGCAAGCGCTCAAACTCCATCGTGGTTATCACGTTGTCGTATAATCCGTAGCCATAGTTGTTGTGCGGTAGCGGATCAAACGCAGCCATTCCGACCGCGACTGTGATCACACCTACTTTAAGCTTCTCGTAGATCGGCTCCTGATCATACCTGATCGCTCCAGCCTCGCATGCCTTCTCGCATGCCTTGCATCCGATGCAGTTATCCTTGTCAAGCACTGCTCGCATCGGGACTGCCTGCGGGAACGGGATGTATATCGCCTTTCTGGTCCCGAAGTTCTCGTTGAACTCGCTCGGGAGTTCCACAGGACAGACCTCCTGACATGAGCCGCAGCCCGTGCAGATGTCTGTGTCGAGATAACGCGGCTTGTGCAGCACAGTTGCCTCGAAGTTACCGACGAAACCACCCACATCGACAACCTCCGAGTATGTCATGATGTTGATGTTCTTGTTTCGTGCGACCTCGACCATCTTTGGTCCGAGGATGCATATTGAGCAGTCGTTTGTCGGGAATACTTTGTCAAACCGTGCCATCCTGCCACCAATCGATGGTCCCTTCTCAACAAGATATACGTTGTAGCCCATGTCGCCAAAGTCGATTGCTGCCTGCATTCCGGCTACACCAGCACCAATCACTAGCACGTTCTGGTCAACCGGTACGGACGATTCCTTGAGTGGTTCAAGCAACCGAGAGCGAGCGACACCCATCCTTACAAGATCCTTTGCCTTGGCTGTCGCGCCTTCCCAATCCCACATGTGAATCCATGAGCACTGGTCACGGATGTTCACGAACTCGAACTGGTACGGGTTGACGCCAGCCTCCTTACAGCATGCTCGAAACGTGGGCTCGTGTGTCCGCGGCGTACATGATGCCACAACCACCCTGTTCAGGTTATGCTCCTTTATTCCTGCCTGTATCTCTGCCTGTCCCGAATCTGCGCATGTGAACTTATTAACCTTCGTATGCACGACATTCGGAAGGGTCAACGCATAATCAGCTACCGCTTGGGTATCGAGATACCCTCCGATATTGACGCCGCATTCGCAGACAAAGACACCGATACGTGGTTCTTCGTTTTCCATACGATCTCCTTCTTTATCAATTATTTACTAATTCAAATATCATCCAATGGTCTATTTAAAAAATCGCTCTTGATTCCTGTTATCTCTTCCACTGGAAACACCTTTACCGATTGCATATTCATAGCAAGCACGCAAATCATTAGCACCATAATACTTAAGTGTAACGATGTGACCGGACTGCCAACTTATCAAGTGTTAACAGGGTTTCAATCAGAATTCTATCCTGATCCACAGCTCGCCGGAATAAAACAGGGAATTTAGTCTGGAGATAAGGGTTCGTAAGAGTTTGCAAGACTTTGTGAGAGTTCGTAGAGACTGGTAAAATTTCTGCACCCAATTCGCTGCGCCCAGGAAGCTCGATGGGAAGTAGAAAAAGGTAGCAAATGCGCGCTACATCTGTTTTGGGAGCCGGGATAGCATGGTGGAGCTCATGCTGAATGGTCTTGGAATCTTCTCTTTTGTGCTAACCATACCGCACCACCCCCCCTTAACAAGTTCATTAAAATAAACAATCCTTGTCCGGACCAATAACATCCCGTGGCTTGGATGGCGCTCTATACAGTTCCCAGCAGAAATCCCTCATCTTGCCAATCGCTGCTTAATATCTTCCAGGAGTTCTTCCGCCAATCCAGCTCCAAATGAACGAGGGTCTTCGTTTTTCTTTGTTTCCAACCGCTCTGCGTATGATTTCGGAAAGATCTCCATCTCAAACTCTTTCATCGAGCGATATACCTTCTTCTTTTCTTCTATGTCATTCTTCACCATTTTCAACCTCCCTGTAATAATTTGCAAAGAATTGTGGATTTAATTCACGTTCAAAATAATGTTTTCTGTTTATCCAGATAAAACCATCCCCTTTGGAGATGACTGCAACATCGATGGGTCCGGCAACCGTTTCCGCATCCATCGACATTTTTCTCTTAAAAGAGGTTAGGTTCACAAGCGATTCCTCCATAGCAGCGAGTTCATCCTTGGGAAGTGCAGAAACAACATGTATAACGGGATTTACATAATTTATTCTTCGATAATTCCTCAATTCTTCTTTATGCCGATCGAACAGTTCGCTGCCTACCCCCTTCAGTTTCTCCTTCAATTTCCTCTTCTCATTGGCATCTAATTTCTCGATGCTGTCAATAACATCTTCCGGATATTTTTCAAATATTTGGGATAAGTATTCTTCGATAGCCACCTCATAACCGGGTTCAACACCTTCCATGAAAGTCGCTACCATTTCACTCTGGGCAAATGGAACAATTGTCGCATCATTCTCAAAAACAATTTCAAAATATTTATCCTTCTTCCACTTTAAATGATTATTTACTATTACTTCAATCAAAAATGATTGGATGGACGGGAATATATCTTTCTCGCCAAAACCAGCAATCACCACTCCCGACATGTTTGGTGGATCAACATCTTCCAGAAACTTCACAAACAAATTTGCAGCGATTTCTGTTAGTCGTCTGGAAAGATGTTTAGTTAAAGACAAATTTTCAAATACATCTTTTTTAGCTTTGTTAATAGCATTTTCATATCTATCTATCAAATCTTTGGCATGGTTTTCAGGAATTGTGGAGGGCGATTCTGCCTTATTCCACCTATCGTGGTGATCTTCTATGATTTCAGACGCTATTTCATTGATCTCCTCAGCTGTAACCACATCCTGCTCACTAGTGGTTTCGTTTACTATTTGTACGATTTCATGCCGGATGAGCGAAAAATAACTATAAACATTATTTTCAAAATACTTTTCTTGTTCGGATTCAGGGATTAATCGCTTTTCCCTGCTTAAAAAGTTTATAAAATCATCAGCATATTCTTTTAAAGTGTCAAACTTTTCTATGTCCAATTCACCCCTATAGGTTTTAATCAGGGTCTCTCAAGGAATTCCCATGAAAGTAGCGTTGCCATAGATCATTACGCCGACGGGACGATACTTGGATAAACTGAAAATCTTATTAGCTGAAGTAAAGATTTTCCCCTCGCGCAATGTAACAGCACTATCTGCTGCAATTGCGATCGCTTCTTTGTTCATTATTGCTATTTCAGCAGTCATATCGGCTCCTTTTTTTGCAGCAGTGCACTCAAACCGGATCACCCATGGCAAAAATAAAAAAGACGATCTCAGAAGAGATCGCCAAGAGTGACCTTGAACGCGCCCAGACTTCCGCCGTAGTTTCCGGCAGTGATCTTCTTGACGCCCGGCACCTTCACAGCAGCCTCGATTCCGGCTTTGGTCGCGGCGGTCACGGCGTCGAGATCAACACCATTGATCACGAGTTCATACACAGCATTGACATCGGCAGGAATGCTCGTATCTTCGACCTTGTCTTTGAGCGTCGGAGCAAACCTCTGGTTCGTTGTTGCCGTCATAAACGTGTACGTGTCAGCGCCAGGCTTCGAGCCACTTGCAACGATCCCACCAGGGAACGGCGTGATCGATCCTCTGCATTGCAGGACTGCCTCTACCGCTTTCTCTGCTGCCTCAAGCCCGTTTGCCTGAGTGTCTGCAAGGATGAAGAAGTTACCACCTGCAACACCATCAACTGCACCGATTCCGTGCTCTATGATGAAGTCGCCTTCCATCATAGGGATCGCGTACGCCTTGCGCCCGCCGACCTCAAGTTCGGACTCATAGCCATCCGCAAAGAACTTCAGCTTGAACCCGGTGTCGAACTGCTTCTCCGCATCAGGAAGCCCGTTCCACACAGCAGTCGTTGGTGCTGTGAGCACACACTGACTGATCCGATTCAGCAACTGTTCCTCAAGCGCCTTATACCCAAATGTGCATATCTGGATGTAGACGCCGGGACGTCCGTCCGGTGTCTCGCTGCCATCGACAACGCACTCAATTCCAGCCTCTGCCGGGCACAGGATTACAGATGTCCCGAATCCTGTCGCTTCCGTTGCAGCAACCATTGCCCAGTGCTCGCTCGCGCCAGTAATCAGCACCCGTGCCACCTTGATACCAAATGCCTCTGCATAAGTATCTTCGATTTCAACTCCGTTTAATTCCATAGAAATACCTCTACGGTGTCATCAGTGGGATACTACTAAAAGTTTTACATGAGCCGGGGTATCACTCAACCGCCGCGTAATAGTACTCACCGCTCGCTTTCTGCTCCCTGTCAAGCCTGGAACCCGGTTTGTTGATTCGCGGTCGTTTCGTCTCCTCGTCACGCCTGAATGTGATATCCAGATTCTTGAGGAACCGGTTCATACCCTCGCGCAGACCAAACGGTCCGAAGACCTCGCCATGCACGGCAGGCTCCCCTTCGAACACGAGCAGCCGGTCGCTTAAGAGATCGACCATGTAGATGTCGTGATCGATCACGATCGCTGTTGCATGTTTGTTCTCGGCAAATCTTCGTATGGCCGAGCACGCAGATACCCGCTGCTCAACATCGAGGTGCGCGGACGGCTCGTCCAGCACGTACAGATCGGCGTCCCTGGAGAGACACGCAGCGATCGCAACCCGCTGGAGTTCGCCGCCGCTTAAGTCTGCTATCTCCCGCTCCATCAGGTATTTGAGCTGGAGCGGGTTTGTGATGCTGGTCTCGTAGTAACTGGTATCGACGTAACGCGTGATACTCCGCAGGAAATCGTGGACCCGGACAAACGAATCCGGTTTTATGTACTGCGGTTTGTAGGAAATCTTGATATCTGTGGATACTTTTCCGGTTGTCGGCTCTTCCACTCCTGCAAGCAGTTTTGCAAACGTGCTCTTCCCAATCCCGTTCGGACCGACCGCTCCGACGACCTCTCCCGCCCGCAACTCGCCGGCAGCCACTGAAAGCGAAAAGCCGCCGTCGTACGTCTTTGTAAACTCAGGAAACTCGAATAGCACAGGGACGTCTTTTAAGGATCGCGGCGCATGTACCTCGAAATCGATCGAGTCTGGTCTGATTCGTACATTCTCCTCCGGCAAAAATCCGCGGAGATACTGGTTGACCGCCTGCCGAACTCCCTTCACATGCGTGATCACGCCAAACCCGCCTGGCTCGCCGTATCCGATGTGCGCCACATCTGCAAGCAGATCGAGGATCGCAAGATCATGCTCGACCACCAGTACCGCGCTCTCGTCCGCAAGTTTTCGGATCATGATTGCTGCACGAATGCGCTGGTAGATGTCAAGATACGGGCTTATCTCATCGAAAAAATAGAAATCAGCATCTTTGGCCGCACATGCAGCGATCGCAACCCTCTGAAGCTCGCCGCCGCTGAGATCACCGAGATTCCGGTTAAGGATATGTCCGATCTCGAGTTCTGCAATCAGGTGCTCAAGTTCGCCACGTTCATCCACTTTCTCGAGTAATTCCGACACCTTGCCGCTGAATACCTCGGGAAGCCGGTCCACGTACTGTGGTTTCTGGGACAATCGTATTTCATTTTTGGATATCTTCCTGAGATAGTCTTGCATCGCAGAACCGGAATAATACTTAAAAATGTCCTCCCAGTCCGCATCAGCATCGAGATTTGGCAATAAATTTCCGGAAAGGATCTGGACTGCGGTCGTCTTCCCGATCCCGTTTGGTCCAAGGATGCCTACCGCCTTCCCGTACTGCGGCAGCGGCAGCCCGAAGAGCACAAATCCGTTTTCGCCGTACCGGTGTGTCGGCTCTGTCAGGGACGCGGGGAGTGATATGATGTGTATCGCCTCAAACGGGCATTTGTTGATGCAGATGCCGCAACCGATGCAGAGTTCCTCGGAGATGACGGGCTTCTTCCCTTCCTCAATCACGATGGTTTCGTCACCTGTCCGCACGCGTGGACAGTATTTGATGCACTCGTGCGAGCACGTATCTGGCTGGCATCGATCCTTGTTCAGTATCGCAATTCTCATTATGTGTCTCTGTATTCGATCCGGAGTGGTAAAAATGTATGGCGGTTGGGGTGCTTGCGACCGCGCGTTGGGATTGTGTGGTGCAGGTCATCGCGGGGATTCGCGGGTATTTGCGATTCGGAAATCGAAACACCGATCGCAACTCGGGCAGCGAATCCTTTACAACACACAGCGTGATCAGAGCCTTGTGCTGACGTGTCGAAAGCTTTTTAAAACCTCAAAATCCGAGACTCGTAATCATAAATCCGAGGAAGGTGAAACGAATGAATAAAAAAATACCGGTATCGATATGTCTTTCAGTGCTACTGACTATGGTTCTAACTACCTTCGCCAGTGCTGATGAGGTGAAGCTCATGCCAGACGACGGCGCGGAAGGTGACGGTTTCCATATCCGTATCTATCTCGGGCGACTATGCCATTGTGGGTGCTCCTTATGATGACGACAACAATGACACTTCGGGCTCTGCTTATATCTTCAAGCGCGACGGAACAATATGGAGCCAGCAAGCAAAGATCATAGCAAGTGACGGCACGGCATGGGATTATTTCGGCAATTCCGTCTCCATCTCAGGCGACTATGCCATTGTGGGTGCATTTGGGGGTGACGAGCACGACCCATCTGGCTCTGCCTATGTATTCAAGCGCGACGGAACAATATGGAGCCAGCAAGCAAAGATCGCGCCAAGCGACGGTGCAGCAGGTGACCTTTTCGGCATATCCGTATCTATCTCAGATGACTATGTCATCGCGGGCGCAATACATGATTGTGACATCAGTGATTATTCAGGTTCTGCATACATCTGGAGGCGTGACGAAACAACATGGAGTCAGCAAGCAAAGATCACGCCAAGCGACGGCGCGGCGTATGA
>Ga0164318_10006991_pt1 | contig 10937 bp, 7 predicted proteins | sample GuaBasSedimGuay9_FD_113734 | JGI IMG/M metagenome (GOLD analysis project Ga0164318, IMG submission 113734) | Subseafloor sediment microbial communities from Guaymas Basin, Gulf of California, Mexico - Guay9, Core 4571-4, 0-3 cm | ecosystem: Environmental > Aquatic > Marine > Hydrothermal vents >...
CAAACAGATGATCAACAAGAGCCCAAACCAGGACTGGATAAAGGAATACCATGGACGCTTGGCACTACCCGTGTTAAATCTCATATTAGGCATGATCGGCATAACATTCGGTTACCAAGGACCGGCCAGGGAGACCAAGCGCAGGGGGTTCCTTGTAGGCATCGGGACCATAGTTGCGTATTACATGGTGTTTGTACTCTCCAGCCGCCTGGCAAAGAGTGGAACAATCGGGCCTGTGGCAGGTGCATGGTTGCCGGATGTTATCTTTGGACTTGTACTCGCCATGCTTTGGATATGGAGGTCTAAGAGATAAATGCATGTTTATATAATCGTCAAGGAGGTGTAGTACGGCAACTCTTGATCTATACATATTCAAGAAGACCATGCACATGTGGATTATGTCTTTAGTGGCCATTGGTATGCTCGTCATGATATCCATGTTTTTTGGCGATATATCCATGTTCATCCAGCATAACACAGACCTAAAGACCATACTTGGCTACATGACCTTTTCCATACCTCAGGTAATATTCATGGTTTTACCGTTCTCAGTCTGTCTTGCCATACTGGCAACACAGGCCTCACTATCCAGGCATTCAGAGGTCATAGCCATGGAAGCATCTGCTATACCATGGTGGCGCATACTCATCCCATTTACAACAATCGCAATCCTTGCCACTATAATAATGATGCTGTTCAGCTTTGAGATTTATCCCCTCTCACAGAAGAAGGCGGACAAGATAGAGGATATCTTCATAAAGAAAAGGGACGTAAAAGGCTCTTTCACGGTACTTGGAGGCAGGTTCAAGATAGGGGATACCTTTTATTTCGTGGAACATATGAATATATCCAGGGGCACAATGGATAACCTCGTGTGTTACACTGTGGAGAAAGGACGGCTCACCAATGTGGCAAGGATAAGGCATGCCAGGTGGGACGGGACTCTCTGGCATGCCAGAGGTTTGAAGGTGATAATGCTGGGGGATGAGGATATAAAGACGTCGACAACCACTGGTTTCTTCCTTAATAAAGGCCCGGAGGACCTGGTGATGGCCAGTCCTAGACCGGATGTACTGACCATAAGGCAGTTAAAGACCTACCTGGAACAGATCAGGGCCGACGGCATACATTCATCGAGCCTGGAGACCACTTACTACGACCGGATCAGCTTTGCCATGTCACCCTTTGTAATGGCTGTGCTTGCTCTGCCCTTTGGTATTCGCTTTCCACGAACCGGGGGTATTGCAAGGGGTATGGCACTAGGTATAGTACTTGGTCTCTCTTACTGGGGTGTGCATTATGCTATGGTAAGTCTTGGTAAGTCAGGTTCTCTTTCTCCTGTCATCGCAACATGGATGACCAATATTATTGCGCTTGTCGTGGGAATAGTTATACTATTTCTCAAAAGGGGTAAGCATGGCTGATATTGTAATTATAGGTGCAGGACCAGCAGGGGTGTTTGCCGCCTTGGAACTGGTGAGTGACACCCAAGGCTTGGACGTGGTCATGGTGGAGCAGGGCAAGGATATTCCATCAAGGAGCAGGTCCACTGGGGATATAATGCAAGGTTGGGGCGGGGCAGGTGCATTCAGCGATGGGAAGCTCACACTATCCACGGAACTAGGTGGTGATCTCTCAAGCCTTGTACCTGAAAAAGAACTAATGGGGCTTGTGGAAGAGGTAGACACGACTTACCTCAGGTATTCTGCACCCAACAAGGTCTTCGAGGTAAGCCCTGACAATGCAGAGAAGATATCTGCAAGGGCAAAGTTGGCCGGTCTAATGTACATCCCTACGAGGATACGCCATATAGGCACTGAGAACTGTTACGCGGTCCTGAAGAACATGAGGGATTACCTTGATGATAAGCTCGAGATAATTTTCAACACAAAGGTCATGGAGATAGTAAGCCATGAGGGAAGGGTAAATGGTGTAAGGCTTGAGGACGGCAGGCTTATAGAGGCTAGGTACGTTATTGTTGCCCCTGGCAGGGCAGGTTCTGCATGGATGGCCTCGCAGGCGGCAAGCCTAGGCATTGATGCGTGGCCTAACCCAGTTGACCTGGGTGTGAGGGTTGAACTCCCGGCAGTCACCATGGAAGAGCTCACGTCAATGGCTTATGAAACAAAGTTCATATACTATTCCAGGACATTTGACGACAGGGTAAGGACCTTTTGTATGAATCCATACGGGGAGGTCGTAAAAGAGACGGCAGACAATATAGTAACGGTAAATGGTCACTCCTGGGCATCTAGGCGTTCTGAGAACACAAACTTTGCCATACTGGTGAGTGCTAACTTTACCGAACCATTCGATGATCCAATTGGATACGGGAGGTCTGTTGCTGCAATGGCAAACATGCTAGGCAGTGGTGTCATTGTCCAGAGACTCGGTGACCTCATAAGCGGCAGGCGGACAACGGATGAAAGGCTAAAGAGAAGCATGACAGAACCTACACTCAAGGATGCCACACCAGGAGACCTGAGCTACTGTATACCATACAGGATACTCACCGACATAGTAGAGATGCTAGAGGCCCTTGACAAGATAACGCCTGGGGTAAACACATCCCACACCCTACTATACGGGGTTGAGGTCAAATTCTACTCGAACCGTATTCGGCTCAACAATGACCTCTCCACGGACATAGACGGTCTCTTTGTGGTGGGTGACGGCGCAGGCATCACGAGAGGCCTAGTGCAGGCCAGTTGCTCAGGCCTGATTGCTGCAAGGGCAATAAAGAAGGCTATAGCATGATGCGTATTGCATAAGCCTGATGCTTATTTTTAACTTGATAAGAAAAGGTCTTTTATATTAACCATAAGGTTCAATGTCATTGTAATCAAAAGAATAGGGAGACTGATATGGCTAAGAAATATGTGTATCTATTTGGAGGCAAGGGGATCAAGGCCGAGGGTAATGCAGGTATGAAGGATATCCTTGGTGGTAAGGGTGCAAATCTAGCTGAGATGAGCAATCTGGGCATACCAGTACCTCCTGGTTTTACCATATCGACCGAGGTATGCAGGATCTATTTTGAGACAGGTGGACTTCCAAAGGAGTTGAAGCAACAGGTGCTCGATGCGTTGGAGAAGGTTGAGAAGACCATGGGTCTCAGGTTTGGTGATCCTGAGGCACCCCTTTTGTTCTCTGTACGTTCAGGTGCCAGGGTGTCGATGCCCGGTATGATGGACACAGTGTTGAACTTAGGCCTTAACGATGACACGGTAAAGGGCCTTATAAAGATGAGCGGTAATGAGAGGTTTGCATACGATTCTTACAGGCGTTTTGTGCAGATGTATGCCGACGTTGTTATGGGTGCTGATGCCCATGCACTAGAGGAAGAGCTTGAGAAACTTAAGCAGGCCAAGGGCGTGAAGCTGGATACCGAGCTGGATGCAGGAGATCTAAAGAAGTTGGTGGGTATACTCAAGAACAAGGTAAAGAAACTCACTGGTAAAGAGGTACCAAGTGAACCCATGGACCAGCTATGGGGAGCCATTGAGGCGGTGTTTAACTCCTGGAACACCCCGAGGGCAATTACATACAGGAAGCTGAACAACATACCCGATGACTGGGGTACTGCAGTCAACGTACAGGCCATGGTATTTGGTAACATGGGTGAGACCTCTGCTACTGGTGTTGCATTTACAAGGGATCCTGCAACTGGGGAAAAGGTGTTCTTTGGAGAATACCTTAGCAATGCACAGGGCGAGGACGTGGTTGCAGGAATAAGGACACCCATGCCCATAAACAAGGTAGGGAAAAAGGACAGCTCCATGGTATCGCTGGAAGAAGCCATGCCCGAGCAGTACAAACAGCTTGAAGAGATATACCATACGCTTGAAAGCCATTACAGGGACATGCAGGACATAGAGTTCACCATACAGGAAGGGAATCTATGGATGTTGCAGACAAGGACAGGCAAGCGCACTGCCTTGGCCGCGGTTAAGATTGCAGTAGACATGGTCAACGAAGGACTTATAACAAAAGAAGAGGCTCTACTTAGGGTAGATCCTAACCAGATAGACCAACTCCTTCATCCCATGGTCGATCCGAATGCAGACAAGGAGGTTATAGGTAAGGGTTTGCCTGCTTCTCCTGGGGCTGCAGTTGGAAAGATTGTATTTTCTGCAGAGGACGCCGAGAAGGCTGCTTCAGCAGGGGATAAGGTAGTGCTTCTGAGGATTGAGACCTCGCCCGAGGACATACATGGGATGAGCGTTGCAGAGGGTATTCTTACTGCAAGGGGTGGTATGACATCCCACGCGGCTGTTGTTGCGAGAGGCATGGGCAAGTGCTGTGTTGCTGGTTGCCATGACCTCTCCATAGATTATGATAAGCAGGAATGTGTTATAGGCGGACACAAGTTGAAGAGCGGGGATTACATTACCTTAGATGGTGCTAAGGGTGAGGTAATACTGGGTAGATGTCCAACGGTTGAGCCTTCATTTTCCGGTGCATTTGGTACGCTGATGCAGTGGGCCGACGAGGTAAGGAAACTTGGTGTCAGAGCAAATGCAGATACGCCAAAGGATGCAGAAACAGCAAGGAACTTCGGTGCAGAGGGCATAGGCCTGTGCAGGACAGAGCATATGTTCTTTGAAGGGGATAGGATAGTTGCAGTGAGGGAAATGATCCTTGCCGATGATGAGGAAGGAAGGAAAAAGGCGCTTGCCAAGATTATGCCCATGCAGGCAAGTGATTTTGAGGGCATATTCAGGGTGATGAATGGTCTTAGCGTAACTATAAGGCTTTTGGATCCGCCTTTGCACGAATTTCTTCCCAAGACAGACGAAGAAATCGAGGAAGTGGCAAAGGGTCTAAAAACAACGCCGGATGAGGTAAGGGCCAAAAGGGATGAGCTTCACGAGGCAAATCCCATGCTAGGGCATAGAGGATGCAGGTTGGGCATAAGTTTCCCTGAGATCTACGAGATGCAGGTTAGGGCGATAATAGAGGCTGCATGCAAGGTCAAGAAGGAAGGCGTGGTTGTAAAGCCAGAGATCATGATCCCCCTTGTGGGTCATGTAAATGAACTGGCCTCTCTTAGGGAAATGGCCGAAAGGGTTGCATCAAAGGTTATGGATGAGTACAGTACCAATTTAGAATACTCTATCGGGACCATGATAGAGCTACCTAGGGCAGCCATAACCGCCGACCAAATAGCCAAGGAGGCTGAATTCTTCTCCTTTGGGACCAATGACCTGACCCAGACCACTTTTGGTCTTTCAAGGGATGATGCAGGGAAATTCTTGCCTGAGTATGTAGAAAAGAAGATCCTGGAAAGAGATCCCTTTATGGTCCTTGACCAGGAAGGTGTTGGATACCTTGTCAAGACAGGGGTGGAAAAGGGTAGAAAGACAAGGCCGAACCTAAAGGTCGGCATATGTGGTGAGCACGGGGGAGAGCCTTCTTCCATTGATTTTTGTCACAGGGTAGGACTTGATTATGTAAGTTGTTCCCCGTACAGGGTTCCCATAGCCAGGCTTGCTGCAGCCCATGCAGCGATAAATAACAAGTAGTGATAATAAGTTTTGAGGGTGGAGAAGGGGTAGGCAAGACCACCCAGATAAGGCTTCTCTCCTCATACCTGGAAAAGGAGCACATCCCCTGGGTTTCAATCAGGGAACCCGGGGGATCTCCCATATCCGAGCGCATACGTAGCCTGTTCCTTGAAAATAACCTGGATCCTTGGGCCGAACTCCTATTGGTACTGGCGTCAAGGAGGGTAAACATAAAAAAAGTCATCGAGCCTGCCCTTTCCGAAGGAAACATAGTAATCATAGACAGGTTCATAGACTCGACACTAGTATATCAGGGCATACTTGGAGACATAGATACCAGCGCAATAATGGATGTCATGAAACTTACGCATACTCTCTTGGAACCTGATGTAACCATACTGCTTGATGCGCCTGTTGAGGTAAGTCTTTCAAGGATAAGGGCTAAAGACAGGTTCGAGAATCTGCCACTCAAGTATCATGAGAAGATACGGAATGCCTTTCTAGATATCTGTAGCCAGGAAAGACATTATGTTGTGGATGCATCAAGACCCATAGAAGATGTCTGGGAAGACGTGATATCCATCCTAGAACCGTTCCTGGCAAGGACAATCAACAGCTAGAATACATTTGGCCAGGCCTTCTAAAAGCTTTAATCAAGGCCTGGCCATGTTACAAGTCTTTAGAGGATCTCAATGGCAGTTGCCATGGAAACGCCACCACCGCCACAGAGCGTTGCAAGCCCGAGGGTCTTGTTTCTCTTTTTCATTGCATAGATAAGGGTGACAATAATCCTGCAACCAGTAGCACCCACAGGGTGTCCAAGACCTATGCCTGAACCGTTTACGTTCGTAATCTCCCTGTTCAGGCTTAGTTCCCTTTCACAGCCAAGGTACTGTGCTGCAAATGCCTCGTTGAGCTCTATCAGTTCAAAATCTTTCATGTCAAGTCCAGACCTCTTAAGCAGGTCTTTAACGGCAGGCACCGGGCTCAGCCCCATCACAGAAGGATGGCATGCACCTCTACCTGTTGCCTTTATCCTTGCAAGTGGCTCAATACCAAGCTCTTTTGCCTTGTCTGCTGACATGATAATCACTGCTGCAGCGCCGTCGTTGATGCCTGATGAATTTCCTGCAGTTACCTTGCCTATCTTTGGTATGAATGCAGGGGGTAGCTTTGCCAGTTGCTCCATGGTAAGCCCTGGTCTGAAGTGTTCATCCTTGTCGAATATAATAGGGGGCTTACCCCTTTTCTGGGGTACTTCCACTGGTACTATCTCATCCTTGAAATCTCCCTCTTTTGTGGCCCTCTCTGCATTATTATGCGATCTCAATGCAACCTCGTCCATCTCTTCTCTGCTGATGTTATGCAACTGTGCCACGAATTCCGCTGTATGTCCCATAATGTAAGGCTTACCTCTAAAAAGATCCAGTGGCATACCTTTCTTGACAGGGCCATCCTCTGGATGGGGGATCAGGTGCGAACCACAGTGAAGACCATGTATCAATGCATCGACAAAGGTCTTGTCCTGCAACCTTGCACCCCACCTAGCCTCAGGCACCACGTAAGGTACGCCTGACATGTGCTCCACGCCACCTGCAAGTATGATATCGGCCATGCCTGCTTGTATCATGGCCATGCCCGATATTACGGCCTCCATTGCCGATATGCATACCCTGTTTATGGTAACAGCGGGTATGCTCTCTGGTATTCCTGCCATGAGTGCACCAACCCTAGCAACATTCAGCGCATCAACAGGTTCAAGACAGCAGCCGAAACGTACGTCGTCTATAAGACTAGGCTCAATTCCAGCACGCCTTATAGCCTCTTTCATTACCACGCTTGCAATACTTGCCCCGTTCATATCCCTTAACGTACCGCCAAAAGAACCAATAGCTGTTCTACATGCTGAAACAATTACCACATCCTTCATAGTAACTCCTTCCTCCCTGAGTTTACCCCAATTACCTAGACTAGAGATAAACTCTCATTCGTTTTTTGCTCGACAAATACTAGAAAGTTCTAGCAAAGTAAAGAACGCATTAAATATATTATCACATTAATTATGTTCTAAATCTTGGGCTTACAGCTATAGCTTGACAGTCTGGCTTAAATACAATAGTTAGAGCACGGGGGAGAGTTACAGGGAATATCTATGGACATAGCTGTATCAGCTACTTGTCGTCAGCATTGGGATAACGAAAATACACAAGGGTATGACTCACTTGCCCTGGCATGGATAGAAAGTCCTTTGTGGATCGCGGAGCACTGGAGCTTTTATGAAGTATAGCAAGATTGGCGTATTTGACTCAGGAATGGGGGGGCTTACCGTCCTGAAGGAATTACTTGAGCGTATAAAAGGCCTGGACATGGTATACTTTGGTGATACTGCCCGACTTCCATACGGTACAAAATCTCCTGGCGTCATAAGGCAATACACGCTCGAATGCTCCAGGTTCCTTGTAGACAAGGGCATAGACATGCTAGTTCTTGCATGCAACACCGCATCTGCCCATGCCATATCAGTAGCCAGGGAAGAGCTGGGTATACCTGTCATGGGTGTCATAGATGCGGGGGTTAGGGCAGCTGTATCCACTGGTGCATCGAGGATAGGGGTGATAGGTACACCGGCCACCATAAGGAGTAACGCCTATGCCGAGGCCATAAAGGCTCTAAGACCGGATGTCGATATTGTTAGCAAGGCATGCCCGCTCTTTGTACCCCTGGTAGAGGAAGGTATGCTGGACGACGAGGTGACCGAGATGGTTGCAAGGAGATACCTTAAAGACCTCATATCGCAAGGCATAGAAACCCTATTGCTCGGATGCACCCACTACCCCCTACTAAAAAATGTAATCCAAAAGGTAATGGGGAGTGGAGTCAACATAGTGGATTCAGCTGCAACAACGGCTAGAGCAGTTACCCGTATGGTGAAAGGAGAATACGAGTGTAAGGATTCTTCAGATGTGGTATATTATTTCACGGACCTGACACAATCATACCTGAAACTGGGCGAGCTGGTTCTAGGCCGACCCATGGAAAACGTTGAAAAGGTGGACCTGGATGGACGCTTAGGTGGTGGGAGTAATGGCTAGGGATATTGCAAGGGTCAGGAACATAGGCTTTGTGGCACATATAGATGCCGGCAAGACCACTGTAACCGAAAGGGTCCTTTTTTACACTGGAAGGATACACCGCATGGGTGAGGTTCACGACGGTCAGGCAACCATGGACTGGATGCCACAGGAGCAGGAAAGGGGCATTACCATAACATCGGCCGTGACAACATGCCTATGGAAATCAAACGAGATCCATATAATAGACACACCTGGCCATGTTGATTTTACAATAGAGGTAGAGCGCAGCCTAAGGGTCTTAGATGGTGCAATAATGATACTCTGCGGCGTGGGCGGGGTTGAAGCACAGACCGAGACCGTGTGGCACCAGGCCAGGAAATACAAGGTGCCCATGATAGCATTTGTTAACAAGCTTGACAGGCTGGGAGCTGACTTTAACAGGGTTGTCAGGCAGATGAGAGAACATTTTGATCTCCCAATACTACCGGTACAGATTCCTTTTTACGACGGGCCTGAATTCAAGGGTGTCATTGACCTTATACGCTGGTGTAAGATCCTGTGGAGAGACGATGACCAGGGCGTGACCTATTCCGAGTTTCCAATAGACGAGGACATGCTGGAAGAGGCCGGAGTTGCAAGGGAAAAGATGATAGAGACCATTGCAGACTTGGATGATACCATAATGGAGAAATATATATCCGGCGAGGACATGGATGAACAGAGCCTTAATGCAGCAATAAGGAGGCTTACCATCAACAACATGGCAGTGCCTGTGCTCTTGGGATCTGCCCTCAGAAACAAGGGCATACAGCCTTTAATGGATGCAATAGTTAACTACCTGCCTTCCCCAAATGATATACATCCTGTTGTTATCCATGATACCGTGACCGGTGAAGAACTCGAGATCACTAGTAATCCAAGGGGCCCCTTATGCGTATATGTATTCAAGATCTACATGGAAGAAGGGAGGAGGCTCGTATATCTCAGGGTATACTCCGGGACACTCAAGGTTGGATCCGAGGTCTACAATGCCACCAGGGGCAAGACGGAAAGAATAGCCAGGCTCTTTAGGATGCATGCGCATCACAAAGAGCGACTGGATAAGGCGGTTGCAGGAGATATAGTTGCCACTGTGGGATTGAAGGAGTCCATCACAGGTGATACCCTGACCGAGAAGGGCCATTCTTTTGTCCTGGAACCCATAAGTGCATCCAAACCCGTTATATCCGTTGCAGTGGAGCCCAAGACAGGAGGTGATACCCTAAAAAGGCTTGTGAGTGCAACCGAGAAATTAACCATAGAAGACCCCACGTTAAAGGTTCATGAGGACCCAGATACAGGTCAGCTAATATTAGAGGGAATGGGTGAGCTTCACCTTGAAATAGCGACTGAAAGATTAAAGAGTGACTTTGGACTTGACATAAATGTTAGTAAGCCCCAGGTACTCTATTGTGCAACCGCTGAGAAGGAGGCCATGTCCGAAGTTACCTTTGACAAGAAGATAGGCGAAGATATACACTATGGCAAGGTTGGGCTTATGGTTATACCGGGCCAGAGAGGGGGTGGTAACACCTTCTACATAGAGGTTAGCCTACCGGCTGATATACACGATGCAATAAGAATGGGTCTTGAAGAAGCGTGCCTGTCTGACCCGGTGCATGGCTACGAGGTGGTTGATGTAAATGTGAAAGTAGTTATGCCCGAACTTGATGCAAGAACGACGGCCATCGGTGTGAAGATAGCCGCTCACATGGCATTGCAGGATGCCTTGAGAAAGGCAGGTATTGTCATACTGGAACCTGTCATGGAAATGGAATTACTTGTCCCGGAAGAATATGTAGGGGATGTTGTGGGGGACTTAAGTTCAAGGAAGGCAGATATAATAGGTGTAGAGCCAAAGGGACAGTTTCACGAGATCAAGGCAAGGATATACCTCTCAAGGACCTTTGGCTACTCAACTGATCTCAGGTCCCTCACAAAAGGTAGGGGAAGTTTCACCATGAAGTTCCTGGGATTTGACAGGTTGTAAAGGCTTTAGTATGCCCATAAAAAGGCTTAGATGGATTGTAGACATTGTCTTTCTAACGCTCAGCATCTGGATAGTATCGGGTATAATAACAGATGTACTCTCATACAGACTCTACAGGATACCCGTACCGGAAAGGAAAATGGAAAGGTCTTTTGATAAGGATAGACATATATCATCACGCGGACCTCAGTATTATGCCGTTATACAGCAGAGAAACCTTTTCCACGCAAAGGAGATAGATACCGTATCTCGGGCAAAGAAATCCGAAGAGGACATTGTAAGACCCCTTGCCGAGATGGGCCTGGTATTAAGGGGTACTATAACAGG
>Ga0164318_10006993_pt1 | contig 10936 bp, 9 predicted proteins | sample GuaBasSedimGuay9_FD_113734 | JGI IMG/M metagenome (GOLD analysis project Ga0164318, IMG submission 113734) | Subseafloor sediment microbial communities from Guaymas Basin, Gulf of California, Mexico - Guay9, Core 4571-4, 0-3 cm | ecosystem: Environmental > Aquatic > Marine > Hydrothermal vents >...
AATTAAAACTCTCCAAGCTTTTCCCCTATAACCCCAACTGCTCCTTGAACCTCCGCGGCTTCTTGAACCAAGGATTAGTTCCGAGCTCTCGTTCCTCGACTCGGAACTAATCCTTTATTTGTTGAACTAATCCTTTATTTGTTCGAAAATTTATGTTACAGATACTAAATCACTTTCCCATGCTTTAAAAACTTCATCTTCTGGCTTATTGTTGCATGAATAGCACATGGGTAAAATATATTCTTTCCCCCCTTCTCCAACTTTAATAACATGACCGCCGAGATCTGGATTGCCGCTGCATCCTAATACCTCGCATATAGTAGCCTTTTTATCTTTCTTCTTTTCCCAGAAATCCATCCAGCTGGAATAGCCCGATGGCGGGTCTTTCTCTACAGTGCCTTTTTTGTTTTTCACTTCGATGAAGCTCACTTTCTTCTCCTTTCCCTTTTGTTTCTTTAACATTGATTGAACGGCAAATCTATCCCTAAATATCAACATAGATATAAGTTCTTAGAGGGAAAAGCAACACTTTTTGGGGTAACATTGACCATTTTCGCCTGACATATCCCATTTAAGCGAGGCAATAGTGCTTGATATATTGATATTAGAACGGCGGAAAAGAGAATAGCATGATTAGATCTACTTTAGGACCCTTCAATCCAAACCCGAAATGGCCTGAAGGGTACGTTCAGGTGCTTCGAGAACAAGGAATCGATGAAAACCAAATCCCGCATTTTCTGCGCTGGGTCCGGGGATTCTTCGCCCAATACAAAGGAAGCCGCCGGAGAGATTTGGGACGTAGAGAGATCGAGACATATTTGTCACAGTTGGCCAAGAAACCACGTACCTATTTATGGCAGGTTGAACAAGCGAGGCAAGCCCTTGAATGGTACTATGAGCAGTTTCGGGGAATTCCCCTTGAGCCACGTTACTCAACAGCACCATCTATTGAAGAGAAGACATCGTCTGAGTTTGGCCGAAATAAGGGAATTCTGGACCGGACAGCCCACCCAATTCAAATCCCGCAGGGTAGAGAAAAAAGGGCGAGTGGAAACCCGCGGACTGATAAGGACATTCAAAGGAACCGGTCACAAAACAGGGCATCTGAGCCCCCATCAGGGCAAGAAGCGGCCTTCTGGGTGAAGCTGAGGCAATCCGCGATCGAGGCGCTTCGGCTGGAGCACTATGCGCTTAGAACCGAGCGGTGCTATTTGGGATGGATCGCCAGATACCTTGCCTTCCATAATTGGAGAAATCCGTGTGTGATGGGTGAGGAAGAGGTGCGCACCTTTTTGACTGACCTTACCCATTTCCGCTCAAGGCAGTTTTGGGTAAGTTTTACACGTTTTGGCTTCAAGCACACAACATTACGGTATTTGATGAAACCTATGGATAGGGGATAGGCTGTATGCCGATTGCGACAGGGTGTCGACATAAGTCTGCACTAAGAGAAGGTGCACAGAAGAGTACAGCCTTGACAAAAGGCTGGTTCCTGTTTTAAAGACCAGCAGGATTGATTTGCAGTTACAGTTTGAAATCGAAGACAGGCACGGATTGGCTGTATCCTCATTCTGTCTGCTTTTTTGAAAAGCTAAGGCGGGACATTTATTCTCAGACAAGGAGGTATGGAAATGAAAAAATGGATATTTTTGTGTTTTCCATTAATACTGGTCACATTTCCTGGGTTTTGCCGGGCACAGACAACACTTCCGTGTGAGGTTATGGAGGCGTCTGAGGCCCTGAGCAGTACATCCAGTAAACTAAACGGGATTCGTTATATACTGCTTCATCATGCAAATAGTGCGGACAGGAAAAGACTTTCTAAATGGCTCAAGGCCCATAATGGAACAGAAGTAAAGTTTTTTGCCAACCGCCGAGAATATAAGGGAATCCTCTGTCGCCTGGCTCAGTGCTTCGGGAGAGGGCTGCTGATTTATACGGGCGATTTCCAAGCCGAGAAAAGGGATATTATCGAGGTGATCCTACCTTCCAATCCATAACGCACTATGCCCAGCCACAAAGACGGGCAGCGTGGCAAGCTTGCTAAAGGCAAGGGACAGCAGGAAAAGATATTACGCTGCGGTTGTTAGTCCGCCTCTGGTGCCCGGTTCGTCTTCAATATCCAGTGCCGGTAGATGCGGGCAAATTGAGCAACCTCCAAGCTTTCAAAGAGGTCTTCAATGTTGAAACGCATCCGGGCAACCCAATTTTTGCGTTCCCAAGTGGTGCCCGGCATATTCTGCTGACGGTGGTCTCTGAACAGGTCTTCCTGGTTCAGCATGATCAGTTTAGAACGGCACATAGCGAGAAAACCGATAAATGCATCCTGTAGTTCTTCCGTGAGTTCAGGGTAATCTCTGACATTGGAAGATGAATGAGGCGGCATAAGCCGATTTTCGATCAATGCCTTCAGGAGTTTTCTTTTGTCTTGTTCCCGGTCTCTGACTGCGCGCAGAAAGCTTTCATCATCCGGAAAGAGCCGCAGCCGCCGGCGCTCCTCAATATCAAGACCCTGCCAGAAACCGCACAGCGTAGGCAGATCATGTGTCGTGATGGAGGCAAGGGCAAAGGACGGGTATACGGAAGGGGGGAGAAATTCGTTTTCAGAATCTTTTTCAAAATATATAAGGCGGTAAGAAAAAACGCCATTTCCCTCTAAAGATTTACGAATAAATGGTTGAACGGTTCCCAGGTCTTCGCCGACAATCAATACCTTGTTTCTCACACTTTCAAGCGCCAGGATTCCCATCAGTTCCTCATGTGGGGTTGCCACATACGCTCCATCTTTTGGATCCATCCCGTGTGGTATCCAGAACTGATGAAAAAGCCTCATGATATGATCAATTCGCAGACATCCTCCAAAGCAGCAGTTTCTTTTCAGTTCGTGGATGAAAAAGCGATAACCGTCTTCGCGCATCCTCTCCAAATCCGGAGGCGGAAATCCCCAGTTCTGCCCCTTCGGCGAAAAATCATCCGGAGGCGCCCCAACATCGATGCCTGAAACAAAAAGGTCCTGGTTTGCCCAGTAGTCCGCCCCGTAAAGATCGTCAGCCATGGCGAGGTCGTGGTAGAGACCAAGGGGAATACCAATATGTTCCAGATAAAGGTTCAACTCCCTGAGCTGCTCATCGATTTGCCACTGCAGATATTTGTGGAAAAGGACATCCTTCCAGTGCTTTTTCTTAAACGCTTCAACGGCTTCAGATTCAGGATCATGGTATTGCTGCGGCCAATCTTTCCATGTCCATATTCTATGGTCTCTTAGATGCCACTCCCTTTCCAGAGTCATGAAGGTCGCATAGTCATCCAAGAATCTCCCTTCCCTTTTAATATAGCCTTCCAGCTCCGCTGCCCGTTCTGTCACTGGACCGGATTCCGACCAGTTTTCTTCTATGAAATCTTCAAAAATAAGTCTTAACACTTTCCCCTTGAGAGCGGCGACCTTCTCGTAATCAACTTCTTTCAAGGCGCGCAATTTGAGAACGAGCTGCCGGTTTTCACGCTCGGACAGAAACTTTTCTGCTTTTTTAGACGTTTTAAAATCGGCCAGGCCAAAAATATCCAAGTAGATGAAATTTCTGTACAGGCGGCTTGCCGGCAGGTAAGGGCTGATATTGTAGGGGCTGCGGTTGAAAAGACTGTGAAGTGGATTGATCCCGATAAAAGCAACCTTTAACTCCCGTGAGGCCCAGAGGGCAAACCTTTTGAGGTCGGCAAAATCGCCTATGCCCCAGTTGCGATCGGAACGAATGGCGTAAAGCGGCACCCAGATGCCTGCCAGGCGCCTGTCTCCCTGCAGGGCGGGAGGCAGGTATGTTCGCTCGGGGCAGACTATGACCCTGACAGCCTGATCCTTCTTTTTTTGTCCTGCGGTTGCTGTTATCTGAAAGGTGTAATAGCCGAGCGGGAGATCGGCAGGAAAGGGCGCACCAAAGCAGCCAAACGTCTTTGTCCTGAGGGCCTTTTTTTCAATCAGCACCAGTTCGTTATGGTCGTAACGAAAGCAACTCGTCCCCCCTGCCTCATTTTCTATCGTGATCTTGAGCCTAAGCCCCTTAAAATCTGTTACAAGGTCGTCTATTGGAATCCTGAAGTGAATATATTTCGGGATATTTCCGGTGCGTACGACAAGAACAGGATCACTCAGCTGCGACCAGAAGGCATATTCGTCCCTTTCAAGGGCTCCCCTCAGAGACCTTGCAGACCCCGTTGGAAGCCCCATTGCGTTGAGGATTTTCACTCTGGTCTCGGGGTTGATTTTCTGGAGGTGGCCTTCTGTATCAACGTATTCCGGAAGGATCCTGGATCTTTCCGCGGCAAGATCCAGCAAGTCTTTGCCACTCAACTTTTTCCCCATATGACAAGGCCCATTGAGTGACGACTTTCGGGGTTTGGATGATTTGGTGTCAGACGTATAGTGAGACCAAAATGCCCTGATTCTTGAAATTGGATGTCACACTGGTACTTATATGTCTGACCCCCGAGATCTTCTGCTTTTTGCATGACTTGGGTGGCACGATCTACAAATTTGTCATCCGGACCCAGTCTGCCATAGTAGGCTTCAACCATGACATCTTCCGGTAGCAGCTCGCCTAAAAAGATGTCTGCCTCCATGTGGTAAGCGGTGCCTATTTTTATCTCCACAACTTCATCAGTCCGAATATCTTTGATGGCTATCTTTTCCCAATTATACATGATCTTTTCGCGCCATGCTGCCAGCTCTTTGAGCGCTTTCCACCCGTCTGCCATCAAATGAGATGCCTGTCTTGTCGCCGGGAGATAAAACCTGTTCCAGTATTCTTCAACCATCCTGTGGGTGTTAAATAAAGGACACAGCTTGTGCAAGGATGCCTTCATCATTCCCAGCCACCCCCTGGGAAGACCATCAGGGCCCCTATCATAGAAAAGGGGTATTATGTCTTTCTCAAGGATATCGTAAAGCGCCCTGCTTTCTACCTCATCCTGAAAATCGTGGTCCTGGTATTCCTCACCACCCCCGATGGCCCAGCCAATTTCCCTGTCATATCCCTCGTCCCACCAGCCATCAAGAACGCTCAGGTGAAGAGCCCCGTTGGCCACCGCCTTCATCCCGCTGGTACCGCATGCCTCAAGGGGACGTCGTGGGGTATTAAGCCAGATGTCCACCCCCTGGACCATGTAGCTTGCAAGTTCCATATCATAATCTTCTAAAAACACCATGCGACGTCGCAAATTTTCTCGCCTTGCTGTTTGAACAAGTTGCTTGATGATGTCCTTGGCCATCTGGTCCTGGGGGTGGGCCTTGCCTGCGAAGATGATCTGCACTGGATACTTTTCGTTTGTAAGGAGCGCTTCCAGCCTGTCCATATCCCTGAGGATAAGATTGGCCCTCTTATATAATGCAAATCTTCGAGCAAAGCCGATGGTAAGGATTTCAGAGTTGAGGACGTCATTTGCAATGGCCAGCTCCCGGCTGGAAGCTCCCCGTTTTGCGAGCTGCCTCGTGAGCCTTTTGCGAGTGAAACTTACCAGCCTTTCCCTCGCTCGCTCATGCGTCCTCCACAGCTCCGTGTCGGGAATTGTGCCAACCCGCTCCCATACCTTTACATTGTCGGGGTCTTCAATCCAGCGTGGGCCAAGATAGCGGTCGTAGATCTCGCCCATGCCCCAGGAAATCCAGGAAGGGATGTGAACTCCATTCGTTATGTGGACGATCGGCAGATCGGCCTCGGGGGTATTCGGCCAGATTTTCTTCCACATCTTCCTGCTGATTTCGGCATGCAGACGGCTAACACCGTTTATCCACAGAGACAGCCTCATGGGAAGAACCGTCATGCAAAACTCCTCTTCCGAGTTCCGGGGCTCCTCTCTTCCAAATGCAAGAAGCACATCGAAACTGATTCCCATAGATCTGGCCATTGATTCAAAATAGGGGAACATCAAGTCGCGGTGAAACCTATCAATACCAGCAGCCACCGGCGTGTGCGTGGTAAAAACACTGGTCGTGCGGACAAACTCGACCGCCTCATTAAAGCTCAGGCCTTCTTCTTCTCTGAGCTGTCTGATCCTCTCGAAGACAGCAAATGCGGAATGGCCTTCATTCATATGGTACACTGAAGGCTTGAGACCCATTGCCTCAAGAAACCTCACGCCCCCGATACCAAGGATGATTTCCTGGCGGAGGCGCATTTCTCTATCCCCCCCATACAATTCTGAGGTTATGGTTCTGGCAGGCTCCGAGTTAGACTTCAGATTTGTATCAAGCAGGTAGAGGCGAGTGGTGCCTATGTTTACCTCCCATGCCTGGATCTGCACATTTTCACCTTTTAGATCGACTGCTACTGTCAGGGGAGTCCCATCGGCACCCCTGACGAGTTTCATCGGCATGGTCGGAAACTTGTTTTCAGGATATGTCTCCATCTGCCAGCCGTCCTGCGTTAGGTACTGCCTGAAGTAACCTTTTTGATAGGCAAGTGAGACGCCGATGATAGGAAGGTGTAGGTCACTGGTCGATTTTAGATAATCTCCAGCCAATATACCGAGACCGCCCGAATAGATGGGCAGACAATCCGCTACGCCGCACTCAGCGGTAAAATAGGCAACCAGTATTTTGGGGTCGCTTTTTGCGAGCATACTACCGTTCGGCCTTGCTGACATATAACGCTGAAATTCGCGGTAAAGCCTTTGCATGTGTGCTAAAAAGCCCTCATCCTCTGACAGGTGTTTTAGCTCATCCTGGTTGAGGCGGCCGAGGAGTTCCACCGGGTTTCTTCTCGTTTCATCCCACAGGTCCGGGTTCATCCACCTGAAAAGCTTGGTCGCCTCGTGGTTCCACACAAACCAGAGGTTTTCTGAAAGTGGCAGGATCTCTTTTAAGGCATCAGGCAGTCTTGGTTTTACGTCTAACGTTCTAATGGGTTGCGTCATCGCTTATCGCCTTTCTATCGTGAAAAAATGGAAATCCCAATCTTGAAGTGCCACGTACAATCCGGAGTTTGAAACATCTGCCGGGTGCAAATGATAGCTTTCCCCTTTAATCGGGTCACGACAAAGAAGCTCCTTGCTTCGAGCAAACCAATCTTGGGGTACTTTAACAAGCCCCTGGGCGGGGGTGGAGGAAAAATTAACAACAATCAAACGTTTTTCCTCGCCCAATGCCCAGCGCCAGGCTAAGAGGTTTATGTGGGACTGGTTGTCCGGCCATCCTGACGTGTCACACAGCTGCCAGCGGCCGTCATGAAAGACTGGATGATTTACCTCGTGGAGCAGGGCGTTACAGAAGGCCTTTAACTCGGAAACTGGCGTCTCTTCAGGACCGCGCCTGAGTTGGACGGGGACCCTGATAGTGTTTCCTTCAAGCTGGCCGTGGTGCCAGAGCTTCATGCCCGGCAGGGTGGCATGAATAACCATGGCGCTCTGCAGCTTTTGCAGGCCGAACACGCTGGCCGCCCGTTGTTCATCATGATTTTCCAGAAACCGCAGCATCTTTTCCTGTTGAGCAACGGGGGCTGAAAGGTAGGCCTTGAGCCTCCGGACATCAGTGCTGACAAGTAGATCATAAAATGTCTTGTCATACACGTAATCAAAGCCAAGGTTGAGCAATTCTTGTTCCATACCCCAGTAGACCTCGGCAATCCAGTAAAATTTGCGGCCGCAGGAACCAACACGTTCGATGGCAAGCGGCCATAATTCCTCTTCGTTGGATTTACCCTTATCTATGTGATCGGCCCATGTTGTTCGGAAAACCGAACTTACGACCAGCATGGCCATATCACATCTGAGGCCGTGGCAATAACGGGAAATATCTGAAACAAGGTCTACCATGGCATGAATTGCCCCCGGGTTTGAATAATCCACCTGGGCTGTGTCTGTCCATGGAGGAAAATACGGGTCTTTTCCATGTGCAATACAGAATTTTCCGCGAGAGCCTTCTGTCAGAAAAAAACCATCCGGACACTGTTTTCGTTTTTGCGCTCTTTTGTGAACATACAAATGCGGGTATTCGTTGATCCAGGGGTGATCGCATGCAGTATGATTCGGGACGAAATCAAGTATCAGGAAAAGCCCACGCTCTTCGAGCCTCTTTTTCAATGCAATGAGAGCTTCTGCAAGACCAAATTCCGGATCAGGGACATAATCATATACCGCGTAGGGGGAACCTGCAATATCATCTGTAGAAAAATCTTGAAGAACCGAACGGCATTCCTCTATCAGAGGTTGTTCCTTTTGCGCCACGCGCCTGGAAAAAAGACTCCTCTGCCAGATGCCCATGAGCCAGATGATGTCGATGCCTTTTTTCTTAAGATCGGCCCATTCTTTTTCCGGTATATTCCCGAGCGTAATCTTTCTCTTTTCCCGTTTAGAAAGATGGTGGAGCCAGGTCGCCAGGTTGATTTCATAGATGTGCGGGTTTTTCCTGAACCGATCCATGGTGTTGGCTATACCACCATTTTGTCTTGGGTTGCAAGGGTATAACCCTGGGCGTAGCCCCTGAACTCGATTAGGGGTTGACAGAATGTGTTCGAAAGCACTATAAAACCTTGCTGAAGTTGCCCTGCCTGTTTACCGGGCCTACACTAACTTAGGTGGGATTGTTCTTGAGTGCTTTCCCTAAACCAAGCGTTTGAATCAGGAAGTGAAGGTATGGAACAGGTACTTCTTTTGAATGCAACCTTTGAACCTTTGAATGTGATTGACTGGAAAAGGGCGATCAGGCTCCTTACACTGGGGAAAGTGGAGGTGGTAGAGGAATACGACAGGGAGATTCGATCGGTGACCTTTGCCGTGAAGCTTCCTGCCGTACTTCGCTTGTTGAATTTTGTGAGGCACCGAAAAAAGCATGTGAAATTTTCCCGCCTCAATATCTATGCGCGGGATGGATTCCGCTGCCAATACTGTGGGCAGAAATTCGAATCACAAAACCTCACATTCGATCATGTGGTTCCCAAAAGATACGGTGGTAAGACCGAATGGTCAAATATTGTCACTTGCTGTCACAGGTGTAACCGGATAAAGGGGGGCAGGTTGCTTGAGGATGCCGGTTTGAAATTGCTGAAAAAGCCGGTAAAGCCCGACTGGGTGCCTTTTATAATGATTTCCGTCAGTGTCAAGAGTGTTCCCGAATCCTGGCGGGATTATCTTTACTGGAATGTGGAACTGAAAGACGGATAACGGTTGAGTGGCCGGCACGCAGCAGGCCGGGTAGTAGGGAATAGTTACAATCCAATAATACGGCAGAAGCGCTCCGATCGGGAGAGGGCCTCAATGCTCTGCCATACCCATTCCTCTTTGTGGGCCTCAAGTGTGATGATCGGCCTTAGTTGATTTTCTTCTATGTACTTGAATATGGTCTCGAAATCTATCATGCCGGCACCAATTGCCAGGTGCTCATCATGCCTTCCTTTATTGTCGTGCAAGTGAAGCTCGCCTAAAAAAGGTCCGAGTTTCTTTAGCCAATCTCCCATGTCTGCTTCAGAAAAGAGATTCATGTGACCTGGATCGAAACAAAAAGCCGCTTTTTCTGAGTTCAGTGCATTCAGCAATTTCAGAAACATCCTCGGGGTTTTTTCATAGACATTTTCGAGCATGAGCGTGGCACGGGTGCCTTGGAGGTCTTCAACAATAGGGGCCCATGTCTCAATGGCTGCCTCAAACCATTCCTCTTCGGCTCTATAATATCTCTTTCTATCATAGCCGGTATGGCAGACGATAGAGACCGGATCAAAGACAGGTACCAGCTCAAATGCCTGTTTGAGGCGCTCTCGAGTAGCTTTCAATATTTTCTTGTCCAGGCCTCCCGGCACAAGGTCATAGAAGGGGCCATGCATCGAAATGATCAGGCCTTCTCGATGAAGGATGGAGGCAATTTGCGAAAAATCTTTTTCAGGGACTGTGTCGATGACTTCGCCGTCGATCCCGATTTCAGGATTTATCCTGTTTTTTAGCACAAGGGACAGATATTTTTCCTTAAGGAGCCTGAAGGGAATACATACCTGAACATGTCTGATTATATCTTTAAACATCTCCGAGTCGCCTTTTTCTCAGTTCTTTCCGATGCTGTGCCCGTATCCTTCCTTCTTCATACCGCCGCTTTTCGTCTTCGGTATGAGGGACTATCCTCGGTACCGGTGCCGGTTTTCGATCCTTGTCAAGGGAAACCATAGTGAGATAGGCAGAGTTGGTGTGACGTATTTCCCCTGTCGTCAGGTTTTCGGCCTCCACTCTCACGCCTATTTCGAGAGAGGTATGCCCAACGTAATTTACAGAAGCTCGTAGTATAACAAGCTCTCCAACAAACACCGGCTGGTGAAAATCGAGCCTGTCCATGGAAGCGGTGACCACATTGGTTCGGCAATGGCGCTGCGCTACGATGCCTGCTGCCGTATCTATAAGCTTCATAATGGTACCGCCGTATACATTGCCGGAAGGATTGGCATCAACAGGAAACATGAGCTGGGCTATTTCCACCTTTGATTGGCTTACGGTTTTCTCTCCCATCTCGTCTTGCCTTTCGTTATTTGTCATCGGTCATTCCTCACTTGTAGTTAGTGTTACTTTACTTCCCACCGCCTGCTCTCTGTTCTTACCTTCTTCTGTAAAGGTCATCCAATCACAAAACAAAGCTGCTGGTCAAGGGAATTCCTTACGGCTTTTGCGCCTGGTTGCAGCGACAATCTCTTTTATGGCAAAGGGCAGATCTGTTTGACATGGAAATGGTTGACTGATAGCATTCTAATACTTTAGCTATTTTAACAACATAGACAGGGATGTTTGCAAAACCCTGGGTTATCATCTGAGCGTTTATGCCCAGGAGTGGTCGAAGAGCCGAGAAGGAAAAAAAGCCTTGCGTAGCGCAGGGTTCCGGGCTGCTGTCCGAGAACCAACCATAGCTGTCATTTCTCGCTTCACTCGAAATGACAAAAGCGAAGGGGGCAAAATAACATGAAGGCCCATTCTC
>Ga0164318_10006995_pt1 | contig 10935 bp, 11 predicted proteins | sample GuaBasSedimGuay9_FD_113734 | JGI IMG/M metagenome (GOLD analysis project Ga0164318, IMG submission 113734) | Subseafloor sediment microbial communities from Guaymas Basin, Gulf of California, Mexico - Guay9, Core 4571-4, 0-3 cm | ecosystem: Environmental > Aquatic > Marine > Hydrothermal vents...
CCATCAACTAATAAATGTTTACAAAGTGAAGATTTTTCAACAACTTGGGGTAAAACAAGAAGTTCAATATCTACTAATGCAATTAATGCTCCTAATGGAAATGCTACTGCGGATAAATTAACGGAAGATTCAACAGCTGCCAATTCACATAATACTTATCAACCTATTACAACAGCAGTAGGCAATTTAACTGGTAGTATTTTCTTAAAAAAGGGAACTAGAACTAAAACTCGTCTAACAATTTATAACGCAACCGATGGTCATTTAGGAGAAACATTTTTTGACTTAGATGCTGGTTTAGTAATTTCTGGTTCCGGGAGTATTAAAAAATTAGCTAATGATTGGTATAGATGTAGCATTTCTGCTATTGTTACAGATGTTAGTAACTACTTTACTTGTTATATGGTTAATGATGCCGGAAGTGCTTATTATGATGGTGATGGTTCATCTTACCTTTATCTTTGGGGTGCTCAATTAGAAGAATTACCTTTTTCTACATCTTATATCCATACAACTACTGCTGCTGTAACTAGAAATATAGAATATGGTATTGTTTCAACTTATGTAAATAATATTCCAGCAATTTATAATGCAAATATTAAACCAGAAGATTTAACTATGATTTGTGATTTTGATGTTTTAGGCCATATAAGTGATGATTTTCAATATATAATTAATATAGATGGTGTTGGTTTTACTCTTATGGTTGCTTCAATGCCTACTTCTAATCGTGTATATATTTATTATGGTAATCCTGTATCAGTAAGTGGATCATCAGTAGAAGTTAATAAATTATATAGATTAGGATTTACTTATAATACTCAACTTGATCAAATAAAAACTTATCTTGATGGAGAATTTAAATTAAGTAGAATAGGTAATAATATAAATACTTCTGGTGATTCTGGGTATACAATTATGTTAGGTAGCATAAATTGGGGAAGAACTTTATATGGCCACATGAAAAATTTTAAAATTTATGATAAAGCTTTTTCAGAGAATGAAATAAAATTAGCTTAATATTAATTAATAGATAAATAGGAGATTAAAATGCAAGATATTATAACTTATGTTTCAGATCGACCAGCTTTAATTGCTGAATTACATGCTAATTATCCTGATTTAATTGATGATGATGATAATTTTTTAGTTGATAAAACACCATCTGTTTATAATGGGACTGAATCTCTAGCTTTAATTAGAGCAGATGATGATTTAGTTACTATTGGAGAAAATTTAACAAACTTAACTTTATTAGGTACTTATGAAGAAGTATTTGCTGATACAGATAAAAAAACCATTTATGATAGAGTATATGATCAAACACCTATAGAATTTGAAGATCCAGAAACTCATGAAACCATAATAATTACACCGCCTGAAAAATTTGGTGTATTTGCAGATTGATTTTTAAGTTTAGATTTAAATATAAATAAATAGAACAAAATAATGAAACTATCACGCCCGCGGGGGTATATCTGAAGTTATTAATTTTAAATTAAAGGAGAAGTATTATGAAAAAATTTATTTATGTATTTTTAATTATTGGTTTTGTATTTTTTAGTTTTAATGTTTTTGCAGTTCAACCACAACCATGTGATTGTGATTCAATATCATCATCATGCATTACTGAATGTTGTCCAACCTGTGAAGAATGTGCTCCTTGTGATAGTTGTTGTCCGGATTGCCCCGTACTTCCATCCATTGAAAGTAGTGTTTGTGAGTCTACTTATGTTTTAACTATAGATGAAGATACATCTTTTGATGTTCTTTTTAGTGAGTGTTTAGAAATAGTTGTTGGTGAAGATGATGATTATCATACTGGTATTTGTGATATTTATGAATCTGGTGAAGATGGAGAATTTATTGGAGCTTGCATTTTCAAATCTTTTGATAATGAAGTTATTTCAATAACTTGTGGTGGAGGTGAACCCATTAAGTTTATTTTAACTGCTGGTAAAAAGCTTGTTTATTTACCATCTGATGGATTTACTTTAGAACCAAAATCTGAATCACCACCAGAAGATGACTAATATATAATAACTTTAGATATACCCATTTTTTAAAAAAGTGATAGTTTTACTAAACATATTTTTGAATTTTTATTTACCGAATCTCTTATTATATATGTTTATATTTTAAAATAAATTTATAGGAGATTTAACAATGTCAATGACAAGATCTTTAACCTGGGTTGTTAGTCCAGATGAAGCATCTTTTGATCCAAGGTATTTTAGAAAAGAGGAAATGCAAGATCATGCAACCGAAGGAACAGCTGGTGCAAAAAAAATTGGTGCTTATAGTAATGATTTAACACATTCATCATCTGTTAATGTTCAAGATGTATTGGAAGATTTAGATGCTGCAATTGGTGTTGCTATGTCAGGCGGTGAAGTTAATACTGGCTCTAATGTAAATACAGCAGGTATTGGAGTGTTTGATGCTAAAACAGCATATGATTTAGGATTCAAAGGAATCAAATCTTCAGATTCTCATATTACTGTTTCAGATAGCACTGGTGATAAAACAATTAATATTGAATCAGATGCAACATCTAATGCTGGTTCAAGCACAATTGTTTCTAGAGATGGTTCTGGAAATTTTAGCGCAAATAATATTACTGCTGATTTAATAGGAAATGCAGATACAGCTTCACAATTAGAAACATCAAGAAATTTTCAAATAACTGGTGATGGTACAGCATCAATTGTTTCATTTAATGGTAGTGATAATGTAACATTAAATTTGACTGTTGATAAAGTAGATGGAAAAGATGTTGATGATACTAAAATATCTACAGATTATTTATGGACTGCTGGAAAAGTAATTAGTTATATTACTGGAAAATTAAATGGATTAGATTGGCAAGAAAGCGTTAAATCTAAAACATTGGCAGTTGCACCATCTAACCCAAGTGCTGGAGATAGATATATAGTGGCCTCAGGAGCATCAGGTGTCTGGATAGGGCAGGATAATAATATTGCTGAATGGTCAGGTACCGTTTGGAATTATATCACACCAGATGAGGGTACCGCAACTTGGATTGAAGATTTAGATGTCAATTATACTTGGAATGGATCTTCATGGGTTACTTTTGGATCAACTCAAGATCATGGTGGATTAGCTAGTTTACAGGGTGGCAATACTGGAGAATATTATCATTTAACAAGTTATCAACATTCTGAATTAACAGATGGTGGGGATACAACTTTACATCGTCATGATGGAAGATACTTTACTGAAAGTGAGTGCAATGCTAATTTCTTAGGAAAAACTGCAAATGCAGCAAGTGCTAGTAAATTAGCAACTGCACGAACCATTTCTCTTGCTGGTGATGCAAGTGGTTCTATTTCATTTGATGGTTCCGCTAATAAAACATTGACGGTAGCAGTTGCTAATGACAGTCATACTCATTCATTTGATAATTTATCTTCAAAAACGTCTGGTACTGGAAATTATAGTACAAATGGGGATCTTCAATCAGGGAGAGGTAGTGGTGGTGTTGCTTTAACTATTAATGATAGTTATGGAAATGCTAATATAACATTTAATCACTCACATGGAGTACCTGAACAGACTGGTAATGCTGCTAGAATAGAGGTTAATACTGATGCCACATCAGGTGCATATTTTGATTTTGGATTAAAATCTAATGCTACAGTTGGTGTTGCTGCGGATGTAACTTCGATATTTAAATTTACAGAAACAAATGCAACATTTTTAGGGCACACAATGTGGCACGCTGGAAATGACGGTTCAGGATCTGGTCTTGATGCTGATAAATTAGATGGTGTACAACCATCTGAAGCTTCAACAGTTAGTACAATTGTCAAACGTAGTAGTTCTGGAGATATAAATGCTAGATTATTTAGAAGTGAATATGACGGAACTAATTCAACTATCAATTTTGTAATGACTCAAATAGACACTGCGTCAAATAATTATATAAGACCTTCAACACTCACACAATTAAGTTCCTCTATGGGTTTAAAAAATACAGCAACTACTACATATACTGTTTCAACATCTTCACCCTCTGGTGGTGTTGATGGTGATACTTGGTATCAGGTATAATTAAATATTAGGAGATATTAAAATGTATGCAAGAGTAATTGATGGAGTTATCACAGAAATTGTTGGCAGACCTAATTGGTATTTAGATTCAGGGGAACCTGTTGATGATACATGGCTTTTAGAAAATGAAAATCTAAGAGTTTTATTAGAAGGAGATCTACCCACAGTAAATGATGAAACTCAATATATAGAACAAAATGAATACAGCCAATGGGTTATTAACGATACAACTGTAACCAAAACATACACAATTATTAATATTCCTTTTGAGGAAACCAAAGAAGTATATTTAAGGAAGCCACATGATATTAGAAAATTATATGAAGAGGGTGGAATTAATTTTACTGATACAAACACTACTATTTTAAGAATTCAAACTGATAGAGCATCACAAGCTAAAATCTCAGCTTCATACATGGCAGCTAAAGATGGAATCAGAACTGAAAATTCTTTATGGAAAACAATGGATGGGTTTGTTGCCATTTCAAATGTAGATATGATTAGTTTAGGCCAAGCTGTTTTAAATCATGTTCAATTATGTTTCAATAATGAAAATGTATTATATAATGAAGTTAATGGTTGCACTACTTATACCCAACTCCAAGAAATTGATTTTAGTGCTGGTTGGCCTTCAAATTCAATCCAAGGACAATAAAGGATATATTTATAATGTCTATTTTTAAAAAACAATCAGGTGTATGGAAAGAAAGTAATAATATTGGGATTAAACAGACAGGAGTTTGGAAAGATGTAACACAAATGTTTGTAAAAAATGGTGGTGTTTGGAAATCACTGTTATCCAATTCGAAATATATTTGTTGGTTGCAAGAAACTGATACCAATAAAACTCTTAAACCAATGGCAATAACAAAAGATAATTCCGGAAATACGTATATTTTATATGAACGAAATTACACAGCAACCATTATAAAATTTTCAAAAACTTATGATATATTAGTTGCTAAAAATATTCCAGTTTCTCCAATATCTATAAACAGCGCAACATATATGCCAGCAATAGATGCGGTAGCTTTTACCGCAGATAAATATGTCATATTTGTTCACGCAAGTAATCTATTGGCATATAATTCTTCTGATACTGTAATACAATTTCCTGATAGAGTTTCAGGAATCTGTGACGATCCAAGATATAATAATCGTGTATTTGTTGCAAATTATTATATTCAGGGTTCTTATTATGACGGTAATGCAACAGCTAACATATATTCTATTGATTTGGTTAATTTTTCTAATGGATATTATGGAGCTTACTATTTTAATGTTGGAACAACGTATTCAGTTTATCCTGCAACAACTGTGTTTAGTAACCTAGTTTTTGACTCTTCTGCCTCAAAGCTTTATCTTGGGGGAAGTGCAGTTAAAAATGATTATGTAGGATCCACTGGATCCTATCATTCTGTTTATAATGTAAGTGGATATAATATAACAGCTGTTTCTTCTATTCATACTTTTTTTTATTATCAATCTTTTTATCCACTTACGCATTGGATTTCTCAAGATTCTTTTTCTGGAACAACAAATAGATTAGTTAGTGGAAATTATACTTATAATAATTCAGGTAATATCTATAGATATGGTTTAACTAAAATTGATTCTGCCGGAACTCCAATAATTTCAAAATATGTTTCTAACTTTACCACTAGCGCTTATAAAACTTATTGTGGCATTGATAGCAAAAATAATGCAATACTTATAATTTATGGTACTGGTGGGGTATATTTCGTTAAATTTGACTCAAATTTAAATTATTTGGGTTGTGTAAGAATGATTATTACAAACAATACGGGAGCTAGTAGTTATCCATTTACTTTTTATGCTTGTATATTTAAAAATGATATTATAACTTTAAGTGGTTATCGAGCTAGTTCTAGTTTATATTATAGATCAATGGCAGTGGAAATTCCCACAGATTTAGATGTTCCTTTAAATACTGTAATGAATATTAACGGAACATATTATTTAAAATTTACAACTTCCTCTGTTTCGATTGCGGATCTTGGATTGTCAAATCAATGGAACAAGGGTGGAAATTCTGGTGCATTTACTGGAGCTACTAACACACTAAAAACATTTACAAATTTTTCATCTTATGGTAAAATTGTACATACATATGAATAAAATAATTTAAAACAAATGTTAATAATATAATTAAAGGATAATAAAATGTATATTCTTATAAAAATAATACTCCAAAAAATATTTTAGTTGGTGTTTAAATTATGACTTTATATGTTAAAGGTGGACCTATTTGGATAGAGCCAATTACCTATGTTAAAGATGGTACTGTTTGGAAAAAAGCTAAAGAAGTATGGATCAATGATAATGGTACTTGGAAACTTATGTCATCAAGCTCTACACCCCCACCTATTGAAGATATTAATTTTGGAACAACTTATCTATGGGGAGATTTGGAGGTAAATGATAGTGGTGGTAGAATCGAAGGTTATGTTACACCATACCAAATAACTTCATATACAGATTGTGTAAAAATTCAAGCATATAGAAATAATACAATATATGTATTAAAAAATGACGGTACTATATGGGCTAAAGGGCCAAATTCTAATTATCAATTAGGTGATGGTACAACTATAGATAGAACCAATTTTGTTTTGGTTGGTAATGGAGAAAATGATTGGGCAGATTTTACTATAACTGCTGGTGGTACTGTTGCTTTAAAAAATGATGGAACACTATGGGGATGGGGAACTAATTGGGGTTATCGCTTTGGTAATGGAGAACCAACATCGACAGTATATCAAACTCCCACTAAATTAAACAATGATTCAGATTGGAAATATGTTCAAACCAATGCATCATATGCCTACGCATTTATAGCTTTAAAATCAGATAATAGTTTATGGGGATGGGGACCTAATAATTATGGTGTTTTAGCTAATGGTGGCACAGATACTATAGATACTGCAACTCAAATTACAACTAATGTGATATGTGCTAGTGTGAGTTATAAATGTTTAGCTGTTTTAAAAGATGATGGTACAATTTGGTGGGCAGGGACTATACAATCTGATCCAACAGATATAATAGCTTATAATTTAACAAAAATAAATAATGATACAGATTGGATATGTGCAAAAGCGTCTCATGCGGGGTTACATGCCATAAAAGCTAATGGAACACTTTGGTATTTTGGCAAGAATTTATCTCATACGTCAGGTGCTGGACCAACTTATGATACACAAGAAATATTTTTAAATCCAATACAGATAGGTACTGATAATGATTGGTATGATTTGTATGGTGGATTGAATACTGTTGGTGCAAAAAAAATAGATGGAACTTTATGGTCATGGGGTTGGGATGCTTGCACTTCAACTGGTACTAATTCTGGACAACAATATGTTACTATTCCAACTAAAGTTGGTAATTATACAGATTGGGGTTATGTATGTTTTAGATATAGAGTAACTACTGCTATTAGAAATAGTTCTGGTTTAGGAAGTGATGGAGTAGATATGAATCATAAATGTGCTGTTATGACTATTCCATCTGTTAGTTAGGTAATTTAAATCTTATAAAATAAGAACAAAATAAAAACAGTGTTAAACGAAAAGGAATAAATTATGAATACAAAAATTACATGTGAAGTATGTGGTTGTGAAGATACGTCAATTTCCAATGAACAAACATCAGTTCGAGTAAAATATGGTTCTAAGGAATATTTTACTGAAATACAATATTCATGCCCAGAATGTAAAAGTATGATAATCACCAAAGAATCAGAATTATATAGAGAAAAAGCTATAGCACGTTCAAAGGAAAAAGCTACTTTTACAATATTAAAAATTTTAGAAGAAACACATTCTTTTACAAATTATGAAAGAATTTTAGATATAGAATTTGGCACTTTTGATAAATGGAAAACTGGTGAAGTAAAACCATCTGATGCAGAATATGCATTATTGGTTATTTTATTGGAAAATTTTGATTCTATTATTTTTCATAATATGCCATTAGCATTTAGTTTATATTAAAGGAGAATTTACAATGGGAAGAAAATTTCAAACGGAAGCAAAAATAAATTTAAAGCATGATATACCTGATACTCGCGATAAGTTATTTAGAAATGCTAGAAAATTATTATCTGAAACTCCAGAAATATTACCATCAAAAGTTGACTATGAATCTGAAATGAGCCCTGTTAAAAATCAAGGTAGTTTAGGCTCATGTGTTGCATTTGCTGTTACTGCTTTAAAAGAGTGGCAGGAACAAAAAGAACATGAAAAAGAAGTAGAGGGTGGAAAAATAGATTATAGAAATAAACGTTTTTATGATCTATCTGAACAATGGCTTTATTATATGTGTAAAAAAATAGACCCATGGCCCAATGAGGAAGGTACGTCAATTAGATATGGAATGAAAGTTCTCCAGAAGATTGGAGTTCCAGTTGAGGATGGTTGGGAATATAATGATAAAGTTAAAGGTACACCAAAAAGCTGGGCTGATCTAGTTGCTAGGTGGAATACCATTAAAAGTTATAGGCGTTTAAGCAATCTTTCAGAAATTAAAACTGCCTTAACGTTAAATCCAGTTATTATTGGTATTGATCTATTTGATGAATTTTTTAAAGTAGATAGATCAGGCATTGTTAAATGGCCAGCACAGTCTTGGAAATCTTATGGTGGACACGCAGTATGTTGCGTTGGTTTTGACGATGAAAGACAACAATTAAAATTTAAAAATTCATGGTCTACCATGTGGGGCAATGGTGGTTATGGATTTATTTCATATAAATATGCTGATTTATATCTTTGGGATGCATGGACATGTGAAGATATAAGTGTGACAAAGCAAATGTTAAAAGGTACACGATCATTAATTTCATAAAAAATAATAACCCATTATAAGTGTGAATGGAGAAATAGATAACCTTTGAATTAATGAAATAATTTTTAGGAGTTTTAAATTGAAAAAAATTATTTCGCTAATACTATTTATTTTTATTTTGACTTTCATATTTTGTTCAATATCTTTTGCTCAAAAAAGATGTGTTTGTTATTATCTGTCTGATAGTGGGGGTTGGTCATTACCATATGATACTTGCGTTCAATATAGTTATTTAATGCAATCTTTGGGAATGGGTTTAACTGATATCAAACCTTTAGAATCATTTAACTTTTTAGATGCTAACTCATATGAAGTTGTCTATTTAAGTGGTTACGGATTAATAGATGGTTTTTTTACTAAATATAGTGTAGATGCAGTTGATAGTACCAGAATTCCTTGGAAAGATTTAGCTGAAAAAATAGATGTTGATTTATTGTTAGTTGATGCTTGTTTTTCGGGATATATTTTTGATTATAATAATGCGTCTACAGTTGTTATTACTTCAGCAAATAAAACACCCAGTTGGAATGTTATTTTAGATAAACGAGATAATTTGAATGTTAGTTCTTTTGTTATTATGCTTAGATGCATATTTGATGTTAATTATGATTGTCCAATTAATGTTAAACAATGTGCAAAATATAATAGTATGTGGTTTGCAGGTTTTATAGACCCCCAAGAGTGTCAATTTAATTTAATTGTTGAAAAAACAATTAGAAATACATATATGAATTTCAGCATGAAAACAGATCCAGTTGTTGGAATAACAACTACCTATATTAATGGTATTCCTTGGAGATAGCTATATATATTACTAAATGAATAGCAATAATTTGTTTGAAAAACAAGGAGATAATATGTATGGAAATAAAATCACAAACTATTTTCAAAGCATACCTTTTTTAGCTAAAATAGCCTGGTTAGTTTTTGGTTTGGCTAAGATATGTGGTGTCTTTACAGTTTTTTTATTATTTTGCCCAGTGGAATATTATTATTTGATAAAAGTTTTTTTACCCTCCTGGATTATCCTATTAGTAATATCAGTAATCTTAGCTTTGAGAAGTCGAAAAGATGAAATTGATATGTCTAAGGACTGGTGGAGGTATTACCATTACCATTATTAAAATAGTCATAAATTAAAATTCTAATTAATGGAGGAACAATGAAACAAGATAATTGGAAAATTGAATTCCAAAAGAATGGTTTGAGAACGGGCGAAATTGCTATCGTAAAAGAAAAGGATATTACAATAAAAGGTGTTGTGAAATTTTCTAAATATTCATATTCTTTTATTGATCATACCCTTGATGATAATTCTGCTAAAGGCACTATATTGACAAAAAAGACTTCTCAGATAGACATTACATCAAAGATAATAAATAAAATTTCTAATAGATAATTTTTAAGGAAGAACCCTTCGGGGTTTTTTCTTGTCTTTTTTTATAAATTTCAGAACAAAATATAAAGTTAAATTTTAATCTCTTAATCGCAACGGAGGATTTGTAGAAGTATTTATTGTTTAATACTTCTACTTTACCGAAAACAAAATTTTTATTTTTTTGTTTTAATTATCAATAAGATAAATGTGAATTATATTTTAAAAGAATATTGAATTTTTAAGTGGACTGCGATTTCTACTAATCTATATTTTATTGATTTGGTAATGCTTCTTATTATGATAAAAATTCAGCTTATTCTTATTGTAATTGCATTTGTTCTCATTATTTTAGATATGAGATGTTGTAGAAAAAAATAGAACACAATAAAAAAGTACTGGAGGGCAGATAGTGGATTCAACATCTGTATTTATTCTTGATTATATCACTATTTTAGATAAAGATGATGAGATTATTTTGTCTAATATCGGGGTTAGTTATTTGGCAACAACTATTATTTATGATGAATTTGAAGAATTAAATCAAAAAAATGTATTTATATTTAAATCAATTAATTCAATACCAACTGAATGTATTGATAATCTTGAAGACCATA
>Ga0164318_10006996_pt1 | contig 10935 bp, 7 predicted proteins | sample GuaBasSedimGuay9_FD_113734 | JGI IMG/M metagenome (GOLD analysis project Ga0164318, IMG submission 113734) | Subseafloor sediment microbial communities from Guaymas Basin, Gulf of California, Mexico - Guay9, Core 4571-4, 0-3 cm | ecosystem: Environmental > Aquatic > Marine > Hydrothermal vents >...
GGAATCCAGCTAAATCGCATCTCCCAACAATGCAAATCACGATATACGTTTATAGATGTGTATGATAATTTTTTTTGTGTAAAATCCCATCCCGAATTAAATGTAAATTTCCATTTTGGTGTAATATTAATTTGACCGTTGAAGGAAAGAACTTGTACAATTGTTTCTGTAGGAACTTTAACAAAATTAACATAATCGAGCTTATTTGTGTATGTGAAATTATAATTAAAACTTAAGGACCAAGGAATATTCCAGTCCACAAAGTCATCCAGATTACTATTTATATCATTTAAAGCATCATCTGATATATCTTCTGTTTTCTCAACTTTTTTAAAATCCTTATCTCCAAATTTATACCCAAAACTAAGTCTCCACGAAGTATTATCAAGTCTTACTAACCGGCGATTAACTTGCCATTCATATTTATTTATTCTATTGCCGGCAGAGTCACTTACATAAGGATCCCAAACTGAGCCATATTGAATACTAAAGTTTTTAAATAAAGTAGTTCTTCCAGACATGGTTATCATCGACATGTTTAATGAATCTCGTGCAAGGTCGTAATTACCAGATATGGTGAAGTTTTCTATCAGTTTAACCTTTTTCATACCAGTAATTGTATCTTTTTTTGAGCGAACCTTTATCTCAAGATTGTTTGCCAGAGTTACACCAACCCTACCTGATTTTTGACCTGGAGGCGAACCGTAAAGGCTTCCCTCAAAATGAGAATAACTAATTTCTTTCCCAGTATTTTCATCAGTATAAGTGCCATAATAGCCAAGCTTTTCATCACCAAAATCAGGTGTGTATGTGTAATTAATACTTGGTGTTAACACATGCCTAACTGCTCTTACGGGTCCTTTTTTAAAAGCCACCATTCCATAAACTTTTGTTGATAGCGAAGTGCTAAAGCTATAATTCAATGAATTTCTAAATCCTGCTATCGTATCAATTATAACACCTGGCGCTATTGTGTCACCATTAAGATATGTTGTATCACTTTCCCAGTATTTATTTATACTTCTACTATACATTCTATCAGTAATATTAATACTATTGCTTAAGGTAAAATGTTTTAACACTTTTAGAGGTAAGCTAATTGGTATTTTATGAGCAGCACCCGCTTGCATATTATTTTCGAGTGTAACTTTATCAAAAAGAACAGAATCAGTTGTGTTAATGCTATTTTTCGAGTCCATTGAATATGAAATACTTAAACCTTCATAGAATCGTTTTTTACCTCCTTCTTTTCTGAGAGGATAAAACCTGTTTACTGTAAATGTCATCTGAGGAAGGTTTATATCAACATCATGAGTTTTAGTATTTTGGCTATGACTTCCGTTTATTGTTAAATAGTATTTTCCTTTCCAGTTGGTTTGGTAAGCAACGCTTGATTGAAATTGATTTGATAAATAGTCTTGAGCTGATGTAACATTGTATTTTACATAATTTGCACTAATGATATTTACATTAGCTGTAAAATTACTATTTGGACGAGCTTTAGGATCTTGTTTATGAGTCCATCGTACTCTAAAATCAGTTGTTTTTGAATAGTCAGGAGTGCCCTTTGTTCCTACAACATTTTCAGCATACCCCAAATCAATATCACCATTATATCTATAACGTTTATTATATCTAAAACGGGGTTTAATTCCCCATCCACCATGCGAATATATATCTCCAAGTATTTCAAAATCCATATAATCATTAATAGCCCAGTAATAGCCACCGTTTTCAAGATAAAATCCTCTATTTGTGTATTCACCATATGTGGGAATAACTATACCAGAAGTTTGCTCACTTTTATTTGGAAAATACCCAAAAGGAAGTCCTAAAGGTGTTGGCATACCTTCAATTTCCATATATGCTGGTCCTGTAATAATTTTTGAATCAGGAATAACCTTTGCTTTTTTAAACTTAAACCCAAAGTGGGGGTTTTCCTCTAAATTACATGTAGTGTAGGTGCCATGTAATAAGTTTATTGTATTGTCGCTTAATTTCTTTACTTTTTCGCCATGTAAAAAACCATTACCATCTTCAGTTACAACGCTTGTTATCAATCCTTTTTTCGTATTAAAATTATACGACATTGTTTTAGATTTAAAAACTTGCTCATTTTGTGTAAATTCGGGTAATCCAACCATTTTACCTGTGGAATCTTTAATGCCAGTTGCATAAACAGTATTGGTAAGTAGGTCTATCTCAATATAATTTGCCTTTAGTGTAATATCTTCATAGTTAATTTCGGCATCTCCGTACAAGAATATTTTTCTATTTGCAATATCCTGAACAATTGAATCTTTTGCAAATCTTTCAACTTTAGCATCAATACGTGCGCTGCTTGCTTTTTCTTCTATAACCGTATCTCCAGTTATACTTGTTGTAATAATTGTATCGTCAACAATTGTGTCGTGATACAAAAGTGTATCAGGATTTGATATTATTAATGAATCAGTATTGTAATAACTTAGCCAATTTGTATTATTAACAAAAATAGTATGTGTAGAAGCAACAGTATTTCCTATTGGAATAAAGCAAATAAACAGCACCCAAATTATTAATAAACTTGGAGTGTTTAGTATTATCGACCATCTTGATCTTATATCTAAAGTTTTATTTTTTACCAATTGAAATTAAAATAACAAGTGTTTCAAAATTTCATGCAAATATAATTCCAAAATTTAGGAATGTAAGCGCGTTGATTGTTTTTAGAGCTCTTTTATTTCCATTTTTATTTCATCAAGGCGGTTACCACTCGATTTTATTATTGTAAATATATAATGATTAATTACAATGTTTTGATTGACTATGGGTATACTTTGATAATTATGAATAATAAATCCAGCTAAAGTTTCATAATCATCAAGAACTGGAATATTGAATTTGTACTTTTCGTTTAAATAATCAATTTCCAGACCTGCGGAGAATATGTAAATATTATCTGATACTTTTTTCTCTATCTCTTTATCTTTATCGTGCTCATCTTCAATTTCCCCAAAAATTTCTTCAATAAGATCCTCCATTGTTACAATACCAGCCGTACCACCAAACTCATCTAATACTACGGCGATACTCTTATGATTTTCAATAAAGTTTTTTAGCACATCTTTGGCTATAATTGTCTCTGGGTACGGATCTATATCTCTGATAATATCATTAAGAGAACTTGGGTTATTAAACAAATCAAAAACATGTACATAGCCAATAATTTGATCAATTGTGTCTTTATAGATAAATATTTTAGAATATCCTGTTTCTATTAGCAATTTACGCAAATCATCTATATCCTTATTTATTTCCAATGCCTTTATACTTGTTCGCGGAATCATACATTCGCGCAGCTTAGTATGCTTAAATTCAATGGCATTTTGAATCATTTGTATTTCCTGATTAACTTCATTTTCTTTATCAGTATCAATTAGCGAATCTTTAACGTATTCTTCCAAATCTATTGCACTAAATGAATACGAACTTACAATCAATTTAACTCTAAAAATATTTTTAATAATCCCTTCAGAAATACCTAAATATGTTAGAATGAGAGGATAAAAGGCAAAATAGAAAATCCACACAGGTAATGCAAATGCTTTTAATATTGTATTAGGGCTAATCCTAAATAGTACTTTTGGGATAAACTCAGCAACAATAAGTATGAGTAAAGTTGATATAATTGTTTGAATTATAAGTATTATATATTCAGAAGATATGTAGTTTGCAATTATTGGCTCTAGTAAATTTGCAGTTGCAATTCCATAAATAACTAGCGCTATATTATTTCCTAATAATAATGCTCCAATAAAACGGGATGGGTTTTTGTAAAAAATGGATAGAATACGAGCCGGAATTACTTTTCGTTTTATATCGAGTTCTTGCATAAGCCTGTTTGAGCTTACAAAAGCTATTTCCATACCCGAAAAGAACCCCGATAGAAGTAATGAAATAATTATAATTAAACCGCTTGTACTCATGTTATGTAAAAATAGTAATTAAAGTGGTATTAGTAATTGATTATTAGTTATATAATTAAACAGCATTATTGTTTAATTATTGTTATCCTCTTCTTCTTCCACATCAAATTCGCCCTTAATATTATAAATTTCGTGTTTGGTAAAAGCCTCATTTGCCCACATACTATCGCCAAAAATTACTTTATCAGGCTCAACCATTTTAACAAATGTATTTGATTTAATTATTTTCTTCTTTTGATCCCAGGTGAGGTTTTCTGTATAAAGTTCTTCGTGGGTATCAAAGTTTTTTATGACTACGTTATCGCGCGCATTCATAAACTTACGTTTATCGTAGGTAATTCCATAGTTTGCTGTTATTATAGATGTTCTATTACCTAACTTATCAAAAAATGTAATTTCAAAACCATGTGGAAATTCAGAATATGGATCATCTCCAGCATAGCGTTTCATTAGCTCACTTACTAACTCAACCCGTACATGGCCTGAATCAGATCGCTCATAAATCATGTTATAAGTAGCAATAGCGGCAAGCGTATCTTCCTGAATAGTTATTTCTTTTATTCTTGATATTGAATTTTCACAAGAAAAAAGCATCACTACAGTTATTACTGCAATGATGCTTTTATAAAATACACTTAAACTGAATGAAGTGATTAATTTCATTATTTATTATTACTGTTTTGCGGCTCTTACCTTTGTAGTCTCATTTATCCAACATTTAATTTCATAGCTATCACCTTCGTTTAGGTTATGAAAGAAGAGTAATTCAGTTGGTGGAAAATACTTTTGATATACACTAATTTTTTTATTCATCGATGCATTTAAATCAGGCTCAATATATTTTGCTTTTTTATACTTATCAACAGCTGCCCAGTAAGTTACTTTTTTTGTTAGCTCATCACTTCCGCAGTCAGATGCGCTTGCTGCATACATATCGCCTATTATAATATAAGGTTTGCCTGCTGTTGGATTTAATTTAGCAGCCTTATATGCAATTGCTCTAGCTTTCTCAAATTTATTAAGTGCCTGATAATCTTCAGCAAGGAAAATAAGTGCTTTATAAGCTCTTATTTCATTTTCCATTTTAATAGCTTCTTCCAAATAAGAAACGGCTTCGCTATACCTTTCTTCTTTAAGCATCATCTTCCCAATCAAATATGCCGATTCAGGTGAAGGGTCTAATTTATAAAGAGCAACTGTAGCTTCAAAATATAGCTTTGAGCTTTGACAATCTTTTTTGTCGAGTAACTTTGTTATTTTTTTAAGTAAGTCAATGTTCTCAGAATCAGCATCATATTTCTTTCTGTAGATTCTAACTAAATCAGTACAATTTGCAAATGGCTCAAAAGTGTTTTCAATGTTTCCTTTAATATTTAACCACACTTCAGTCTTTTTGTCATTTCCTGCTTTTTGATATTTTAGTATGTTGGCATCAATATAATCACTTATCATATCATATGCATCAACAACTGCAGTAGTATCTCCATCACCTTTTTGCGCCATCTTGGTAACAGTTCTGAAATAATATACATAAACTGGTCCTTTAGCATTTCCTTTATCAAGCTCAATTGCTCTTCCAAGTATTTTATTGGCACCAAGGTAATTTTTAGCTGGATCCATTTTGTAAAAGTCAACACCTTTACGTCCTAATATAGCACCTTCTTGTGGTTTTTTAGTTTTATGTTTATATGGGAAATATTCAATTCTACGATCATAAATAGTCATTATGGTATCCACAAGACCTGCTTTAACAACAGGATCTTTTGCCTTTTTAAGTTTAAAGCTAAACATCTTTACGCCATCAACATAAATGTTTTCAGTAGCACGTGGGCAGCTAGCATAAACCAACCTCCATGATTTAAGAGCATCAACAATAGAGTTGTTCTTATACTTACTACCCTTCCATTGTTTGTAAAACTCTCGGTATAATGACAAGTTCATTACACAAGTTACACTATCACTTCCGTATTTAGAGCCATCACCTTGTGGCAATACCATAGTGCTGTGTGTAGATGCAAACGACGTTATTCCTGTCATTATGCTTAGTGCTATTATTAGTGCTTTTAACTTCATTGTACTTATTATTAATTAATTATTATTTATATCTTCTTTTATGAAACCAATGCTCTTGAATAGATACTCCCAACGAAAAGTTCACAAAATTTTCTTGTATTAATAAATTATCTGTAGTTCCTCTTTTACCTATCTCAACTCCTAAATCAATAGCAGTTTTCGACTTCCTCATTGGTAAACCTACACCAAAACTTATGCCAAACTCATTAATCCTATTGTCGCCAAATTTTAAATATGTTTGGTGGTACCTAATACCACCCCTGTACGTCATACGTTTAAATAACGACGATATATTGGAGTGCTTAGGTTGATACTCACCGCCAACAGTTATGTGAAATGAGTTTGATAAGGTGTCAGGGACACCATAAACACCAAATTGCTCCCAATTTTGCCACTCAAAATCTACACCAATCAACCAGTTATTTTGCTTTTTTAAAACAAACCCTAATCCAAAACGTTGAGGAATTACAATGGTACCTTTTTCATCAGATATATATTCAATTGTATCTTTAGTATATTCAACTTCATCACCATGCCCTCCAGTTATGGTTTTCGACAGGTAACTTCGTGTTGCATTTAGGTTAAACTTATTTGCATAAGTAGCCGCAAGGGTTAATTGTGTTTTGTTATCAATATTAATGTCGTATTGAACACCATAATCAAAAATAAAACCACCTCCTCTAATTTTATTCTCTACTTTAGTTCCAAAAATAAAAACCGAATCGGGATAATATACCATGCTTGATCGTAATGATTGACCAAAAAGGTAAGTGATATCCACACCAACTCTAAAATTCTTAGTAACATTAAAGCCATTTCCCCAAAACACCTGGTTAAGTCCTCCATCTCCTTGAAATATGTGAGCCACATTACTAAAGTTTGGAACTTCAATCAACACCTCAACATTATAGCCAATTTTACTGTAGGGCATTATACCCACACCTGATTTCCACCATCTGGTAATTGGAAAACCTGCAAAAATATAGGCTAAAGTGGCATCATAACCGCTTTCTGATAACGCAGATGTTTTAATGGTTGTTAAATTACCTGCAACACCAATCTCAAACAAAAATGATGCTGAATCAAGAGAACCATAGGAGGCTGGGTTTGACGGATTTAATTCAGTTGGATCATGAATTGCTATGGAAAGACCTCCCATACTCATCGATAAGGTGTTTATATTTTTGCCGTTAAGCTGTCCCAAACCATATCTTGAATATGGCGAATTTATTCCTGTTTGGGCAACTAAAGTAGTGCTCAAAACAGTAATGACAAGTAATAGATATATTTTAATTTTTCTCATTAAAATCAAGGATACATTTTAATCCAGTAATCACAATATTTTGCGCTGCAAAGATGCCACTTTTTACTAGCTTTTCAAAATATTTATAATCACCCCCACTTATTACCGATATTAAGGGTGAAAACGAGCTACTGTATTGATTTATAATACTTTGTATTTCTAACATAGTGCCATTCACAACTCCACTTAAAATTGATGTTTTTGTTGAGTTGCCAATAAGCCCTATTTTTTCATCATGATTTGGTAGTTCAATCAACGGTAATTTGTGCGTAAAATTATGAAGTGCATCAAATCTCATTTTTAAACCAGGACTAATTCCTCCGCCAAGATATTCATTATTACTAGTTACCAAATCGTATGTAATACTTGTTCCGGCATCAATAATTAAAGTATTTTTATTTGGGTACAATTTCGCCGCTGCCGAAGCAATCGCAATTCTATCTTTCCCAAGTGTAGTTGGCGTACTGTATTTGTTAATAAACGGAACAGGTGTGCTATAATTTAGCTCAATAAAATACCCATGTTGCATTAACACTTCATTCAATTTTACATCATGCAATGCAACACTCGAAATAATTGATGAGCTAATTTGAGGGAATTTTTTTAATACACGAATAAGAGCCTGAACATCTAAACTCTTAATTACCTGAAAACTTACCACGGTATCTTTATCAAAAACAGCTAATTTCGAAAATGTATTACCAATATCTATAATAAGTTTCATAATAATAATTTGTGCGGACAAACCGCGCTTTCCGTTTATAGTTGTTTTATTACAATTGTGGTTTTGTAAGTAGTGCGTGTGCTTCCTTCGTCAGCAACCACCTACTAACAAAAACAACATTGCAATTTCAACAAGCTAACACTGCAATCACTGCCGCGGGTACAACGCTTAATTTACAAAATTCATCTTTTATTTGTGCAAAAATATAACTATGTGATAAGTTTTAATAAAAAATTAAGTTTTTTTTTGATAAATAAAAATAAAGTGTACTTTTGCACCTCCAAATTTTGTTGGTGCCATAGCTCAGTAGGTAGAGCAATGGACTGAAAATCCATGTGTCCCTGGTTCGATCCCGGGTGGCACCACCACAAAAATCTTAAAGCCCTCGGTATTTTACCAGGGCTTTTTTGTTTAATATACTATGGGCAATGCTTAAAAATATTATAATTTTATCTCTACTTTTATTATCAGTTAGCTTATCTGGCCAGAATAATGAACCTGCCACTTCCGAATTAAATAAAAATAGCATTTTTGCTACGATGGGTTATGGTTATCATAACCCCGACCTTGCATATGGATTCGGTTTAACTTACGAACGACAGTTAGTGAAATTTAGTAATTCGTATTTGTACGCACAAGGCGGATGGGCATATTGGTATTTATGGGGTGTAAGTGCAAACTCATACCAGCTCAATGCAGCATATCTACTTGGTAGCAAAAGTTCACATCTTGAGCTCGATTTGGGCATCGACTATGCATGTATTGCCAATGATTACAAAGGAGTCTTTGATTTTTCTGATGGAGAAGTTAAATTACTGGCTAATGTTGCATATCGTTATCAAAAGCATGGCAAGCCCATTCTTTTCAGAGTAGGTGTTGGTACTGTAGCTCTGGCTTTTGTTAGTTTTGGAATATCCTTCTAGATTTTTGTAATATCTACAATACCATCACCACCAGTAATTTTTATTATAACTTTATCTGCTCCTTTGCTAAAATCTAGTTTGTTTAAGTCAACAGATCTAACCTGCAAATTATCATAAGTTCTGAACATATATTTACGGTTAGTTAAATCTCTAACTGCAACCCATTGAGTGTAATCGTATTCTTCTTTCCCATCGGATACTATACCCGACACTCCAATTGGAATATCAACTACATTCATAAAATGCAGACCTAGATTAACTGCTTCGGCTGAATTATTAGGGGTTGTTGCAGTATGCGACATAAACAGTGCTTTTATAAAACGTGATGGAGGAGTCCAGTCACCGGGTATTCCAACAAGCCCTGCACCTTGTCCAACAGGGGAAAATGATTTGCCATTAAATGAAATAGAATCAGGGTTATTTGGTGATAGGTTGAGATAGTTAGTAATATTTGCCATGTGCCAATCGTAAGGAGGTGAGTTAGTTAAAATTCCTACGGTATTATCGTAAACTTTTAACCCATCAGCTGTATATTCAATTATTATAGACTTGCCTGTGGCATCGGTAACATTAAAATGCAATGGGCTAGGTATAGGAAACGTGGGTAATAAGCATACATAAACTGATTGTACGGCAGTTTTTACTTCTTCAACATTGCTAAAGTTTCCAAGTACCCACAATCCGAAATCCAAATTCCAAAGTGCTTTAGATTCTTCTCCCTTTGGAACATCCTGATAAACAGTATAACCAGGTAAGTAAAGACCTCCAAACGATAATCCAGCTTCGTTTAATCCATCAATTGCCAATGGATATCCCATAGTACTCATGTACACATAACCATATTTATTTGTCCATTGTAGCCCTGGAGTGCTATCAGGAGTTATGCTTGTAAATAATTCGCCACGAGGTTGCACATTAATAGCAGATTTAAGGTCAATCCCAAACTCCATGCTACGTACAGTAACTACTGATGCATCTTTTGCTTTAATCAGTATTTCGGTGCAGGCTTTTGAAGTATTAAAAGGGAAAAGTAAAGTGCTTGCAATAATTACTAGGAGTAGGTTTTTTAATTTCATTTTGTGTGTGTTTTAAGTTAATAAAGATGCTAAATTACAACACAATCTTTATTAAAGCATTTTATTATACAAAAATACTATAACAAAATTTCGTATTAATCCATCATGTCGTACTTCACAATCAATTATTGGTGCTGCTAGAATAAGTTTTAATATTGAATTATTTTCAAGCGTTTTTATCGCAATTGCATTTAAGTTTAGGGTTAAACATTATTAATTTTACATGCCCCACGAGTGATTGCAGTGGTAGATACTTATTGAAATGTCAATGTTGTTTTTGTTGGTTGGCGGATTACGCAATAGGCATAACATACACGACTTACAAAAACACAATTGGCATGAAATAACTACAAACGGAAAGCACGACCGCTGCCCAAATACAATTTATACCAAATAGTCACCAAAATAAGTCTTAAAATCTTTATCTTTTCCACCTTATCTTCTTAAAATATTTTGTTTTATAAGGCTCATTTTGATATCTAATTGGTATTATTTTAATTTTGCAACTAAACACAGTTATTTGGATACACCAGTAAAAAATACCACTATTGAGAATTTGATTAAAACGCTACCTGGCAAACCGGGTGTTTATCAGTATTACGATAAAGATGGACGAATAATTTATGTGGGGAAGGCTAAAAATTTAAAGAAACGTGTTTCGAGTTATTTTACAAAGGCTCATCAGGTTGGAAAAGTTAGGGTACTTGTAAAAAAGATAGCTGACATTAAATTTATTGTTACCGAAACTGAATTAGATGCGCTTTTGCTGGAAAATAATTTGATAAAAAAATATCAGCCACGGTATAATATTCAGCTAAAAGACGATAAAACATTTCCGTGGTTATGTCTTAAAAATGAGCCTTTTCCA
>Ga0164318_10006997_pt1 | contig 10935 bp, 8 predicted proteins | sample GuaBasSedimGuay9_FD_113734 | JGI IMG/M metagenome (GOLD analysis project Ga0164318, IMG submission 113734) | Subseafloor sediment microbial communities from Guaymas Basin, Gulf of California, Mexico - Guay9, Core 4571-4, 0-3 cm | ecosystem: Environmental > Aquatic > Marine > Hydrothermal vents >...
AGTTCAATTGGAGCCATGGGGGTCTGCCCCACGGATACACCGTCTACACTGACATCCGCCCATGGTTCGGGAGCAATAAGAAGCCTTCCTGTGGTAACTATCTCAACCGGTGAAACTGTAGCACTGTATCCACCGGCATCCAGTGTAATACTTCTGCTCCAGGTTTCGTAGTTGTCTACATCGACCCGCAGAGTGTGCGTTCCAAATGGAAGAACCTCACTGATTCTGCGAACACCTGAACCCACCCTGTCACCATCGATGGTAAACACGGCTGACCCCGGAATGTCTCCAGCCAGAGCAAGAATAACCTGAGACTCTTCCTGAGAAAGCAGGGCCAGTGATATCTGAAGGGGTTCCCGGGAGTAATCGACCAGAATGGATTCGGGGACGGAGTTGTAACCCTCAAGCATCGCCTGGAAAACATGCATCCCCGTGAGAAGACTAACCGTGTTTTCTACCTCCGCACCGTCTACGAGCCAGGTAACACCTGTTCCATCGTCAATACCGGAAGCCTGCATAACAACATCTACAGTGTTTGTACCCAGCGAGTCGAGAGTTATGGAAACCGCGGTTTCCTCACCGCTCTCAAAAACCACATCTTCTGTGTAAGTTTCATACCCTGAAGAACGAATCTCGATAGTTCTGGCACCCTCCGAAGAACCGTCCACAATGAATGACCCATCGGGAAGAACGCTTACCGCTTCGCCGTCAACCGTTACAGAAAAATCATCAACACCGCTGACACTGTATGTAACCGTGTACGGCTGAAAAACAGCTGCCTGCTGCGTGGTATCCTCTTCCTCGGGAGCTTTGCCGAATGGCTTGACGACCACAAAAACAACAACAAGTATCACGGCTATGAGAATTGCCGCGATAAGCGCGACAGGTTTCTTCTTCGGTTCTTTTTCAGGCCGGCCAGTTTTTACCACAGGAGCCACCGCTGCCTTGCCTGTGGTTTTCTTTCCCGAGAGTTTCTCCAGCTTGTCAAGAAGTTCTTTCAAAGTAACATTTTCCGGGTAGGCTTCTCCAGCTGCTCTTGCTTCTTCCAGAGCCCCTACCAGGTTGTTTCTTGATATCTTTCCGCGAATGGAGATAATTGCCGCATCTTCCGGAGATGTTTCAGGCTTATCTGGAACATGCTCTACCGGAACTTCCTCGTCCTCGGTGAAATCTTCAAGATCGGCATCTTCAAGATCTTCGATATCTTCCTCTGGTAGAACTTCAGCAGGAGTATAGGCTTCCAGTTTGTCAAGCAGATCAGAGAGAACCGGAGCCCCGGGCCATGCAGCAAAAATCGCCCTTGCGTTTTTAACCGCAGCTGCAGGGTCCGATTCATGAAGCCTTGCCAGGGCGAGATCGTACAGATTGTCTGTTTTTATCTGCCTTCTTACTGTGACTATCTTTCTCTTGACCAGTTTGTTGTCGGGATCGTGCCGCCTTGCACGCTCAAGTTCCTGAAGTGCCCTTACCTCATCACCCTGCCTGAACGCCTCTTCAGACCTGGCAATACACTCCTCAACAAAATCTCCGGAACTGACTGACTTACCGGTTTTGTGTGTGCGGGAATCTCTGGTCTTTCTAAAATTGCGCATAGCAGCAACTTCCCGCTCAATTTCTGAAATTCTCTTTTTAACAGCCTTGTTTCCTGAATCGATATCAAGAACTTTGTGCAGTTCTGTAAGCGCTTTCTGTCTTTCGCCTTTTTGTACAAAATCCTCTGCGGAGTTGATAAGTCGCTGAATCCTAGCATTTTCGCTTGCTGCCATGCCCCCCCCAGTGACCATTTAGAGCCACGAATAAAAATCGTTTGACGAACCTGTACTGCAATACATAAAAGTAACAGTCTGAGAGGCGGTGTCAAGCCCCTGTCTATATGCGTGGAAGCTGTGTGTCCCCGTACCTCCAGGCCTGGCTTTTCATCAGACGGCGAACATCATGTAATTCCATGGGAGACATGTTACTTACCTTCCTGAGAACAGGTCCGTCCTCCAGCAGATCGGCAACTTTAAACTTAGGAATGCCATGCTGAGCTGTTCCCAGTACCTGCCCCGGACCTCTGAACGACAGGTCTTTTTCTGCTATAACAAACCCGTCTGAGGTGGATTCGAGCAAATGAAGCCTCTCCAGAGAAATCCTGGATGCGTTCTTTCCCGGAACAAGAAAACACCAGGCATTTCCACTTCCTCTTCCCACTCTGCCTCTGAGCTGGTGAAGCTGACTTAACCCAAAACGCTCTGCATTTACGATAACCATCACAGTTGCATCAGGAACATCGATTCCAACTTCAATTACTGTGGTGCTCACCAGCACAGAGATTTCCCCTTTGCTGAACCTCTCGGTGACAGACAGTTTCTCAGCAGGAGACATACTGCCGTGCAGCAGCCCGACTCCGAACTTCGCCATAGGACCTCTGCAGACTGTCTCGTAGGCTGATGCCGCATCAAGAAGGTCGGTTTTCTCTGAAACTTCCTTCAGGGGATACACCAGAAATATCCTTTCCCCAAGACGAAGCCTTTCAAGCATGAATTGAAAAACATCACTTTTGTCTGAGGAATCAACCACTCTGGTTTCTGTAGAACCGCGGCCTGGCGGCATTTCATCCAGCACCGAAACATCAAGATCTCCATAGAAAGTCATGGCGAGAGTTCTGGGAATAGGTGTCGCGGACATGACCAGAGAGTGCGGTCTGGGAGTTCTGCCTGCGAGCAGCCTCTCTCTCTGTGCAACACCGAAACGATGCTGTTCGTCCACCACAAGAAGAGCAAGGTTATCAAGGGGTACCCAGTCTTCCAGCACAGCGTGGGTACCCACCAGAACACACTGAGGTTTCTCAGTAATCTCCCGCGCTATTGCGTTCCGCTGTGAGCCGGTTGTACCTCCGGTGAGAAGAAAAGTATTCAGATTGTAACGGTGACAGAACTCTCCGATACTGCGATAATGCTGGGCAGCAAGAACTTCAGTAGGGGCAAGCACCACGGCTGTTTTTCCGGCAAGAGCCGTTGTAATACACGCATAAGCAGCCACAACAGTTTTGCCTGAGCCAACATCGCCCTGAATAAGTCTCCTCATAGGCGCAGTTCCCTGAAGATCGTCAGACACATGGAGACACACTTTCTTCTGTGCCTGCGTAAGAGCCCATGGCAGTGTTTTCTGAAAGTCTTCAATGTCTACAGGCGAGAGCCTGACACCTGGCTGCAGACTGCTGTTCTTCCTCACTGCTGCCAGTATGGATCTGTACAGAAACAGTTCTTCCATGACCAGCAGATTTCTGGCCGCATCTGCTTCACCGGGGGAATCCGGTACATGAGCAGCCCTGAATACTTCCCAGCGACTGGAAAACCCCGCAGCTTTCAAAACATCGGCTGGTAAAATTACCTCCAGTGAATCCTTTACGGCATCGAGAGCTGAAAGCACCAGTTTTCTTACAGCCGTCTGTGTCAATCCTGCGGTAAGACGGTACACCGGCAGCATTCCAGGCGCATCCAGGGCCTGTGAAGCATCTCGGGAAAAATACAGGTCAGGATGAACAATGGTGTACCCTCTGAAAGATTCAACGGTACCGCAGGCGACAACCGTCATTCCTTTTTTAAGTTTTGATGCCGGAAAACCGGATCTGAAAAATGTCAGTGTAACAGCCCCGGTTTCATCTGAAAGCACCGCAGAGACAGAAGGTCCTCTCTTCCCCGGCTTTCTGGTGACAGAAACGATCTCTCCCCTTACGGTAGCATCCAGCCCCGGATGAATATCCGAAATTAAACTAAAAAACCTTCTGTCAATAAACCTCACCGGAATGTGTAGAAGAAGGTCACCGACTGTTAGCACGGAAAGCTTCTTCAGAAGGGCTTTTCTCGCCTCTCCGACTCCGCTCAGACAATCCACCGTTTTACCTGTTACCAGCACTCTCTCCTATTCAGGGGTTGACGACAGCTTCTCAAATGTATAATTCAGGCCATGACTTTTAAGCCACTCGATGGAGGTAAAACTTTGGTGAGCGACCTGAAATCCATGAGGATTGCTCTGGAAAAGAAGATAGCTAACGACAAAGAAGATGTCGATGCGAGGCTCAGCCTTGCACAGATCTACATGGCGGACAACAACCCGGATGCCGCCTCTCCGCTGTACTACGAGATTCTCAATTTTGACCCGGAAAATGCAGAGGCATACATGGGTCTGGGCCTTGCCTGGGGGTTCTCAATACTTGAGAATATCCCTGCAGCGGAACTGCACGGTGAAGATGTTGACGAGGAAGAACTGCTGGTCAAGTCTATTGAATTTCTTGAGCGCTCCATAGAACTCGATCCTGAGACTACGACATCCCTCAACGCACTTGCAAGGCTGTACATCGTTAGAAACCTTGAAGATGAAGCAATTGACATGTTCAGACAATCTCTGCTGATCGACCAGGCTCAGCACGATGTTCTTGAGGAGCTTCAGAAGCTGACAGGTACCCCTGTGTGGAAACTTCTGGAGAAAGATGTATACATGGGAGACTTTGAAGAGTAATCTGATTTGCACCGCGTCATGTTGTTACACAGGGCATTGATATGCTGGTATTGCGCGGTATTATTGTGCTTTGAACTGTCTCGACCGGATAAGAGACACCAGAACTGAAGCTGTGGGGCATCTGCCCTGCAGCTTTTTTTCGCACAGACCGGTAAGGAAAGATATTTCCGTGGGTGATCCTTTTTCCAGATCCTGGAGCATGCTGCACCTGTTTGAAGAATTCTCCAGCAGCCATTCAAGAATTGAATTTCCCCTGGCCAGTGCCTCGCCTGACGGCATTATCTGTGAAAGTTCGCGGGACAGACTTTTTACCAGAGGACGCAGCCCTGCACTTACTATCCTGTTGTTCGCAAGACCCGCGAGAGCACCTATGGGGTTTATAATGCTGTTTGCGTACCATTTGGCCCACCTGACCTCATCGATGTTGTCCACTTCTTCCACAGGAATACCACTTGAGCTGAAAACATCTGCCGGAACCCCTCCTTTTTCACAGAAAACAACTCCAGCCGTTGTTGATACAGTGGATGGACTCAACTTTCTGAACCCCATGGACAATACACCGTAGTTCACCCTTACAGCCAGATTGCCCCATTGTTTTTCCAGATCCATACCGTTGGATAAAGAAATCACCCCGCCATTGCATATACGCTCTATCAAAGGAACAGCACTGCTTATATCAAAGGCCTTCAAAGCGGAAACCACGGTGGAGGCAGATGTGACAGCGTCAATACCGGTATGAACCAGCATGGCTGACCTGCGAAGAAAGCCGTCTGTAACAAAAGTTCTGTGTGTTTCCGGGGTTCCAGGGGGACCGGCCAGAATTACCTCTGTTCCGGAACTGGAAAGGGCGACGGCTACTGCGGTTCCCACAGCTCCGTCGCCCGCTACAACTACCGGCGGCATTTCCTGTATTACTTCTCTTCTGTGGTCGGTTCTGCCTCTTCGGAATCCTTGTGCACCTTGTCGCGTACATAGTCGATGGTCTCTTCTACTTTTGCCCGACCTTCGGTGTAGATCCTGCCGGCTTTTTCTTTGCCATCGTGGTAGATTTTTTCTGCTTCGGTTTTGCTCTTATCGTAGATATCTTCACCTTTGTGGTAGGTATCTTCGGCAGTTTCCATTATCTTTTTTCTGGTTTCCTCTCCTTTAGCTGGTGCATAAAGAAGTGCAACCACGCCTCCGGCAAGCAAACCTGCTGCAAAAGCCCAGAATTCCCCCTTGCCTCTCTCACTCATAGCATATCTCCTTCCGTAAGCTTCCTATCTTCCACAACACTGCTTGTACTTCTTTCCGCTGCCGCATGGACACGGATCATTCCTTCCAACCTTTTTCACAGACCGCCTGACAGTCTGCTGCCTGCCCTCTGCATTCCTGCCCTTCCCCGCTCTGGGATCAGCTGCAGATGGAGCTGCCGGAGCACTGACACCAGGATGAACTGCTTTTCCCATCGGGCCCTGCTGCCTTTGTATTTTAGAAGAAGGCCACAGCGTTAATATCTGTCTTGCCGCCTGCTTGTCAACAGCATCAAGAAGATCCTCGAACATGTTGAATGCCTCTTTTTTGTACTCTACAAGAGGGTCTCTCTGGGCATAGGCCCGAAGACCAATTCCGGACTTCAGGTGATCCAGTGCGTACAGATGATCTCTCCACTGGGCATCAATGGACCTGAGTACAGACCATTTTTCAAGATCCAGAACAAGCTGTTCGCCCAGCTTTTCCTTCTTCTTACTGAAAAAGTCCATCACCATTTCTACAAGTTTCAGGCGAAGTTCTTCCGCGTTTCTAAATTTCTCCCTGATTCCTTCAAGACGGAAAACTGCGCCTGTGGTGTCTCTGAGGCTCACAGCAGCCCCCTCCAGATTCCATTCATGGGGCTGGGAATCGTCAGGAATAAACTCAAGAAGACCGTGGTCAACCACAGCTTCGATCATGTCCTGAACCTCCTCATCAAGCCCTTCTCCAGTGAGGGCCTGAAGGCGTTTCCCGTAAACGACTTCCCGTTGCCTGTTCACCACATCATCGTACTCAAGAAGATGCTTTCTTATACCGAAGTGGTACTGCTCCACCCGTTTCTGCGCCTGTTCAATAGATTTTGTAAGAAGGACGTGCTCAATGGGTTCACCCTCTTTCTCCTGGCTTTTTTTGAGAAAGTCTATGATCTTCTCACTGGCGAAAAGCCGGAACAGGTCGTCCTCCAGAGACAGATAAAATCTGCTGCCGCCTCTGTCGCCCTGCCTGCCGCTTCTACCTCTGAGCTGTCTGTCTATTCTGCGGGACTCATGCCTTTCCGTTCCTATTACAAAAAGACCGCCTTCGTTTTCTCCCAGTTCCTTGACTTCATCGGCGATTTTGATATCGGTACCGCGCCCCGCCATGTTTGTGGCAATGGTGACCGCACCCTTTTGACCGGCCCGGGAGACAATTTCAGCTTCCTGCTGATGATGTTTCGCGTTCAGAACACTGTGGATTATCTTTCTTCTCTTCAGAAGTTTTGATAGCAACTCAGATACTTCCACTGAAACAGTACCCACCAGAACAGGCTGCCCTGTCTCATGCCTTTTTGCGATCTCATCTATTATAGCTGCATACTTTTCCCTTTTGGAAGCGTAAACCCTGTCGTTGTGGTCAATTCTTGCTACAGGTCTGTTGGTTGGAACGACTGCGACATCGATACCATAGATACTGCCGAACTCTTCAGCTTCTGTTTCTGCAGTTCCTGTCATCCCGGCAAGCTTGTCATACATCCTGAAGTAGTTCTGAATGGTGATGGTGGCCAGGGTCTGCGTTTCATTTCTGATTTCAACCTGTTCTTTGGCCTCAAGAGCCTCGTGAAGCCCGTCACTGAACCTTCTTCCAGGCATTGGTCTGCCTGTGAACTGGTCAACGATCACAACACGCCCGTCATCAAGCACATACTCCACATCATTCTCGTACAGCTGGTATGCCTTAAGAAGTTGATCTATGTTGTGAAGCGCCTCAGCCTTGGCGGAATGACTCTCATAAATCTGCTTCTTCTTTTCAGCTTTCTCCTGCTCTGACAGGTCCTGAACCTCGAGTTCAGCCATGTCTTCACCAATATCGGTGAGAAGGAAAAAGTCCGGATCTTCCGGCGAAAGGAGTGCCCTTCCACGGTCTGAAACAGAAACCGATTTTTCCCTTTCATCTATGGCGAAATACAGACCCTCGTCGAGCAGGTGTATGTTTTTGTCGCGTAACCTTTCGCCCTCGATCCGCTTAACCGCCGAAACCCTGTCCGGGTCACGCATGGCTTTGGCCAGCCGGGGGTGTTTTGGAGCGCCTCTTCTTGCTTTGAGGTACAGGGTAGCAGCCTCGTGGTAATCTTCTTTCTCCCAGAAATCGTTGGCTTCCGCGACAATACTGTTTATCAGTTCTGCCTGTTTCCTCACCAGCCTGGCCACAACAGAGCGATACTCCATGTATCTGTTTCTGTTTCTGGCAACTGGGCCGCTTATGATCAGAGGTGTTCTGGCCTCATCGATAAGAACGCTGTCCACCTCATCAACAATGGCGTAGTGATACCTTCGCTGTACCCTCTGTTCCAGCCTTACCGCCATGTTGTCACGGAGGTAATCGAAACCGAACTCGCTGTTCGTTCCGTAGGTAATGTCACAGTTGTACTGCAGGCGTCGCTGATCCGGTGTCATGCCGCCCTGTATACACCCAATGGAAAACCCCAGGTACTCGTATATCGGACCCATCCACCGGGCATCACGAAGGGCCAGGTAGTCGTTTACAGTAACCAGGTGGGCACCTGCTCCAGGGGGAACACCATCAAGCGGCTCAAAAACCCATGTGTCGTAGTCTTCTCCGTACTGCTTCAGAGCAAGCTCTTTCCACTCCGGGTTCAGTTCAAGACCGTTGAGGTACATTGGAAGTACCGCGACAAGGGTTTTACCCTCACCAGTTGCCATTTCCGTGATCATTCCACGGTGAAGAACAATACCCCCCTTGAGCTGAACATCGTAGGGAACCATGTTCCATTCCGTAGAGTGCCCGCTTACATCCCAGGCAATTCCCACATTTCTGCGGCATGCTTCCTTCACAACGGCGAAAGCCTCGCTGAGCAGATCGTCAGGGGTCTCTCCCCTGAGGAGTCTGATCCTGAACTCTCTGGTCTTGTCTTTCAGCTCGGTTTCCGTCAGCGTTGAAAGCCCGGAATATTCCGTGTTGATCTGTTCCACCAGCGGATCAAGACTTTTCATCAGTTTAGCCTGACTGTCTCCAAGGATTTTTTTGAACAGTTTTCCAATCTTCCCCATTAAGGATTATCCTCCATACAGATTTCATGTGCTACGGCGCTTCCGGTGACCGATCCGGCCACATCGGCTGCGAGATCCCATATCTGGAACCCGGAGCCGTACAAACCGTCGTAAACTTCTTTCAACAACCCCAGCCCCACACTAAAAGCAGCTGATTCCGCAGGCTCTGATGTAGCCGCAGCAGCTACCGATGACAGTGAAGCTGAGAATGCGAAGTGATTCCATTTATCAGAGGCAGTAAAAGAACCGCATCCACAACTGAACATAACAAAAGCAGTAGAACAGATGCATACCGCGTGTTTCACAGAGGCTCTCCGTATCCGTCAGATACGCTTGTAAACTGATTCATCAGGTCTATCAGAGAGTCCGATTTAACAGCCCACAGGCTTTCGCTGCTCCACAGAACAGAAGATTCCCGCAGGTATGGAACAGCAGCCTGCATTTCACCGTTTCTTACCAGCTCTCTCCCGTAGAAATACAGTTTCCACCCAAGATCCGCGGAAGTGGAGGGTGTCATTCTGATTCTCCATGCCTGTCTTGAAGCCTCAATCGCACCCAGGCTGTCTCCTGTGGCTTCCAGCACCGACGAAGCGGTCTGCCAAAGCAGCAGTCCGCCGGCATCCGCCTGCCTGAGGGTATCGAACTCTGCAACTGCCATATCAGTGTTGCCCTGCTGTATCAGCTTGTCTATCAGCAGACTTCTGTAGAACACACTGCCTGGCACAAGTTCAACAGATCTCTGTATGTACTCAAACCCCGCATCCCGATAATCCAGAATACACAGCCAGCATCCCGCGTCAGCTGCCGCAGAGTCTTCACCTGCTGAATACATGCTGTCAAGCCACTCAAGGGAAGGTTTTACAGCAAGGTCAAGCTCTATCTCCGCCCTGGCCAGCCGATACCGGCATGCACCTCCCCCGCTTACAAGGTATGAGTACCCGAGCACCAGCTCAGGCTGATCAGAGATGGACTTCAGCAGCTGTGAAAGGCATCGTTCACTGGCGGGCTGAATACTGAGAGCTTTTTCCGCATAAATTCTGGCCGAATCAGGAAGATCCAGAAGGTTAAAACACCAGGCAGCCCTGTAGAACGGCCACCAGTTTGAAGGCTGTTCGCGGGACTGCATACTGTAGGATACCGCGGCACCAGCAATGTTACCGGAATCAACCAGTGAGTCACCCGGGGAAAAAGAGACCAGAACAAGCAGCCAGAACGTCTACATTCCTCCGAAGTTCAAACTGCTTTCCGGAAGCACACCGCGGTATGAAATTGAAAAGATAGAGTTCTCGGACGGTCTCCAGTTCAACTGAAAGCCTCCCAGTATTCTTCCCATTTCTTCACCACCGGAAAACATCATCAGCCTGGAATAACCCATTTCAACACTAGCATCTACATCAGGATGAAGAGAAAACCTCATACTGCCTATGTAAGTACCCTCACCTACAGAACCAAAACGCCCGGAGGAAAAGGAGAAACTGGCCATGCTGCTGAATTCAGGATGGAAACCCGATGCATAATCGGGATATCCGACAAGGTTGAAACCGGAAGGCTCAAGACCGTATGCCGATGCCCCGAAAACAATTGCAAAAAGAACAAGAGCTGTTTTTCTCATACAAGGAACCTCCTGATTGTGTGTAGTATATTACCTATACAAACGGGAGCAGTCAATGTTCCATCTCAGACACTGCCCTGCTTTTACCAGAACAGTCTTCTCACTAATCCACAGTAAACCCTCACAAGCAGGGATGGAGACAGCACTGCGGGAATTGATACACTGCTGATTCTGCCATAGTGCCCCCGTCTTAAGACACCCGTAACCATTCTAATCCTGTCTGTGGGGGCAAAATTCCACTGTGCTTCATCCGGGCCGGACCTGTCACCACCGGATTTGATCACAAGTTCATTGTTTGTATTTTGAATACTCAGTACCCGGTGAACAACAGGGTTTTCTCTGTCTGTTCCAGGGAATACAACGATCATTCCTGCTTCGAGTTCAGCTACAGGTATCTCCCTGGCTTTGAGTATGTCACCGGGAATAAGATTCGGCCACATTGAAAGGCCCTTTACCCAGCCGCGCTCTTCATGGGGTTGTTTCTTCACCGCAGAAACAGCCCCGGATCCTCCTGAAGCCCATACCTCACAAGGTAGGCAG
>Ga0164318_10006999_pt1 | contig 10930 bp, 9 predicted proteins | sample GuaBasSedimGuay9_FD_113734 | JGI IMG/M metagenome (GOLD analysis project Ga0164318, IMG submission 113734) | Subseafloor sediment microbial communities from Guaymas Basin, Gulf of California, Mexico - Guay9, Core 4571-4, 0-3 cm | ecosystem: Environmental > Aquatic > Marine > Hydrothermal vents >...
GGACACCTGCACTTATAAGACTACTTCGTGAGCGCTTTATTAAGGAGGAACAAAGACGGATTTATATTTATGTCTTGGGCGTCCTTCCCTTCAAGGGACAAAGTTCTGAGGCTTTGAATGCGGCATGGACTTTGTCTACCTTGGTTAAAGAGCAATTAGAAGAAGGCGGCGCTGACTTAATACTCTTGCTAAGCAACAGAACAATGCTGGAGCGTCTTTTGCAGTGGAAACGTGGTGTGGTAGTTGATTTGCTTTCTAGTAAATTGGGTATAGCTATTTCCGAAAACACGACAACTTTGGAGGTTCCATCTACATTGGATCAGGCCGACGAACGGGCTTTAGCAATAGAAAAATCTTTTGTAGATGTTATAAATCCTTATGCAGCACGTGTAATTGACTTTATGCTAAGACCTGCAATTTACGAACCTGGGAAAGAAGTATTTCCAACTACAGATCTTGCAGACTATGCAAGAAAACTAGACTCCATCGTCGTTCCAGCATTGTATGAAGATGTTGCCTTCTTGCCTGAAGCAGGTGATATACCTTCTCAAATAAATGCAGTAGTTAAACACGCTGTGGAGGAACTGAGCTTAGTTCGTGTAGGGAAAAATCCCCAAGCAAGCAGTGCTTTCTACTTACTGTCTGGTCCAAGGAGTCTTGCAAAAATAGATTATGATCCTTACATTAAATCTTCGTTATCTCCTTACCTTGCACCTGGTGCATCTGTAATACCTGCAATAGTGTCCTACGATGATTATCCCCAGTTAGACTTGTTGTTGCTGCTTGGGTTACCTAAATTGGAAGAATTAAAAGATATGATTGATGAAGCGACTAAATTAATAAGACTGCATAGTGGCAATCCTTTGAAAGAAAAATGGTTCTTACGCTCTAAAGGTGTTGAGAAGGAGAAATTAATTGAAGCCGTAAAGGATCTTCAATCTTTGTTGGGGTTGTAGGAGAAATGGAACAAGAGATACATGATAAATCATTTGATGTCGAACCTATTGTGTATGCTATCTTGTCTCTTACTAAATTTATAGATATATTCTCTAGAGGCTTAGAATTCAATAAGACGCAAATCTCTCCTAACGAAGTTGAAAAGCTGAAAAAGTTAATAGACACCACTGAAGAGAAGCTTAAACATCTATCTTCTTCTAACTTATCTCTACAACAACCCCTAACAGAACTTCTAACCAACTTAAAAAACTTGGTAATCCAAATCACCAGAGAAAAAGAGGAACGTCAGCCAGTTCCTAAAGAAGCTATAGACAAATGGGGGATTATTGAATCAACAAAGAGGTTGATTGACAATTATTCCTCTACAGAAGATATACTGATTCCCCTCTTGTGGTTTGAAGTCATTAATAATTTACATACACTTCCAATTCCCGATGTAGCTATTAGAGTCCCAAGTACTGCAATTCGGTCATTAATTAATAAGTTATTGAGAGAAGCTCCCTACTCTTATTTACTTCAAAACATTAAGGAAAAAGAGAAACCCGAACTAATCGAAGAAGAAAAGCAAGCAATTTCTAAAGTTGTAAATACGTATAAAACTAAATTTACAGGGGGTAGTACAGCCATGGAAGCTCCTGAGCTAGTTCTAGAAGAAGCAAAAATGTTTCTTGAAGCCTTCAATTGGGGTAGATCAAACGTTGAAAAAAGAATACTTCAATTACTTTATAACAAGATGGATGAATATATAAAAAAGGCTAGGGAAGAAAAAAATTCAAAGTTATCAAAAGTATATGCAGCAACCGCAATTCTATTTTCACGGCTAAGTAATGTGATGATAGAGCTACCAAGGATTAGAAAAAGACTAGAGGAAATGAAACCATAATGCGCTGGAATTAATCCTTAACAATCTCTTTGGATTATTCTGCTCCTTTTTTGCTTTCTGCCTTCTTTTTATAATCTTCTTGCATATCCCATATTTTATTTCTTAATCTTTTTGCTGTTGCCTTAGGGAGATCATTAAGATAAGATTCTGCTCTATCTAATATTTCTAAAGCAGCATCGTACATATTCGCATCGGCGTAAAGTTCAGCTGCTTTTATGTAGTCTTCGCAAGCTTTTTTCAAGTTATCATTTAATTCCTCGAGTTCTCCACTATTTGTATATATGTCTGCAATTAATGATGGATCACCAATCTTATCCGCTACTGCTATAGCTTCTTTAATAAACTTCCTTGCTTTTGTCATGTCCCCTAAGTCTGCTAAAACACTTGCAATATCTTGGTAAATACTCACTAATGCGTCATCGTTACCCTGTTTTTTGTAAATTTTTACTGCTTGCTGGAGGGAATCTAAAGCTTTTTCGTTTTCTTCTATCTCATAATAAATTAATCCTTGTGCATATAGGGCATCAGCATATGCTTGCATATCATTTGACTTCTTAAACAGCTCAGTTGCTTGATTTATGTAATCCACTGCGTCTGATGCACGTCCTGTATTCATTAGTGAAATAGATAAATTGTATAATGCATTTGCCAAATCAGCATTGTCATTTAGCTCTTTAAAGATATCTGCTGCTAGCTTGCTTAATTCAGTCGCTTTGTCATAATTTTCAAGATTCATTAATAGGGTACTCACTTCTAGTGCTACCTCTGCTAACAGTTTTTTATCATTTTGTTGTTGTAATTCGCGAAGCAATTCTTCATAGACTTGAAGTGCCATCTCAATTTTATTTTCATTCACTAAGCTTCTGGCTCTATTTAACATATCCTCAAAGCTCATTTTTGCACAACCTTACTTATTGATATGTTACCCTCAACTCGTGAGAATCCAATTCTCTATCAAATCAACTTGCTTAATACTTTTTCTATTAATATCATTAATGTAGATATATACTCCGTTACTAAGCGTACATAATTCTTTTAGAAACTTGCTTTTTTCCTTATCTGCTTTGCCAACATCAATTATTGATAAGTTTAGGTTATTACTTATTAAAATTGTCGCTGGATGATATCCCAGATTCCACACACCATCTGTGATAAGGATAATTTTGCTTGTTTTCCTGATACTTGCGACTTTAGAAAGCCCTATTGAGAGGTTAGTTCCACCTTGTGAAACTTTGCAAACTTGATGAATGGCTCTTGATAAAACCTTTGCACTCACAGTGTCTTGTTTGTTACTCAATGTAATGTTGCGCTTTCTCTCTTTCCCAAATTCTAAAACACCTACTTTATTATTAAACCAAACAATAGTTACTGAATTAATTTTTCCCAATAACTTTTCCTTAATAACTTGTGCTAGTATATCCATTGCGAAATTTCTTTTAATTCTTTTATTTGTTAAAGCTACTCTGAGCTCTAACAAAAACTGGTCATCAATGGTTCTTGGGGATAATTCAAAAAATTCAAAGATATATGATTCTGAGATTTGACAATCTTGTTGTTTCATGCTTTTTGATATGTCTAGAAGTAGTGTGATATCTACACTAATCGTAGGCACCTCCGTATATTTGTCTCATAAAAGCTTCCGAGTTGATAACTGATAGTATTTCTGCAACTGCTTGTGAAATATTGTGAAATTCTATATTACGTCCTACAACCCCCTTTTTACTGAAGAGTTCCTCAAAGAGTTCACAAATTGGGTTTTCCTCTGAATTGAAACATACAGGATAAAATTGGACATTCAGATTTGCGAGCTCTAGAATCAACTTGCTGGGATGTTCTCCGACAAATTGGCTTCCATCATTGAATACAAAAAGTATAGCATTATCTATTTTCTCTTTTTTAATTATGTTTTTAACATAAGTTAAAGTACTAGTGTAATCAACAAAACCCTCTCCATGTAGATGTACATTCAAGAAATTCACAAAATTATCAAAAGCCTTTAAAATCGCATCCTTCGTGTTAATTGAACTCTGTGTATCTTTTATCTCATCAAATATAACAAAATCATAAATGCCTTCCTTTGCTACAATAATTCCCACATTTTGATTTGAATGAAACGAAGTACTTCTTAAACTCTGTATTATCGTGGCATATGTAGCTATAGTTCGTGAAATTTTTCCACTTTTGGGAATTTCGAATAAATCTATTAATGATTTAACTTCTAATTCCGATTCAATTTCTTTGTAATTCATACTTGTTGAATTTATAACTAGAAAAAGAACCGGTGGTGTCGATAATGTTTTCAGCCTAGGGTTATTTATTCTTGTGAATTCCTTCGAAATAGTATAAATGGTATCTTTTTTACCAACATTAAAGTCTATAAACGATTTTGATGTTAACTTAAAAACAATTTTGTTAAAAACAAAAATATCTTCAATAGTGCCTAAGAACCCTTCCCAATCTAGCTTTTCCTTTTCTTCTGTGACAGATAAGATAAAGGGGGTGATGTCTTCAACTGGTTTGAGTTCATTACTTATTGCAATAATGCTAATTTTTTTGTTTTTTCTAAGTCCAATATATTCGGCAAAGGTTGTATTAAATGTAGCAAAGTTAGGTTCATTATTTTGAGTAACTCTACAGGGGATTTCAAGGAAGTCTTGCTTAATTACTACAAACGAATATTGAAACATACTGTATTTTGAAATCAACTCTTTCGGTAGACCCACAACAAAGAAGGGCAAATCGGGAGTGAATTTAACCTTTAATTGCTCTTTTATCGTTTCCATATCTCATCACATTGTTCCCTTATATCTTAATTTTTAAGCATTTTTAACTGATTCCTCGCTACTATTAGTCCCACGAAGAGTAATAAAAATCCTCCTTGGAGTAATATCAAATTGAAAACACTGTATGTTATTGTAAAAACATTTTCTGGCGACGACGTTAAATTTATAATTGTCCAGAAGAAGTTAAACGTTCCTGTCATGCACATTCCAAAGGAAACTGTCAATAGACCTTTCAAACGTCTTTTGTTCCAGATGAACAAGAATGCTGCGCCGATGCCCCACTCGGTTGGTGCAATAAAAACGATTGTTGCTATTTGGGTTCCGAGTAAAAAGTTATTTAGTACCAAGTAACAAAAGTTTACGAGGATTATAAATGCAACTGTCACTGCAGATGATATAACATTAACAATTTTGTTTCTAGCTGTAAAAAATTTCAATGTTCCACCTATTCTAAATCCCAAACTTGGTGCTATTAGAATAGCTCTTACTGCGAAAGCAAATAGACTGATATTTCTTGTGATAATCATGACTATGTCGAATATAGCATTTATGGCTAAGAAGAGGAATCCAAAGCCCCACCATTGTCCAATGTCTCCACCTTTGTTTAACTCATAATATCTATATAAGAAAAAGAATGCCAAGGAGCCTGAAAGTATAAACTGATAAATTTTTACAGTAAGCGGAAACAAAAAATAAAACATTAATGGTTCAACGCCAAGTAATAACCCAATGTATGAATTAATGTAATACACTATAATCACAAGATAGATTAATACAACAACCCACACTAACCAATCAAGAAAAGATGGTTTGTAGTATTTTTCCAGTGTTTTAATATGTCAGACCTCCTACTCTAAGAACTCTTCTACTTTTTGCGTCAATCTGCTTGGTTGACCTGACATGAGTCCTTCTAAGTTCTTGAAGCGCCCACCAATTTTAATACCTTGCCTACCTATTGTATATCTTCTAATACCCCTATCGTGATTGGTTCCTCTCATCTTTAAGATATGAATTGCTTTAGCGATCGACGAACTTTCTTCAACAAACCTTAGTAGAATAATACCATCAACTATTGCAGAAATTCCTTTATCTGTTATTTTTAACTCTCCCCCAATGATACCTGGTATCTCTGCTGACATCATTGTTGTTATCCCTTTTGTTCTGAAAAAGTTTACCAGTTTATGCAAGAACACTCTTAACTCTTCTTTATGTGTAAAAATATTTTCATATTCCCTAACTCCATCTATGAATATTCTCTTTGGTTTCTGTTCATCTATAATCTTTCTTAAATTGAAAATATGTTCTTCAATGTTTTCCTTTGTAGGAATTAAGTAAATTATAGCCAGCAAGTCTTTGTATTTGTTAAAATTAAACCCAATTCTTTTTGCTTCTTGAGCAATTTGTTCTGGTGTTTCTTCAAAGGAAATTATTAATCCTGCCTCTCCATTTTTAAGCCCACTGTAAATGTATTCGAGTCCGATTATTGTTTTCCCAGTTCCAATCGGTCCTGAGACTAATACAGTAAAACCTCTTGGTATTCCCCCTTCCAGCATTTTATCTAATTCCTTGCATCCTGTAGAAAGACGTTTTTCAAAAGAAACATCTTGACCTTTTGTCTTCGCTAGAAGAAGTGGTTCGTAATAGCGGAACATACCATTTGACAAAGAAAATGTATACTCTCGTATGTCTCTTTGTATGCCCCTGAGTTTATTGATAATAAGCTTTCTTCCAGTAGGTGTATCCTCTAGTGCAATAACGCCGTCCGCAATGAACTCTAAGCGAGATAGTGTAGGTCTTTCTTGTATTACAATTGCATTGATTTTCATGGTTTTAATTGCATCATGAAGTAAGTTCTCTAATGACTCTTCTTGTTGATTAACCACTTCTAGAATGGTGTTCCAAGAGTCTATCAACATGATGTTCTGTGCTTTTTTCTCCATAATTTTTAAGATAGTACCAAAGAATTCTGTAGCTGTAGCGAATCTGGTCTTAATGATGTCTAACCTACTGACTACTTGTTTCTGTTGCAGAAGTGGATTTGTAGCATCAATAATTGCGCTTGGTGGAATAACATCCTTAATCCACGGCAAATCTGCATATAAGTCTTCGGGCCATGTTCTGGTTGTCACATAGACTCCACTAAATCCCAACTCTTTGAGTTTTTTGAAAACTGTTAGCGAGAAAATTGTTTTACCAGTACCTGGATTTCCTTTCACTACTAATAGCCTAGATCCGGATTGGAAGAATTTTATGATTTCTGGAGGGACGCTCAATTTTATCACAAACTTTACCTTTTATTATATATTATGTTTGGCACAAGTATATTAAATTAAAATTAAAAACTCTTTAAATTTTTCTAGCAAGATAACTATATTTTCCGATAAAAACGTTAGCAAGTCTTTAAGTTAATGTTTTTAAATAAAACTATAACATTTTAAGAGTGAACAAAACAGAATTTGAAAAATATGGATGGTAGTAAAGATGAGTAAGAATGCTAAAAGTAATGAAACTGAACTTTATAGCAGAAAAACTCTCTTAACGTATCCTGTACGTGATATTGAAATAACTAAGGGTATGTCTGCAAACCAATTAATTAATCAGTTTTTACAATCTGGTGGTTTTACTGCTAAAAAATTAGCCATAGCTGTCGATATATTGGAGAAAATGTTAAGCATGAAGAATGTAACGAAGTTTTTCTCTTTTCCTGCATGTATAATCTCTACAGGTACACGTGGAGTAGTACGCGAGCTTATTAAAAGAAGACTTTTTGACGTAGTAATAACAACTTGTGGTACACTCGATCATGACATTGCTAGGACGTTTCGAGAGTACTATCATGGGTCTTTCACGCTTGATGATGAGAAATTGCATGAAATTAATATAAACAGATTAGGTAACATTTTGATTCCAACTGAAAATTACGGCGATATAACTGAAGATTTTATGCAAAAATTACTTACTGATTTATATCATAGCGGCAACAAAGATCTGTCCACGTATGAGTTGTCCTGGGAACTTGGAAAAAGACTCAACGAAAATTCCATTCTTTACTGGGCTGCAAAAAATAAAATTCCTGTTGTTGTTCCGGGGATCACAGATGGTGCTGTAGGATATCAACTATGGCTTTTTACACAAACGCACCCTGATTTTCGTATCAATATTCTAAAGGATGAACAGCTGTTGAACGATACTATCTGGGAAGCTAATGAGACAGGAGCACTTATGGTAGGTGGTGGGATATCAAAACATCATACTATTTGGTGGAACCAATTTAAAGATGGCTTAGATTATGCTGTTTACATAACCACAGCGCCCGAATGGGATGGCAGTCTCTCAGGAGCGCGTATGCGAGAAGCTGTATCTTGGGGCAAAGTTAAAGGTGATGCTAAGTACATAACTGTGGAAGGCGATGCAACCGTATTACTTCCTTTGATTGCAGCTGCTCTGTTAGAAAGACTGGCTTAAAATAACGCCAATTTAAAATCTTAATTTTTATCTTTTATGTAGACTATTTGTGGTTCGTGTGTTATCACATCTGGAACAAACTTCTTTATGTATCTCAATGCTGTTTGTGTGGCTTTTAAGAGAGTATTATCATCTATATTAGGAACTCCTGCTGTAATCAAAAGAACTTTTTTAGTTGCACCTGTAATCTTTGTTCTGTTTGCATCTCTATATGGATAAACATTAATTACTCCTTCTTGGTCCATTAGAAGAAGTTCAGTACCTTTTAGGTATTTTGGTTCTTTCATTCCAATCCCAAGAAAAGGCATATCTTTCTGTGCAAAACTAAAATATAAGGGGAATCTTAGTTTATTGTAGTCATATGCACCAAATGAGATGAACGTTTTTGCTGATGCTAGGTTATATGCATCAACCAGATTAACTAGCTTAGGAAATTCTTTATCTCTTAATAATCGTCGTGCTAATGCCTCTCCAGAAGGTCTGATTTTTGTAGGATCTATTTTCAGGTAATGCCAATAAAAGTCTCTATATGCTCTTATTATTGGATGGTTTCGGAGTCGCTTTACAGTCAACTCTTTCTTAATATCTTTTTTTACTATCTCAACATATCTTCTAAAGAGTGAGTACTTAGATAGTGTAATGGTAACATTATCAAAGACTGTGAGAATTAGCATGAAATTTGGAAGTTTTTCCTGTATCGTCTCATCAACTTGAATGAACATAATTCATAACCTCCTTAGAATTTCAACTATACCTTTATATTTGTTTTCACGGATAAATATATACAGTAACTCCATGACATTCTATTTTAAAAAATAACTGTGTCTATATCTTTAATCTTTAGGTGATGTTCAATGGGTGAGACGCAAAAAGTTTCGGGAAAAACAAAGCTTAGACGTGTATTTATGTTCCTTCTCTTCCTCATATCCTTTCTACTGCTTGGTGTCTTACCAGAAGTGTACATCGTAGTGGGATTTAGTATAGTTCTAGGTATTATTGTTTGGATAATAACGGGTAAGCTAGCTGTACCTATCATAAATAGGGTACTTATACTTCCAACCAAAGCAATTATGGGAAAACACTTATACCTGTTGGCTCCAAAACCAAAAGAAAAACCAACCTTCTTTGGACGATTATTAGCTGTCACTGATGAAACTATATTACCAACCCTTTTCTTCTTCGGTATTGCAAACTACCTCCTTAATAGTAATGTTAAGTTAAATGAGGCAATCTTCTCGTTCGTTATCGTTCTCATTGTGCCACTACTTGGTTTATTTATTCCCATACTTAAAGTGCTTTTAGACTCTGACTTAATACGATTTAATCCCAAGGATAGACTAATTGAACCCGTAGGAAGGCAATACTTACTATACCTCCGAGGTATTGCTGGTTACACAGCCATAGTGTCTTTCTTTCTTAGTATTTACCGTCTTGCAATGGCTGTATCTTTTGATGTTGTGTACATTACACTTGCCGCCTTTGTCATTGCGTATACAGAAATCTACATTGTAGTCTTTATATACAGTTATGTGCATTCAAAATTTGTAAACAATTTAAATGAGGAATTAAGAGAGAAATATACATACCTAGAGATAACTGCTGTTGAGAGCCTTGAGAGAGGCTTTATGAAGTTTGTCAAAGCATAACCAATATTTTGCAAATTAAAGCCTTTATATTTTATTTTTTATAACTCTTTATTCTTTTTTTATGTAGAAATGTTAATATTACTTTAATTTCTAATTATGCGTGTTATATAGAATCGTTAGAAAGGAGGTAACATCGTTGGATTTCAGTAAATTTTTCACTCCCAAAGCAGTGGCTATAATTGGTGCTTCAACTAATCCATCTAAAGTTGGCCACGCGATTGTAAGAAACTTAATTGATAGTGGCTATGTTAAAGTTGGAAAGGTGTATCCTGTAAATCCTAAAGCAGATGAGATACTTGGTTTAAAATGTTACAAGAGTGTTACTGAAATTCCAGACGAGATAGACTTAGCTGTTATAGTTCTTCCTTCTCGAATTGTTCCTGCTGTTGTTGAAGAATGTGCAAAAAAGGGCATAAAATCAATAATAGTAATTTCTGCAGGGTTTAAAGAAGTTGGCGGTGAAGGAGCAAAGCTAGAAAAACAAATTGTAGAGCTAAGCAAAAAGTATAACCTTGCTATACAAGGGCCTAACTGTCTTGGTGTAATTGATACCTATACTCCACTCAACGCAAGTTTTTCTGACGGAACTCCAATAAAGGGAAATATAGCATTTATATCACAGAGTGGAGCACTATGTACTGCAATTCTCGATTGGGCGCTTAAAGAAAAAGTTGGATTCTCGAAATTTATTAGTGTGGGCAATAAGGCTGTTCTCGACGAAATAGATTTTATCGAGTATTTAAAAAATGATCCCCACAGCTATGTGATTCTTAACTATGTAGAATCTATTGATGATGGTCAAAAATTTTTAGAGATTATGCCACAAGTTACAAAAAAGAAACCTGTAGTGATCATTAAAGGAGGTATTTCTGAAGCTGGCGCTCGTGCAGCATCGAGTCATACTGGTGCATTGGCAGGAAGCACTGTTGCATATAAGACAGCATTTAAACAGCCCGGTGTTATACCGGCCAATAATGTCAGTGAGTTATTCGAACATGCCCCTGCATTCAACAACAAGCTCTTACCTAATGGTCCTCGTGTGGCTGTGGTTACTAACGCAGGGGGTCCTGGAATTCTAACAACAGACGCTGTAATCTCCGCTGGATTGAAAATGGCATCGTTTTCCAAACAGACAATTGAGACATTAAAGCAACATTTACCTCCTGTAGCTAATATTTATAATCCTGTTGACTTTA
>Ga0164318_10007000_pt1 | contig 10930 bp, 9 predicted proteins | sample GuaBasSedimGuay9_FD_113734 | JGI IMG/M metagenome (GOLD analysis project Ga0164318, IMG submission 113734) | Subseafloor sediment microbial communities from Guaymas Basin, Gulf of California, Mexico - Guay9, Core 4571-4, 0-3 cm | ecosystem: Environmental > Aquatic > Marine > Hydrothermal vents >...
ACGTGGATCAAAGGAATGATGATGTTGTCGGCTGTTGTGCATTACAGTTTTGTTGGGATGACCTTGCTGAGATACGATCTCTCGCCGTACATCCTGAACATCTGAGGAAAAAAATAGGATCAAAGCTTGTAGAAGCAATACTCTCCGAAGCAAAATCCTTTGAAGTAAAAAAAGTGTTTGCACTTACCTATCGCCAGGAATTTTTTAAAAGATTTGGCTTTATGAAAATAAACAGGTCGGAACTCCCCATAAAAATTTGGGCCGACTGCATCATGTGTGTGAAATTTCCGTACTGCGACGAAACAGCAATGATGAAAGAAATGGATCTGAATCAGGTATAAATGACATTCAAGGAAAGTGGAGGATATTTCCACACCCCCGGTTTTGGAACAATATGCTGCCCTCCAACGCTCAGCCAGTTCAAATCCGGATTAATTTCACGTAATTTTCCGTCATCAGGTATCCTGGCATGGTTGGTAATTGAATAATTTGCCTGAAATATGCAAATGCTCTCCTTTTTTTGGCGGTCCACCACATAATTCTTCTTGAACGTCCGGGCCGCAATATTATTTGCTTCTGCAATCTGTTCTATTTCACCGTTTTCGAACTTCATCAAAAGCAATTTTGAAACGCCCCTTTCGGAAATCCGTATCAAGGCCCTGGACTCGCTGCTTGCTGCATAAACCGTAGTAATACAGGAGATCCTTTTTAAATACTGGGCCGCAACAATAGCTGCCGTCCTTCTGCCGCCAACATCCACGGGAAGACAATAATACTCAAAAAATTTTTTTTGGATGTCTTCCGCATATTTATCTCCTTTTTCATATAAATCCTTGGATATATAACGAAGACTGCGCGCCAGGTCTTCGGCGGCATCTGCAATGGGCCAGTCGATACGCACATGAAAATGTGATATGCCGAATCTATTTTTAGTCCTTCCGGTTGGATTTCGCTGAATAAGAAGTGCATAATCCACGGGAAGCAATGTTTTTAACAAATCATGAAAATGGACCGACTCCAGATATTTCTGCGTTCTATCAAATTTACTTGATAGTGAAAGCCTCCCATAACGGAGAAGATTAATTTTAGTGGTTTTGTTCCGTTCAAAGAACCTGATATATTTCTTGTGGTCCGAAGAGAGGGTGTCTTCCATAAAAATCACTAAAAAAGAATTCTGACATTCATGCTCCACGGCCGGGATGCGCGCACGGGGCTTTAACTCGCGCTTTTCTACGAACGGATAATCGATGTTTTTGCAACGAAAATTATTATAGGAATCTAACAGAGCATACTTAACCATATGCTGATCCAGTTCATCCCGCAAAAGCTCATAATAAGAACGCCTCAATCTGTTTTTCTGGCTAAGCTCTTCCCTTACCTTCCAGTATGACAATCTTACCCCCTGACAGCCCGCCTTGTATAGTAAAAAAAAGTAAATTAAAGTTTTTAAAAGGGGGGGGGTCCTCCCGCCCTCAGGCGGATACGCTTTTCCTATTTTTTTCTTATAATAGCACTATATTAGACAATCGTCAACAGTATATGAGTACGTTTTCCCTGACCTTCATTTTCCGTTAAACTTCTCAATCCATTGATACAAAGCCTCCCGATACCTGTATGTAAAAAAGATAAGTACAAGGCATAAGCCTAATATCAAGACAAACCACCCGTATCTCTGTTCAAAAACATATGATCCCTGAAGGCTGAGCATCAGTGTCCCGGGCATTCGTCCTATGGCTGTAAGTATAATAAAGATCTTTAAAGGTATAGCGCTTAACCCGAGGAGTAAACACAGATAGTCTTTAGGAAATCCCGGGAAAACAAATAAAACAAACAAAACAATGACGCCCTGGCGTTTAACAACATTATCCATCCGTTCTAATTGAGCCGGTGGGATAAGTCTTCTTACAAACCGTTTCCCCAGAAAACGACCGATTGTGAAATTGATCAACGATCCTGCCGTCAAGCCGATACTCGAAAATAAAAACCCCTTTGTAGCCCCAAATAAATATCCTCCGATAAAGCCTGTCGCTTCACCCGGAAAAGGAGCCAGCAAAACCTGAAGAATCTGAATGATGATAAAAACAACTGGCGCACCAGAACCAAAGGATGTGACAACACTCTTGATTTGCTCTCTATCCGTAAAAAGATCATAGAAATAGGTGGTCTTTTCCCACAAAGGTAAGCGATATAAATATACCAGCAAAACAAGAACACATACAACTATAACAATAATTGTTCTTCGAATATTTTTATTTATCACTCGTCACAGGCAAGCACTTGTCCGCTTCGGGCGGATCGAACAGACTGAACATCGAACGTCGAATAATGATGTCGCTCCGCTCCTCAATTTAATTTCATCTTTTTGTCTTTCATTCAACATTCGATGTTGGACGTTCGATGTTCGACGTTCATTTTTTAATATGTTCGATGTTCATTTTTTTCATTACACATTACACAGCTTTTTGCGCGCAAACAATAACCTAGACATCCAGCGCGGCCACAGCCGGCAGGGTTTTACCTTCCAAAAGAGCGATAAAGGCTCCTCCGCCTGTTGAAATATATGTTATCCTGTCAGTTTCGCCGCTCTTGTGAATGGCGACATCCGTATCCCCACCGCCAACGATTGAAAGTGCATAAGAATTGGCCACACTATGCGCCATGGCAAATGTCCCCCGGCTGAATGCATCCATTTCAAACACGCCCATGGGACCATTCCAGATAATAGTTTTGGCATCATACAGAGCCTGAGAATATAGCAGAGATGTGGCAGGACCAATATCCAGAGCCATCCAGTTTTGAGGGATTTCATGTATCGGTACGATTTTTATTTCGGCTCCAGCATCAAAATGGCTTGCTGCTACCACATCCACAGGAAGATAGAACTTTATGCCTCTTTCAACCGCCTTTCTCATTATAGATGCAGCCATTTCAATAAGATCAATTTCTACTTTTGACTTTCCCAAATCGTAGCCGGTACTTTTAAGGAAGGTGTTTGCCATGGCGCCACCTATAATTATTTTGTCAACATGATGCAGCATATTCTCCAACGCCCCTATTTTGCTCGAAACCTTTGCACCTCCCACAATGGCAACCACGGGATGTTGCGGATCAGCCATGGCCTTTTTAAAATAGTTAAGTTCCCTTTGAAGTAAAAAACCGGCTCCGGATATGGGTGCGAACTTTGTTATGGCAACAACCGACGCATTGACCCGGTGAGAAACGGCAAAGGCATCATTTATATAAACGTCACAAAGCTCGGCCAGCGCCTTCGCAAATACATCATCATTTTGCTGTTCCTCGGGATGGAATCTTAAATTTTCGAGGAGCACAACATCGTTCCTTTTCATTTTATTTACGAGATCTCTTATCTCAGAGCCGATACAATCTTTTGCCATTATAATTTCTTTTTTAAGGAATCTACCCAAGCGCTTAGCTACGGGAGAAAGGCTGAGTTCAGGCACAACCTTTCCTCCGGGTCTGCCCATGTGTGAAGCAATAATCAGCTTGGCGTTATGGTCCAATGCGTACTCCAGCGTCGGTAAAACAGCAAAAATCCGGGAATCATCGATGATGTTCTGATGCTCATCAAGGGGAACATTAAAATCTACTCTGAAAAAAACCCTTTTGCCTGAAAGATCTATATCTTTAATGGTTTTCATGATTTCTCCTTCCTTATCGACTCCCTTTGATTTTATTTTCCAAACTTCGTTGTATGGCTTTCTTTTTCAACCATCTTTCCATAAAACCAATTCTACCGGATGCATACGCCCTATCGATAAACTCTTCCCGAATCTTCAGCCCGCCGGCGCCCTCCATGGCTGATCTCAAACACTCTGTTTTATGGCGACATGCAAGACAGGTCTCAGGAGTATTTCGCAAACCATTCCTGCTTTTTGGAAAAACAGTTTCAAGTTCGCCGAAGCAGGCGGGAAATTTTTTATCCGGATCTTTATTAACCATTGTCTTGCACATCAAATTCCCGATTCATCCTTGCAATATAACCTTGATCCGCAAAACTAAAGTACCGGTTGTCTCCTATGATCAAATGCTCGTGAACGGTTATACCAATTACTCTGCATGCAAAAATTAATTGGCGTGTTATGGAGATATCTTCCGTAGAAGGCTTGGGATCACCAGAAGGATGATTGTGAGCAAAAATAAGAGCGGCGGCGTGATGATTAAGAGCCGCAAGTATTACTTCTCTGGGGTAAACCGAACTTGCAGTCAAAGTTCCTTCAAAGAGGGTCTCCGAGGCAACAACCCTGTTCTTGGCATCAAGAAAAAGAACATTGAAGCATTCACGACTCTTTTCTCTTATGCTGTGGTAAAGATAATCGAACAGTTCCCTGGAGTTGTTCAAAGGATCTTTATGTATCAACCGTTTTTCAAGATAACGATTTGCAACGGCTTTAATAAGCTTTATGCCCAAAAGATTTTTAGGGCCGATCCCGGGCACTTCACAAAGCGCTGTCGATGAAGCTTCAAATACCCCCTGCAGAGTTTTAAATCGTTTCAGCGATGCCTTGGCAGCATCCTTACAGTCTTTTCGAGGAGTGGCAAGCGTCAGGAGCAGTTCAATTACTTCATAGTCATGGAAGCCGGACAATCCTGAACTAAGAAATTTTTCCCTTAGCCTCTCCCTGTGACCTTTCCCCTTATGTTGTCTGACACGTTCAATTTCGGGCTGCCGATGGAAAGTCGCATATTTTTTCATAAACCGATCAATATAGTTCGCTTCGCACACAATTGGAATGTTGGAATACTGGAATATTGGAACGCTGGGTTATGTTAAAATTCCTCTTGACAGGAATCAAATAGAGGAATGTCATCTTCTTTAAATCATCATTCCAGTATTCCATGTCCGAGTTAAAAATATAAGTCTAAAAAATACCTTTATTCCCAATAAATTGTAAAATATTCGGTAAGTTCTCAATAAATTATAGAGCCGGATCAATATCACCATTTGATACACCAGAACTTATTTAGAAGTTACAATTTTCGAGATGTTTAATTTATATCAAGTTCGTGTTTAAGGTCGCGGGTCATCAGCCGGTGTACAGCCTCCTTGGGCGAAATATCGTCATAAAGAATATGGTATACTTCGTGGGAAATCGGCATATCAATACCAAGCCTGCATGACAGGTTATAAACCGACTTGGCTGTTTTGACACCCTCTGCAACCATTTGCATTTCAGACAGGATCTCCTTTAATTTCATGCCCTCCCCTATCTTTTTCCCCACGGTATGGTTCCTGCTGATATCCCCGGTGCAGGTCAGGACCAAGTCCCCGACACCGCCAATCCCGGCAAAAGTACGCGGGTCGGCTCCAAGTCTTAATCCTAGCCGACGAATCTCTGTCAGACCTCTGGTGATCAAAGCCGCCCTTGTATTTAAGCCAAGTCCAAGACCATCCATGATCCCTGCGGCTATGGCAATAACATTTTTTACAGCGCCTCCCAGTTCAAGACCGATCATGTCATTGTTTGTATAAACCCTGAAATACGGAGTTACAAATATGTGCTGAATATAGCCGGCTACTTTTTGGTCTTTTGATGCCACAGCAATAACGGTGGGAATTTTATTTGCTACTTCCCGCGCAAAACTCGGGCCTGAAAGGACTGCAAAAAAGTTTTCATCAATTTCGGGGAGGGTCTCTTTGAGCACGCCTGACATGGTCAAATGGGTCTTATTCTCGATACCTTTTGAAGCCGACACAACGATCGTCCCAGGTGAAATACGACCGCGAACTTTTTGAGCCGTCTCCCTCATAACATGTGACGGAACAACAATCAGTACCAAATCTTTTTTTGATACAACTTGGGTAATATCATTGGAAGGGAATATGTTGGGTGAAAGGGAAAAACCGGGGAGAAAAACTTTGTTTTCCCTGTATGCTTCGATCTGCTCTTTAACTTCATCTTCAAATACCCATAAATCAAGTTTAAAACCTTTTAAACCCAGAAGATCGGCAAGCGCTGTGCCCCAGCTTCCAGCACCCACAACACCAATTTTTACGGAACTAACATCTATTCGATTTTTCACCGGCTAATCACCTCAATTATAAATGATCTTCCTTTTCCACAAGCCTTGCAATACCTGCAACCTTTTCTTCGTTTAACAGCCCGATAATCTTTACCCCCTGGGTGTTACGGCTGATCACAGAAATTTGGCTCACAGACATGCGTATAAGCTTACCTGTGTCGGCCATTAGCATCAGATCGTCATCATCATCAACCAGAAGTATTGCCACAACTTGTCCGTTTCGATCACTTGTCTTAATGGTAATGACACCTTTGCCCCCACGCTTCTGAAGAGGATACTCATCGATCGAAGTTCTTTTCCCGTATCCATTTTCCGTTGCCGCAAACAGGGTCTGGCCATGACTTAGAACCTCCATGCCCACAATTCGGTCCCCTTTCGCAAGTCTCAACCCGTGAACGCCTCTTGCAACTCGGCCGCTCGGTCGAACGTCGGACTCGTGAAAACGGATGGATTTGCCTGTGGCAGAACCTAAAAAGATATTCTGAGTTCCGTCTGTTATCCTTGCTGCAATCAATTCATCACCCGGAACCAGACTTAAGGCGATAATACCGCCAGATCTGGGTCTGGAAAACGCCATAAGATCCGTTTTTTTGACCAGCCCGCTTCGGGTTGCTATAATAACGTAATACCCCGGTTCAAATGCCGGAACAGCAAGCACGGTAGCAAGTTTTTCATTCTTTCCCAGATTAAGAAGATTAACAATGGCTTTCCCTCGGCTCATGCGGCCGGCCTGGGGAATATCGTACACCTTGCACCAGTAAACTCTTCCCTGGTTTGTGAAAAACAGAAACATATGGTGGGTGGACGCCACAAACAGACTTGAGATAAAATCGTCATCTTTAACCCCCATGGCGGTCTTGCCTTTGCCACCACGCTGCTGTTTCCGGTAGAGGGTAATGGGATTCCGTTTTATATAACCGCTTTTGGAAATGGTAACAACCATGTCCTCTTCAACAATCATATCCTCAATGGTTATCTCTTTTGTTGATTCAACAATCTCAGTCCGGCGTTCGTCTCCGTACTCCTGCTGTATTTTCGTTAACTCCTCCTTGATAATATTTTTCACAATACGCTCACTGCCTAAAATCTCTTTGAACCATGCAATATCTTTGAGAATATTCTTGTATTCTTCCAGAATTTTTTCCTGCTCCAAACCGGTAAGCCGCTGCAGACGCATGTCGAGTATGGCCTGGGCCTGTATCTCGGTCAGGTCGTATGTTCGAATCAGGCTTTTTTTGGCTTGGTCCGGAGATTTCGATTCGCGAATCAGGAAAACAACATCATCAAGATTTTCAAGGGCGATTTTTAAGCCTTCCAGGATATGGGCCCGAGCTTCAGCTTTTTTAAGATCATACCGGGTCCGCCGGATAATAATTTCTCTGCGGTGAAGAATGAAATGCTCAAGAATCTTTTTTAAAGAAAGTTGTTTAGGCTGGTTGTTTACAATGGCAAGAAAGATGATCCCGAAGGTGTTCTCCATCCGGGTGTGCTTATAAAGCTGATTAATTATCACTTCCGCAAACTGATCTTTTTTCAGCCCCACCGCGATCCGCATACCTTCCCGGTCCGATTCATCTCTTATATATCGTATCCCTTCGATCTGTTTTCCTCTTATCAGGATTGCAATTTTTTCGATAAGTTTTGCCTTGTTAACCTGATAAGGAAGCTCCGTAACAACGATTGTCTCTCTTCCTGTCCTTTTGTCCTTTTCGATCACGGCCCTTGCCCTGATCCGGATTATGCCACGGCCGGTTGAATATGCGTCATGAATCCCTGTAGTGCCGTAAATAATACCGGCTGTAGGAAAATCAGGGCCCGGGATATACTCCAGAAGATCCTTATATGTTAGATCAGGATTATCGATAATTGCCTTTGTGGCTTCAATTACTTCAAAAATATTGTGGGGTGGAATGTTGGTGGCCATACCAACAGCAATGCCGGCAGAACCGTTAATCAAAAGGTTGGGAGCTTTGGCCGGAAGCACAGAAGGTTCTGTTAAAGAATCATCATAATTAGGCATAAACTCAACGGTTTCCTTGTCCAGGTCCTCCATCATCTCATGGGCCATACGAGCCATTCTGATTTCGGTATACCTCATTGCAGCCGGACGGTCACCATCCACGGAACCAAAATTGCCTTGGCCGTCTACAAGGGGATACCTTAAAGAAAAATCCTGGGCCATCCGCACAATTGTATCATAAACCGCTGTGTCCCCGTGGGGATGATATTTACCGATAACATCACCGACTATACGAGCGGATTTTTTATAAGCTTTGTTCCAATCGTTTTTCAACTCTCGCATTGCAAATAGTATGCGTCGGTGGACAGGTTTCAGGCCGTCGCGTACTTCCGGGAGCGCTCTCCCGATAATTACACTCATGGCATAATCGAGATATGACTTTTTCATCTCGCTCTCGATACTGATCTGTGCCAACTTTTCTGTATTCAACATATTAAACACCCAACTGAAACGTTAACGGTTCCTACTTTTCAATCCTTAACAGGATCAATCAATTGTTGATAGCTATTGTAATAAATATCTGTTAATGTTAAAAAAGCAGTGGCAACCAGAGGGCCGTAAATAATACCCAGGATTCCGAACATCTTCAATCCGCCGATAATTGAGAAAAAAACAAGGAGCGTATGCATTTTCACCCGTTGACCTACCAGTTTTGGTTTTAACAGATACTCGATTCCACCGGAAAGTATGATGTAAAAAACAATAAAAAATATCCCTGATGCGATCCGTGCCTTTAAGAACAGATAAATAGACACGGGAATAAATACAACGCCGATCCCTATGATGGGAAGAAAAGCGAGAAGGGACATGATAACCCCCCATAAAAACGGCGAGTTAAAATTGAAAAGGAAAAAAACAACCCCTCCCACAACCCCCTGAATTAAACCGCAAAGTCCATTACCTATAAGAATGGCGCCGGCCATGTCCTTAAATTTTTGAATCAGTTTTTCGTCCTGCTCCCTTGGCAGCGGAGAAAGATCAATGATAAATGCAACCAGTTTGCCCCCATCAATTAAAAGATAATAGATAATAAGAAGCATAAAAAAGAAATACATAAAAAACTTGAGTACGTTCGAGGCAATAGAACTGGCCTGCTGAAATAGAAAGAGGCCCACGAATTTTCCGAGTTCTGAAATCGCCTTGTTTACCTCTTCCCCTGTAATTTTTATATGTAAACTGGAAAGAAAAAGGTTTGCTCGTTCAAGAACCCTGCTGCTTTCAAGGAGCGGTTTGATCTGGTCGCTGATTACGCCACCCTTTCCCATAAGATACAGTCCGTAAGCTTCTTTTGACAAAATGCCCACAAAAAAAACGGTCGGGATAAACAGGATAAAAAATATAAAAGCGCAGGTTAGCAGCGATGCAAAAGAAGAATTGATTTTTCTGTTTAAAAAATCATACATTGGTTTGAAAATGCCCGTCACCACAGCGGCAAGAACAATAACCGACATAAAAGGCCAGAAAAGCCAGCCCAGAAAAAAAGCTGAGATAAGAAAAAGGGCTAAAAAAAACCACAAAAGAATATTATGGGAAGTTCTATCCGGCATAGGTCATCCAATTAAAACTATATTTCGTTATCACAGGCTACATTGTTTCTATTTCAGGAACCCGGCCAACCTCGCAAAAGATTGCTGATTTCTGCATTGGAAACTTAATTTCTGCCCAATGATTTATGAATAGGCGCTAATTTAACTTCTCGGAAATCCTGCAACTTTTCTAAAACACAGGTTTATTAACGGCAACCTGTTTATGCCATCAGAATGAAAGAATGGAATGCCGGGATGCTGGAATATTGGGAGTAAGGGTGGAAATAAACCCTTCTAATTTTAAATAACTCCTTCAAACCCATCATTTTTACTCAGCCCGCCCCGCTGTACCCTGTGAAATTTTCAATAGCAAGAGCGAAGCGCATTTCACTGGGGTAGGTCCCCGTTTAAGTACCGGGACAAACCGGCAGATCATACCGGGGTGAAACTTTCTTCCATTTCACCGGAGCCATTATTCCAATTGGTGCGGCCCCCCTCAGTTCTAATGGAGATGATGTTGTTATACTCGATAAAGATATCGTGTAAAAATGAGGGAAGGTGTTTTACTTACTCGCAAATCCACCAGCCACAAATAAAAGAAGGGTTTCATAAACAAAAACAGGGATATAGCTATCATACACCCCATAAACAATTCCGCCGCCAATGATGGCCGGCACAGCACAAACAATCAAGATACCCAACCTTCTGCTGATGTTCATCTATGCAAATCTCCTCTAAGTATATACTTCTCGGAACGCTTTTTATTCAAAACCAATACGGTTCAAAAAGCAATAACTTGATAATATTAGGAATTCTATTTGTAACATCTCAATAAATTATGGATTCGGCTCAATATCACCATTTAGTACACCAGAACTTATTGAGATGTTACTTCTCTTTATATTAAATTCTTCGCCTGCCCTTGTGAAAAACCGTAACTCAATTTTTTAATCCTTAACAATAACATTTAATTAAGTAAAGGAAAAACAGACAACCCTCTTTATTTTTTAGTATTACCCTAAATGATCGAAAGTCGAGGATGCTCTATATTCAAGGCATCAAGGGCGAAGGCCGTAGTCGTCTACTGCGATCCCTTGATAACGAAAAAGATGGGGTATCATCGGCTTTCCTGAAAGGTAAACAAAATGGTATTTTATTTAAATTTTATATCTCATTTCTAGACGTTTTATGAAAATTCATCTAACCCCATTAAAATGCTAAGTAGTGTCCATCCATAAATGAGGATTTTTGTTCAAGATCAAGCCTCCGGCCCCGCTTCTCTCCGAGGCGTAGGATCGTGCCTTTACGAGCCGGAGGCCAGCCCGTAGGGCTTACAGGCCGG
>Ga0164318_10007001_pt1 | contig 10930 bp, 9 predicted proteins | sample GuaBasSedimGuay9_FD_113734 | JGI IMG/M metagenome (GOLD analysis project Ga0164318, IMG submission 113734) | Subseafloor sediment microbial communities from Guaymas Basin, Gulf of California, Mexico - Guay9, Core 4571-4, 0-3 cm | ecosystem: Environmental > Aquatic > Marine > Hydrothermal vents >...
ATGTTAATAAAAAAATATTTCCTAAATTAAAAGGAACTGACGTTTTGAAACAAAGAGAAATTGATGAAATAATGTTAAAATTAGACGGGACAGAGAATAAAAAAAAGTTAGGAGCCAATGCTATGTTGGGAGTTTCTTTGGCTTGCGCTAAAGCAGGAGCTAATTATAAAAAACAGCCGTTGTATAAATATATTCGCAGCGTTTATAGATTAAAATATAAAGGTTGGAAATTGCCTATTCCCACGATGAATATTTTAAATGGTGGCAAACATGCGGATAATACTTTATCTATGCAAGAATTTATGATTGTGCCACTTCAGAAAAAAATGAAAGAAAGGGTAAGGGTTGGGGCAGAAGTATTCCATACGCTTAAGAAAATTCTCAAAGCTAAAAAGCAGGTGACAGCCGTAGGCGACGAAGGCGGTTTTGCTCCAAATTTGAAAAGTAATGAAGCGGCTTGGGAATTGATTATTAAGGCAATAGAAAAAGCCGGTTATAAGCCGGGTAAAGATGTAGCAACTGCCTGCGATGTAGCGGCTTCAGAATTTTATAATCCGGAGACAGGCGGATATCGTTGGGATAAAAGCACTTGGAATAAAAAAGGCAAAGTCAGAGAATTAACAGCGAAACAGTTAGATGACAAATATAAAACTTGGCCTAAAAAATACCATACTATTTCTGTTGAAGACGGCCTTGATCAAGATGATTGGGAAAATTGGCAGAAACATACTAAGAGGTTAGGCAAAAAATTAATTTTAGTTGGAGATGATTTATTTGTTACTAATAGTGAAAGATTGCAACGCGGAATTGACATGGGTGTAGCTAATGCTATTTTAATTAAAGTTAATCAAATTGGCACGCTTTCCGAAACAATTGATACCATTAAATTAGCTCAAAAAAATGGTTATAAAACTAGCATTTCTCATCGTTCTGGAGAAACTTGCGATACGACCATTGCTGATTTAGCCGTAGCTGTTAATTCTGAATTTATCAAAACAGGTTCACTTTCTCGCAGTGAGAGAGTTGCCAAGTATAATAGGTTGATGGAGATTGAAGAAGATTTAAGGCACTAATAAACACGAATTAGCTGCAAATTTACACGAATCACGAATAGACACAAATAGACACGAATTGATTACGAATTATCACAAATCATGAATTGGCACGAATGATAAGTAAATTTACACAAATAAAATAACGCCCAGGTCAGCTGACCTGGGCGTTTGTTGGAAAGATTAATTGAAGCACACCCCTAATTTTTTAAAAATTATCATGGCTTCCGGGTCCCATTCGTTCAAGGAGTGGGTAATCCATTCGCCATTTTTTTGTTCTTTTATAACCGGATCCCCCTTGTGGTTTAATTCTACCTTAATGTTTTCACTCCACGCTTCTCTTCTCCTGCTGACCAGATAGACAATTTCATAGTTGAAATTTTCCCCTAAGATTTTGGTGGGGTAGTGTCCTTTTTCGCAATACTGAATTAATTCAGTATATTTCTCTGCAATTTCTTTCCGTATTTTTTTAATCTTTTCCATTTTTCTCTCCTTTTTTATTTAAGTTTTTTTTAATAGCTATTTTAGCTATATAACACTATAATATATTTTTGCTTTTTTGTCAAGTCCTGATATAATATAAACATATAACAAAAATTGATTCGTGCTAATTCGCATTAATTAGCTTTAATTTATTATAAAATATGCCTAAGAAAAAAGTTAAAAACAACAAAAAAGTGCCCAAGCCAGTAGTCTTAATGATTCTTGATGGCTGGGGGCTGTCAAAGACCAAGGGCGAAGACGGTAATGCCATTGCTTTGGCTAAACCTAAAAATATGGCTTATCTTTGGAAAAATTATTGGCACACAAGCTTAACTGCTCATGGAGTAAAAGTTGGTCTTTTGCCCGACCAAGAAGGTAATTCTGAGGCAGGCCATCTTAATATCGGGGCAGGGAGAATTGTGAAACAGGATGTTGTGTATATTAATGAAGCAATTAAAGACGGGACATTTTTTAAAAACACCGCTTTTTTAGAAGCATTAAAACATGCTAAAAAATATGGGAGTAAAGTTCATTTGATGGGCCTTCTTTCTAATGGACAGAGCGCTCATTCCTATCCTCTGCATTTATATTCTCTATTAAAATTAGTTAATGATGAAGGTCTTAAAAAAGTATATTTACATTTATTCACTGATGGACGCGATACAACTAGATTTGCCGCGCCTAGATTAATTAAAGAATTAAAGAAAAAGATGTATCCCGGTCAAAGAATAGCTTCTATTATTGGAAGATTTTATGCCATGGATAGAAATAAATATTGGGAAAGGACTGAAGCGGCTTATGATGCCATGGTAAGTGGCAATGGTGTGACTGCTAAAAATGAGACAGAGGCTTTATCAGCTGCTTATAATAGAGGAGAGACAGATGAATTTGTTCAACCAACTGTTATAGTTAATAAAAGCAATAAACCGATAGCCACCATTGATGATAATGATGTGGTTATTTTTTTTAATTTAAGAAGTGACCGCGCTAGACAATTAGCAAAGACTTTTACTCAAACAGATTTTGAAAAAAGTAATGGCAAACCTTTTAAAAGAAAGAAAATTCCTAAAAATATTCGTTTTTGCGCTTTAAGTGATTTTGGTCCTGACTTAGAACATATTTTTACCGCTTTCCCTAGTCGTGATGTAGAAAAAAGTTTACCCTACATATTGGGTCAGGAAAAATTAAAACAACTTTATATCGCCGAAAGTGAAAAATATGCTCATGTAACTTATTTTATCAATGGCGGTCACGCAGATCCCGTGGGTAATGAGGAGAGAATTCGCGTTCCTTCTCCTTATATTCAACATTATGACGAAGCTCCAGAGATGAGTGCTTATACGGTAACCCGTAAAGTCGTTCATGCTGTTAAATCTGATAAATATGATTTTATTACAGTAAATCTTGCTAATCCTGACATGATAGGGCATACTGGCAATTGGGAAGCGGCCACGGAAGCTGTGAAAGTGGTAGACGAATGTGTAGGAGATATTTATAGATCAGTATTAAAAGAGAACGGAGTAGTTATTATTATCGCAGACCATGGTAATATAGAAGAAATGTATGATAAAGAGAGTGAAGAAATTTTAACTGAGCATTCAACAAATCCAGTACCTTTTATTCTAATAGGTAAAAAATATAAATTGAAATCCGGGCAAAGAAAAAATTTACCCAAGGGAATTTTGGGAGACGTGGCTCCTACTATATTAAAAATTATTAATATTAAAAAGCCAAAAGAAATGACAGGAAAAAGTTTAATTTAATGATATGGATGATGATTTAAAAAATCCAAAACAGGCGGTTTTAATGGTTCTTGATGGTTGGGGGGTAGCTCCTGACAATGGAGGAAATGCTATCACTAATGCTAAAGCGCCTAATTTTGACAAAATAGTAGATTCTTATCCTGCTATGACTTTAAGCGCTTCGGGGGGAGCTGTTGGTTTGGCTGAGAAAGAGCCCGGCAATTCTGAAGTAGGACATTTGGCCATTGGCGCAGGACAAGTAATTTACAAAGACATTGTAAGAATTAATAAAGCTATTAAAGACGGATCTTTTTATAAAAATAAAAGATTATTAGGAGCTATTAAACACGCGAAGAAAAATAATTCAGCCTTACATTTAATTGGTCTATTGAGTGATGGCGGCAAAGAAAGCCGCGAGGAACATTTATACGCTTTATTGGATTTGGCAAAGAAAAATAAATTTTGCGGAAAAATTTTTATCCATGTTATTCTAGACGGACAAGATGTGGCTTTTAATTCTGGCATTGATTTTATTAAGAAATTACAGGAAAAATTGAATAAAGATAAATGCGGCAAAATTGCCACTATTAGCGGGCGATTTTACGCTTTAGACCGCAATAGTTATTGGGAGAGAACTGAAACAGTTTATCAAATGTTAGTGTATGGCAAAAGTGATAAAAAATTTGATGACCCCTTAAAAGCGTTGGAATATTTTTATCAAGAGAAAATATATGATGAAGAAATTCCCCCGACCGTTTTAATGGACAGCCAAAATAATTCCATAGGCACAATTGAAGACGGAGATGCTGTGATACTTTTTAATTTTGGCATTAACCATACAGAGCAATTAGCCCGTTCGTTAGTTGATAAAGAATTTGATAAGTTTAAAAGAACATTGCTTAAAAATATATATTTTGTTTCTTTGTGGAATAGAAGTAAAGATATTTCAGTTAAGATAGTATTTCCTAAGGAAGAAATAAATAATTCTTTGGCTCAAATTATTTCAGAAGAAGATTTAAAACAATTACATATCGGGGAGACAGAAAAATATATTCACGTAACTTATTATTTCAATGGTTTAAGAGAAGAGCCTTTTAAAGACGAGGATTGGGAAATGATTGCCTCTCCCATAGTTTCTTCTTATATGGAAAAGCCGGGCATGAGCGCCAAAAAAATTAAAGACAGGGTCATTAAAGCTATTAATAGTGAGGAATATAATTTTATTGTATTGAATTTTGCTAATCCAGATATGCTGGGTCATACGGGAGATTTAAAGGCAACCCAAAAAGCTATTGAAGTTCTAGATAAATATATTGGAGAAATAAAAGATACTGTGTTGGCAAAAGATGGAGTTCTATTTATAGTCGGTAGCCACGGAAATGCTGAAGAAGTTTTATCCGAACAGAGCGGACAGATAAAGAGAGAGCACACAATTAATCCTGTTCCTTTTCTTGTTGTTAGCGATTTTTATGAGGGAAAGACTGCAGGGGTGGATGTGCCGGGAGGAGATCTTTCATTAATCAAGCCCGTTGGTAGCTTAGTTGATGTAGCTCCTACTATTTTAAAAATTATGAAGATAGAGCAACCCAAAGAAATGAAGGGCAAGCCATTGATTTAGAGTTATAAATATAAAATTCAATTACTAATTATTAATAATTAAATTTTATGAAAGTTAAAGACATAATGAAAAAAGATATAATTAGCGTTAATGTTGACGCAACCCTAAAGGAGGTTGTAGAAAAATTATTCAAAAATCAAATTAGCGGACTCTTGGTAATGGATGGAGATAATTTAGCAGGCATTATTTCCGAAAAGGATGTTTATAGAATTATGTATCCTAAGTATGAGGATTTTTATTCCCATCCGGAAATAGCTGTTGATTATGAAGAAATGGAAAGCCGGGCCAAGAGAGTCAAGGATGTTAAAGTAGAAAAATTTATGAAGAGTTCAATAATTACTCTTAGTTCAGAGGATCCAGTATTAAAAGCTGGAGCTATTATGCTAACTCGTAAAGTGAACCGCTTGCCAGTAGTAAATGAAAAGGGGAAGGTTATTGGCATTGTTAGCCGTAGGGATATTTATCAAGCGATTTTTAAGCAAGAATTGGGAATTGGAAACTAGAAATTGGAAATTAGAAATTAGGGCTGGATTTGCTTTTCCCCAGTTTCTAATTTCTTTTGTCTCATGTTATGTGTTTTTATGCCAGAGTTGCCAGAAGTAGAAACAATACGCAGAGATTTAGATCAAAAAATTAGGGGTAAAAAAATTAAGGATATTATTACTGATAATCCTAAAATATTTACTCCTAATTTTTCTTTGATTAAAAAAAAGATAAAAAATCAGGTAGTTCAGAATCTAAAGAGGAGAGGGAAACTTTTGATTTTTAAACTAAAAAATGGATTATATGTTTTAATTCATCTTAAAATGACTGGCCAGTTGGTTTACGCAGATAAAAAGAAATTAGTAGTGGGAGGCCATCCAATAGTTGGCGAAAAAAGTTTACCCAATAAGTTTACTCATGCCACTTTCTTTTTTAGCGATGGGAGTGTTTTGTATTTTAATGATGTGCGCAAGTTTGGTTATATAAAATTAGTGGATAAGGACAGTTTAGAAAAAGTTTTAGAAAATTTTGGGATGGAACCTTTATCACAGAAGTTTACTTTAAATAAATTTAAAAAAATTTTAGCAAAACATCCTAAGAATAAAATTAAGCAGTTATTGATGACTCAAAAAGATATTGCCGGTCTTGGCAATATCTATGCTGATGAATCTTGTTTTTATGCCCATATTAGACCCACCAGATTAGTCGGTACTTTAAAAGAAGAGGAAATTAAGAAGTTGTATTCAAGCGTTAAAAGGGTTTTAAAATTATCAATTAAAAATCGCGGCACTTCTTTTAATACTTATGTTGATGGCAGTGGTAAGAAAGGAAATTTTGTTCCGCTACTTAAAATTTATAGGCGAGAGGGGGAAAAATGTAAAAGGGGAGACGGAGGAATTGTTAAAAAGGTAAGGATAGGCGGTAGAAGCGCTCATTATTGTCCTGTTTGTCAGAAATAGCTTGATGATTTGTTCTATATATAGAGTGTTACCTATTTTCTTGACTAAATATTAAAAACATTATAAAGTGGTTTATAATGTTTTTAGTTCTTTTAAAAAAGGAGGAAGAAATGATAGATCTAAAAGAAAATTTAAATGAAGCAACAGAGGAGGTAAGTAATTTACTTGAGGGCGTTAAGAGCGATGAAGAATATTCGGAGATGGGTCATATTATGCTGAATAAATTTATTAGAAAATTTGTTAAATGTAGTGATAATCAAATTAAAGATAATTTACAGGAGATTAATGTTGATAGAGGAATTTTGTTTAACAAATTAGTAGATTTATATTTTAGAGGTTTTGGCGTGGGAAGTATTGAGCCGTTAGTTATAAAAAAGACAGGCGAAACAAAAATGGCTAAGGGGAGTATTTTTAATTATGAGGTCACTGGCGGTATAATGAGAGCTTTTGATTATCATCCAAAATATTTTTCTCCGCCCATTCATCTACTTCCAGTATTAATTATTTATTACGCTCTTTCTGTTGCTAAAGTAATTTTAACAGAAAGGATTGAAAATAGGCGTTGACTAATGCCTATTTTTTTTGTATAAATAAAGGAAGTAGTATAATAAAAAATCGAAGTTCTACTACGGGGTATGGAAAAACATATTTTAATACATTATAGCGAAATAGGGCTAAAGGGTAGAAATAGGGGATTTTTTGAGCAGAAATTAGTGGATAATATAAAAACCGCTCTTAGAGATTTTAACATCAAGGTTAAATTAACGTTTGACCGTATTGTAGTTTCAGGAAATTGGGATAATGACGAAGATATAAAAAAATGTTTGTTTCTTGTTTCGGGAATAGCTTTTTACGCTTTTGTTAACATTATAGATTGGGATTTAGAAAAAATTGAAGAAGAGGTTTTAAAATTGATAAAAGAGAAAAAATTTAATTTTTTTGCTATCAGGGCGAAAAGATCCAGCAAAAATTATCCTTTAACTTCCATGGAAATTAATAGGCAAGTGGGCGCCCATATTTTGGATAATTTAAAAGATAAAAAAGTGGATTTGGATAATCCTGATTTGGCTTGCTATATAGAAATCGCTAACAATAAGGCCATGATTTATTTAGATAAAATTTCAGGTTTGGGCGGCTTGCCCGTTGGTACTGCCGGCCGGCTTGTTTCTTTAATTTCTGGCGGGTTTGATTCGCCGGTTGCTTCGTTCCAGATGATGAGGCGGGGCGCGGAAATAATTTTTGTCCATTTTCACAGTTATCCCAATACTCCCAAGGCGTCAATAGAAAAAGTTGAGGAGTTGGTAAAAATTTTGGGCAATTATCAAAATAATTCAAAATTATACCTTGTTTCCTTTTTGAACATACAAAAAGAAATTTTTGCTCAAGCTCCGGAAAAATTAAGAGTAATTTTATATCGGCGTTTTATGGTTAGGATTGCGCAAGAAATAGCTAAAAAAGAAAATTGTTTAGGATTAGTGACTGGAGATAATCTAGGTCAGGTCGCTTCACAAACTTTGGAAAATATGCGGGTAGTTGAAGATGTTTCTAATTTACCAATTTATCGCCCCTTAATTGCTTTTGACAAAAACGATATTATTAAATTATCTAAAAATATCGGCACTCATGATTTATCAGCCGAGCCGTTTGACGATTGCTGTTCTTTATTTGAACCTAAAAATCCGGAAACGAGGGCGAAAATAGAGGAGGTGGAGAAGGTAGAGAAGAAATTGGATGTTGAAAAGTTAGTGGAGGGAGCGATAGAGAAATTGGAGATAAAGCAATTTTAGTGTTTTAAATATTAAAAAACCGTCTTAATCTTGAGACGGTTTTTTAGTTATTCGTAATTTGTAGATTAGTATTTCATTCGTAGATTGGCATCGCTTATATCATCCACCAATAGGCGACGACAAAACCTAAAATTAATCCGGCGGTAAGTTCTAGTGGAGTGTGTCCGAGGCGGGTTGTAATTTTAGGAAATTTTGAATAGTCGCCTACATCTTTGATTAATTTTTGAATTGCCGTGCCATGGTAGCCGACATTTCGTCTGAGTCCAGCCGCATCGCGAATAACCAGAATAGCAAAAACCATTGCTATGGCAAAAGTAGTTGAACCAATTCCATCTTGTATTCCTATAGCCGTGATAAGCGATCCGACAAAGGCGGCGTGAGAAGAAGGCATACCTCCGTAAATAAACGGATCTTTCCATGTTTTTTTGCCACGGGCTGTTTCTATAATAAGCTTAATTGCTTGAGCGCCAAAACCGGCAATTAAAATACAAATTAAAATGTCATACATATTATTAAATATATTTATTTTTTAATACAAGATAAGAGGGGATTGCCAAAAAACAGGCTATTAGAATTAAATTTAGGGAAATGGATTTTGTGTCCTTAGAAGAAATATAAGCTCCTAAAATTTGGGTATCATCAGAAATGTTATTTACAAAAAGATAAACGCCATTTTTTCTAGATGAAGGAACAGCGAAAATTTGGACGACTATATCATTAGCTCTGCCAATGCCGATTTCTTTAAAATCAGGATTTAAAATGTTTTGGCGATGAGCGGGGCTTTGCATCCAAGAATTAACTATTTTTTCATTTTCATAAAAATCTATAGCTAGATTCTCTCCAGCAGATGAAAAATAGTATTTCTTTTTTTCTAGTTCATTAATAAATGATTTGCCGTTTGGAGATTGGTGGGAAAAATAATTATTTTGAAGCATGTCTTGGGCGCGAGACAGAGCAACTTTATTGAGCGTTTCACTCTCTTTAAGCTCAGGCAGATTATTTTGAATGCGGATTTCGTTAGTTAATTTTATTAAATTGGCGGTATTAGATGAAGCTAAGGCTTTTTCAGGCAATAAAAAAAGTATACTGGAAAAGTATACGCTAAAAGCTAATACTAATAATAGAATATTAAGGTTTTTGTTTGTTTTTTTCATTTTTGTTTTTGTATCTGCTTTTTGTTTTTCTGTATTTATTATACCATAAGTTGACATTTTTTGCAATAGGTGTTATTTTTATTTAGCAGTTCCTTTTATGAAGCTCTTTTTTAGAGGATGGTAATGATAATAATTATCATTAGGAATACCGGGATGGGGTTCAATTCCCCCTACAATTCTCTCCGAGCAAAGGTGGCTCTGACAAAAGAATGGCAGTCTTAAAGCTCTGCTGTTATCCACGGTCGTCAACGGACTAAATTTTTATTCCTTGATACTTCTGGTATTAAAAGTTGATGTAGCAATTTTTGTTGAATGGATATCGGATAAAGATGGCAGAGGGAGTATGAAACATATTCTCGTTAATTCTATCTGTAGAGGTATCCAGGCCGAATTCCCCGATCCCGGGGGTCTGGCTCGGCATTAAAGGAACGCTTTGGCGTGCGCTACATCGCACGCCTTTTTTTATTGCTATAAAATTGTTATAATAAAGCATATGATTAATCAGGAGATAGCCAAAATTTTTTACAATATGGCTGATTATTTGGAAATAGAAGAAGTGGCTTTTAAGCCGCGGGCTTACCAAAAGGCGGCGCAGTATTTGGGTACCATAGAGGATGATTTAGAAGATATTTATCTGCAGGGTGGTATTAAAGAGCTAAAGCAATTGCCTAGTATTGGAGAGAGCATGGCAAGGAAAATTGAAGAATATATCAAGACAGGCAAGGTTAAAGAATATGAAAAATTAAAAAAGAAGCATCCTATCAAAATTGGGGAGTTAATTTCAGTAGAGGGCATTGGCCCCAAAGTTGCTTGGGAATTATATCAAAAGTTAAAGATTAAAGATTTAAAAACTTTAGAGAAAGCCGCTAAAGCCAGCAAAATTAGCAAGCTTCCTGGGTTTAAAAAGAAAACAGAGAAAAATATTTTGAGAGGAATTGAATTTTTAAAGAAAAGCAAAGGCAGACATTTATTAGGAAATGTTTTACCTTTAGCTCGGAGAATAGAAGATCGTTTACAAAAAATAAAAGAGGTTGAAAGGATATCGGTAGCGGGTTCTGTCCGTCGCATGAAAGAAACAATTGGGGATTTAGATTTTATTGCTACTAGTAAAAATCCGGTCAAAGTGATGAGTTTTTTTGTTTCTATGCCCGAGGTAGTGAGCATTTATGAGCAAGGCAATAAAATGTCGTCGGTTCGTTTAAATAATAATATGGATGCCGATTTAAAAATAGTTGGGGTAAATCAGTTTGGTTCAGCTTTACACCATTTTACAGGCGACAAATATCACAATATAGCCTTGCGAAAATTAGCTAAAAAGAAAAATTTAAAAATTAATGAATATGGGGTTTTTCGAGGCAGAAAATGTTTAGCTAGTAGAACCGAGAAAGATGTTTATAGGGTTTTGGGCTTGCAGTATATAGAACCAGAACTCCGTACTAATAGGGGAGAAATTGAAGCAGCGCAGAAAAATAAATTGCCCAAATTGATTTCTCGTAAAGATATTAGGTCAGATTTACAGTTGCATACTAATTGGAGCGATGGCCACGATACTATGGAAGAAATGATAATGGCGGCTAAAAAGATGGGGTATGAATATATTGCTCTTACAGACCATACTAAATATTTAGCCATGGCTAACGGCATGGACGAGA
>Ga0164318_10007002_pt1 | contig 10930 bp, 11 predicted proteins | sample GuaBasSedimGuay9_FD_113734 | JGI IMG/M metagenome (GOLD analysis project Ga0164318, IMG submission 113734) | Subseafloor sediment microbial communities from Guaymas Basin, Gulf of California, Mexico - Guay9, Core 4571-4, 0-3 cm | ecosystem: Environmental > Aquatic > Marine > Hydrothermal vents...
ACTTTAGGCACTTTAGTCACTTTAGTCACTTCACACTTTTTGAGTTTTTAAAAAAATTTGCCCAAAAAACACAAAAATCAGAGATAAGAAACTAAAAAGAAGAGATGGCAAGTCCCAAAATAAAAAAGATATTACTGGGATGTAGTTTATTGGGAATTCCACAAATCGTTTATGCGAACGCCGGTGTGCCAATGCTTTTTCTTGCTATGCCGGTTTTTTCCAGGACAGCCCGGATACAATGATTGCCGCTCCGTGTGTTACCAGCAGCCAGCCTACCCCGAGAATAATGATTCCGGAAATCGGATACCCTTCATAGGATTCCGAAAATTCGGTCGTCAGGCTGTTGATCAATGCAATGCCAAGGGCTGCCGGCGTAATATAGCGAATGCAAGATTCCCATACGCGCAGAATCGATTGCCTGAAAAATTTGTACTGTATTCCGGATGATCCCATCCGGGACAATATATGCGCCTTTAACGTATCGGTTTTATAAATCCAGCCCACAATGACAGCTTCAAGGAACCCCACTGTAATTAACCCGTAATGGTTGATGAAATGGTCAACAATATCGAGCCAGAAAAGTCCGGCATGGGTGGTGAACAGGATGGATTCGGCAAATCCGAAACCGCACAGCAGGGTGATCATTTTATTTCGTTGCAGTCCGAATTTGTCATTTAAGGCAGCAGAAAATGCTTCGATAATGGAAATCGAAGAGGATATTCCGGCAATGCATAGCAGGAAAAAAAACAGAATACCGAAAACCGTTCCGAACGGAAGCATGGAAATGGCCTTGGGGTAGGCGACAAACGCCAGACCGATACCGCTGGTGACAGTTTCCTGAATCGGCATGTGCTGCTTGAATGCCATATATCCCAGAACGGCAAAAACGCCGAAACCGGCAAACATTTCATAAAGACTGTTGGTGCAAGCCACGATAATGCTGCTTTTAAAAATATTGGCATTTTGCGGCAAATACGATGCATAGGCGATCATAATGCCGAACCCAAGAGACAGGGTAAAAAAAATCTGGCCGTAGGCTGCCACCCAGACATCCACGTTGCCAATTTTTGAAAAATCAGGGGTTAGATATAAACGGATGCCGTCTATAGCACCATCCAGAAAGACTGACCAGATGACGATGATTGCAGTGATAATAAATAACACCGGCATCATAAATTTTACAGCCCGTTCAATCCCGTTTTCCAGTCCCTGATAAGTAATTGCCCAGTTAATAAACCATATCAGGGCAACAGCGATCAGGACCATCGGGTTTATACCTTGTAGATCCCAGACCCCTGACGAAGTATGTAAAAAAGTATCAAAGAAAAAAGCGTTGGGATCAGTGCCCCAGGACTGGACAAATGAGAAACACAGATAATTAAAGCACCAGGCGATCACCACCGTATAATATGCCATAATGCCGAACATGATAAAGATGACCGACCACCAGCCCACCCATTCATACTTTCGGTTGATCATGGAAAATGCTTTGGGGGCTGATCCTTTTTTTTGATGACCCAGGGCAAACTCCAGCATAAGAATCGGAATTCCGGCAGTAACCAGGGCCACCAGGTAGGGGATTAAAAACGCACCGCCGCCATTTTTATAGGCAATATACGGAAATCGCCAGATATTGCCAAGACCGACAGCCGAACCGATGGCGGCAAATAAAAAACCAGTGCTGGTCCGCCACTGGGGGCGATAGGGAGCTGACGTTTTGTCGAGAGGCATTATTTTCCCGGTTAAAAATCGTTTTTTTAGCAGCTACGATTAGATTTTATCTTATATAACTTTGAACAAAAGTAAATATTCGGGTTAGCTATTTATAAATTAATTTTTCAGCAAGAATCTGAATTTTTTATCAAGAGGATATACCCAAACATCTTTAATTGGAACACTTATTTTACCAGCTGGCCCAAGCTTTCCACGTCCTTTGGTTTCTCCAACATTGGTCCAATTTGCTGCTTTGTAGCAAGTTCCTGCAAAACGGTCTTTTTGTACAAACGATTCCATCAGCACTGGTCGGATGTTATATCTTTTTTCCCAATCACCTGGAAGACGCCCGGGTTATCAAAAAAAGAATTTTAGATGCAAGGTTCTTCGATTGAATCCATGGTAAAATAAGGAACCGAGCATTGTTGACAATCAAGTGTAAATTTTTCTTTCTCTGATCATGATTCCATCCTATAAATTGATCTCTTGGCGCAGTTTGCCATGCAGCTGCCCCAAAGCCTGTCAGTGCAACGACTTGTTCACCAGCAGTGATAAAAAATATCGCAGCTGTGCTCCAGGCAAAGGAGAATGACCAAGATAGTGTGTCACGCCATATCTTCTACCTTTTTTCAGAATGTGAAACAGATGGTGATTACCCCAAGACATTTATTGACAAAAGGCAGACATAATTATATATTAAAACCATGAAATATTTAAATTGGAATTCTGATAAAAATGGAATCTTGAAACGTGAACGTGAGATTTCCTTTGAAGAAATAGCTTATCTGATTGAATCAGGGCAGATAATCGGAATTGAAGAAAATCCAGGACGACCTAATCAAAAAATGTATATCCTTGAAATTGAAAATTATGCTATTCTTGTACCGTTTGTAGAGAATGATAAAGAGATATTTCTCAAAACTGTATTTCCAAGTCGTAAATATACAAACCGTTATGGCTTAAAGGGGGAATGATGAAAAAAATGAATAAAAAAATATTTAAGCCACTTGATCAAGAAGAAAAAGACTTGATGGAATCAGTTGAACGTGGTGAATGGCAACCTGTTAAAAATATTACTGAGGAAAAAGAAAAAGCGATGTTGGCTGCTCGCAATACTTTAAAGAAAGACAAGCGTATTAATCTTCGTCTTACACAAAAAGATTATTATCAAATACAGATAAAGGCTATTGAAGAGGGAATACCATATCAAACACTTATTTCTAGTCTTGTACATAAGTATATTAATGGATCTTTGGCTTAAAAGTTATTTTGAAAAAAACAGAACGAATCGCTGCATTGGATTTTTACTCCGTTGCGGTCCGTAAACATCAGTGAGCTCAAATGTTATCTGAATAAAATTCAAAGAGGAAAAAGAAAAAATTGGCGTCAAAGCTTAATTTATAATTCAAGCTTTGACCATAGTTCTTCATACTGATGCATCGTTGTCCCCAGTATTCAGCCTTCCACCTTATACCTTCTTTTATTCCCTTTCCTCAATCACTCTAATTCCCACCCGGTCAATGACCGGCAATAAATCCAACTGGGACTGGGGATTGCCGCTGGCGAACCGGATACGGGCAGCATCCGCCGGCATCAGACCGAATATCGCATCCGCGGTAATCCATTTCCCCACATACAACAGGTTCCAGGCATGATAATAAAACCGGCCCCTTAAATATACCAGCCCGGATTCGATTTTAGACGGGATTCCCGCGGAACGTGCCAGGGCGGCCAGGAGGACCGCGTGCTCATTACAGTCGCCGATACGGTTTTCCAGGGTGGTGACCGCATCGGGAATTGAAATGACCGGACGTTTTTCAATGTTTTTAAATACCCATTCCACCAGTTTTTGTCCTTTAACCGGAGGCGGATCATTTAAAGAAACAATCTTTGCTGTCAGCTCGGATATAGCTGGATGATCGGACTCAATAAATGGTGCGGGCCGTAAAAATGCTTCCACGTCTGATGGTTGGATTTTGTTCGTATTTTTTGAAATATTCTGCATATTTTCTTTGGCAATGCTTAAAATATTACCGGACAGCGACTGACGGCAGCCGTTTAAATACAGCGTATCTGTGTCAATACCGCTTAATTCTACCTTTAAAAAGACAGTTTTTCGGGGATTGTCGATGATTAAATTGCTTTTAACGGAAGCAATTTCAGTGATGTCTGGTGTCTGATCTGGTGCCATGTTTGGTTTTATGTTTGGGGCAGATGCTGTGTCTGAGAGGCCGGCCAACGCTTTTTCTTTGCAGGTTTTTTCAAGGGTCATTCCCAGCAGGCCCTTTTCCCGGATGATTTCACCGTTTTTATCCATCCATGCGGTCTGGACAGCGCCCTTGAATGTGAGGGTCAGTCTGGTCGCCTGTGTGGGCTGCCCCATACTTATGATTTCTTCTTCACCGATCACCGTGACAGTCACCAGCGTCTGGCTCATGGTTGCCGGATCAAATATGTGAAATGTAAATTGATTTTTTTGTGTCAGCTGATAGTCTTTGGTTGCGGCGTATAAAACCCCGCCGGTCAAATACGGGACGTGGGTGAGCTGAATCTCCTGGGTTGTTGGTGACCCGGATATATTGGTTGTTACGGATAGTTTATTATTGGGGATCATTTTTCCCGCAGCTTTAAATTTAATTTGTCCGGAATTGAGCATAAATTCAAATGAATTAAGAGAGAGATCCTTGTTAAGGTCGGCAGTGGTGGTCATCTGAACATCCTGTGAAAATTCCATGAGATTTATCCGCATAAACAGGGTCTCATCCATTTGGAATCCGTTTTTTTGTTTGGTCAAAACCGAATGGGCATACCCGATTTTTTTGTCCTTGAGATAAAGATTCATCCAGGTATCTTTTTCAGGTATTTCGCTTGGGGCGATGAGGGTGGTGGTTCTGTTTTGCGGAAAAAACCGTGCCCCCAGATCCAGACGGATGACCATGAGAATGATAAATATCAGGAAAAAACCTGCGGCTGACCAGCGGATTTTTTTCATAGTGTTCTTTTGAAGCTCTTTTCTAATGCTTTAATGGGCCATTGTACAAATGTCGGACGGCCGTGGGGGCAGTGAAACGGATTTTCACATTGATCCAACTGTTTTAACAGTTCTTTCATTTCTATGAGGGAAAGCGCCTGGTGTGCCCGGATCGCGCTGTGGCAGGCCATGAGTATGATACACTGGTCAAGGGCGTCTTCAAGACCTGGAGAATACCCGTAAGCATTCATGGCATCAGCAATTTCAATAATGAGCGGCTTGATTTCACGGTCCGCAATCAGAAGCGGCACGGATTTGACGACAAAGGTATTTCCGCCAAAATGATCGATTTCAAGTCCCAGTGTATTCAGATCGTCTAACATTTGTTCAATGACGGTCGCCTCTCGATATCCCAGATCAAAGGTTTCCGGGAGCATGAGTTTCTGGGAAGAGACAATACGCTTTAACTGTTTTGCTTTTTTAAGACGCTCATAGGCAATGCGCTCATGGGCGGCATGCTGATCCACAACAATCAGTGCATTATCACTCTCACATAAAATATAGGTATTGTTAAACTGGCCGATGACGGTGGCATCGGCAAATTTTTTTTGTTCCCAGAGATGTACCTGCCGGGAGGCCGGGGCCTGCTGAAAGGAGTTGTTTTGAATCGTCCGTGTTTCAGGGGTTTTGTTTTCAACTTCCGGCGAAAAAGGGTTAGCAGATACTTTTGATGACCCTTGTCCGGGGTTGGGGATTGATTTTTTTACAATAAAATCCTGTAATTCAGGCTTGTTCGCCGGCGGCTGGTCAAATAAAAAGGGCGGCGTTTCTCTTAATTCTGTGACAGGTGGTTCGGAATAGGCCCATTGCGCTTTGGGCCGGGTTTTCCAGATGTTGAGCACGCCTGATTTAACGGCTTCATATACCTGTTTTTGATGGGCAAACCGGACTTCGTGCTTGGTGGGATGAACATTGACATCCACCTGGTCAGGGGGAAGGCTGATGAACAGGACGGCCACGGGAAAGCGTCCTTTCATAATCCGCCCCCGATAGCCTTCGAAAATAGCGTATTGAATCCCCCGGTCCCTGATCAGCCGGCCGTTAACGAATAAATAGATTTTTTGGGAAGTGCTCCGGGTAATTGCCGGATCAGACGTCCAGCCGGACAGGGTCAGATACCCGTCATTATAATTAAACGGATAAAGCGATGATTGCAGGTCGCTGCCCAGAACATCAATGACCCGGTCAATGGGGGATTGGACCGACGGCCAGTTTTTAATTTCTTTTTGGTTGTGGATCAATCGAAATTGAATGTCAGGACACGCAAGTGCGCAGCAGGAAACCACGTCTGCAATATGGCCCATTTCCGTGGGTATGGTTTTTAAAAATTTTCGCCGGGCCGGGGTGTTGAAAAAAAGCTGGTGAATGGAAATCATGGTTCCGTCCGGTGCGCCGGCATCGGCGACTTTTTTAATTTTACCGCCTTCGATATCAATGCGGGTGCCGGAAACAGATGCTTTGTCCTTGGTAATAAGGGTGAATTTAGACACTGACGCGATGCTGGGTAAGGCCTCCCCCCGGAAGCCGAGGGTGTTAATGGCATACAGGTCATCGTCAGTATAAATTTTGCTGGTGGCATACCGTTCAATGGCAAGCAGCGCGTCATCGTGTGCCATGCCGATGCCGTTGTCGGACACCCGGATCAGGGATCGGCCGCCCTGGCTGATTTCAATGGTAATTTTTGTGCTTTTAGCATCAATGGCGTTTTCAACCAGTTCCTTGACCACGGAAGCCGGGCGCTCTACCACTTCACCGGCAGCGATTTTGTTGGAAAGGATCTCCGGCAGGATCTTGATTTTGGACACGATGGCTTCCTTTTCTTTAATTTTTTTTTACCATACGGCCCTGGGATAATGGTCCCTTATGTTTGTGTCTTTGGTTATAAGGGCGTTGCCGGTGGCAACAGCCTGGGCGGTGATGATACGGTCAAAAGGATCGCGTGTCCAATGATATGTCGATGCCTTCCGAATGACAGCGGCAAAAGGGTGATCACACAATCGGAGACCAATTTTATTTTTCAGGTAACCGCATATGATATCCGCCCCAACAGTTATTCTGCCGATTTCTTTCAGCAAATCAAGCTCCAAAAATGCCATTGGTGAAATGAACAGATCCGCCCCGGATTCAATGGCGTCGATGGCGCGTCGGCTTAGACCTTTTCCTTTTCGGGCATAGAGCCAGATAATGACATGGGTGTCTAGATGAATCACAGTGTTGGGGTCCATTCGCCAGACCAGTCCATATGTACGATGGCTTCAGGGTCACCGACAATAGTATCCGGATGTGGGTCAAGAAGATCCATCCTGGAAACCTGTCCAGGCATAACCACCTGTAATATTATCCCCTTTCGTTTAATGGAAATCGGTTGGCCGGATGCGATCACCTGGTCTAAAAACTTGTATAAATTTTTCCGAAACTCGGTGGGGGTGACTTCCAAAGGCATTGTCATTCCTCCTCAGCATTTGTGTTGATGAAAAAAAACGTACATATAATATAAAAAATAGCGTACGTCTTTGCAAGCGTTTTTTGGAATTCGGCAAATGCTTTTTGGGGCGGTTAGCAATCTTTTTTACAAAAATTCCGCATCAAAAATTCCTGATCATTGGGCGACAGATCGAATTTTATAGATGCTTCGTTGATGAGTTCGGAAGTTGATTTTTCAGTCTTGTCCTGCAGCATTTCATCAATCCACTTCACTGCTTTTCGTAAGTCTTCGCCTTCCGGTAAGATGCTCATAATTCTCCTTTTCTTAATATCGTGCGCTAAAGTTCTGGACGCTGTTTGTGAAATTCCGAGGCCTGTTCAAAACAGTACGCAGCATTTAAAATAGTGGTTTCATCAAAATAGTTACCCATTAGCTGAAGGCCGATGGGAAGACCGGTTTGGGAAAAGCCGCAGGGAACCGAAAGCCCGGGGATCCCTGCAAGATTGGCCGAAAGTGTAAAAATATCGGAAAGATAAATTGTTAATGGGTTGTCGATGTTTTCCCCAATTTTAAATGCCGGCGCCGGCGTGACCGGTGATAAAATAATGTCACAGGTATCAAACGCCTTTATAAAATCATTTTTGATCAGCGTTCGGATCTGGGATGCTTTTTTATAGTAGGCATCATAGTAGCCGGCTGACAGGGCATAGGTGCCCAGCAAGATACGGCGCTGAACTTCCGGGCCGAATCCGGTCGAACGGGTTTGTCGGTACATATCAATCAGGCTGGCAGCATTTTTGTCCCGGACGCCGTATTTAACACCATCGTAGCGGGCCAGGTTGGAGCTTGCTTCCGCCGGGGCAATAAGATAGTACGCTGCCACGGCGTATTTTGAGTGAGGCAGCGAGATATCAACCAGTTCCGCGCCCGCATCTTTGAATAAATTCATGGCATTTTCAACGGCGGACAATATATCCGGTGATACGCCGTCTGACGTATGATATTCTTTGGGGATACCGATTTTCAGTCCCTTCACATCGCGGGATAAAGCGGCACGGTAATCCGGAACCGGTTTGTCAATGGATGTGGAATCTTTGGGATCATAACCGGCGAGCACCTGCAGCAAGATGGCAGCATCAATGACATCTTTTGCCAAAGGGCCGATCTGGTCCAGGGAAGAGGCAAACGCCACCAGGCCGAACCGGGATACTCTTCCGTAAGTGGGTTTTATCCCGACAACCCCGCAATGGGATGCCGGCTGACGGATGGACCCGCCAGTATCGGAGCCCAGTGCTCCCAGGCACATATCTGCGGCAACCGCCACCGCTGATCCGCCGCTGGAACCGCCCGGAATATGGGAAAGATTCCACGGGTTTTTTGTGATTTTAAACCCGGAATTTTCGTTGGATGATCCCATGGCAAATTCGTCCATATTCACTTTACCGAGCATCACCGCGCCGGCGGCATTTAACTTGTCCATTACCGTGGCATCATAGGGCGGGATAAAATTTTCAAGAATTTTCGATGCGCAGGTTGTCGGCACGCCTTTTGTGCAGATCAGGTCTTTAATGGCCACCGGAATTCCGGTCAGCGGTTTCAAGTCATTCTCTGAAATGGTCTTGTCCGCTGCTTCTGCCTGGGCCATGGCAATGTCCTTTGTTATCGTAATATAGGCATCAACAGATGGTTCAACGGTTTCAATTCGATCCAAAGCCGCCCGTGTCAGTTCTTGCGCGGAAATTTTTTTATTTTTTAAAAGGTCCTGAGCGTCGTGTATGGTTAATTCGTGCAGGTTCATCAGTGTTGCTCCTATTCAATTACTTTCGGGACAATAAAGTACCCATCCTCTTCATCCGGTGCATTGGAAACAGCCGCTTCCCGGCTCAGGTGGTTGGTGGTCCGGTCCTCGCGAAACGCATTGGACTTGTCCACAGCATGAAATGTCGGGGGAACATCTTTTGTGTCCAGACGATCTAATGTTTTCATATATTCGAGAATATCTCCCAGCTGAACGGCAAATGTGTCGATTAATGATTCATCGATATTTAACCGTGCCAGTGTTGCGACATGCAGCACTTCTTCTTTGGTTCGTTTCATAGGTGTTCCTTTAGTTCATTGGTTTCATTCGCCGATTAATATAATTAAAGAATGAACCCCGGCCGCTTTTAACCGGGCCTGATCCTTGTCAGTTATTGTCCGGTTCGGATAGGGACCGATTCTCACCCGGTGCCATGTGGCACCGTTTATCTCCGCACACTGCCAGAATGCCGGGTACCCTTTTTCCCTGAATTTATTCATCAATCGTTTGGCCTTCTCTGGATCTTTTAGTGATGCCACCTGAATGACAAATTTTTGGCCGGTTACTTCCAATTTTGTTATTTCTGGAATGTCTTGTTTTATTGCCGTTACATTGTCCTTTTTTGTTATTGATTCTGTTTTGGCAATCGGCGCGGCACTGGCTGAAGGAATCGACCGGACGTCTGGTTTCAGACCGGCTGTTGGTTTAGAGGTGGCAGCGGGTTTGGACATTACCGCCTGTTTTTTAAATTCAGGGGCGCCGGCCTTTTTGACTGGCATCGGCTTTTGTTTGGGCGGCGGTGTTTTCGCATATTTGGGGGTTAATAACGGTGGTATAAACTGTTTATATATTTCAGGCAAGTTCCCCTTGTCCGTGAGCGTGTCGATAATATCTTCATACACGATGGACAGTTCAGGTTCGCGGGTCATATGCGGTTCTGATTTTGTCGGTTTTGATTCTTCCGGGTTTGATTTTTTCGGGTTTTTTTGATTTAAGACACTGACCTGAAGGTTTAACAGCTTCTTTTCTAAAAGGTCCACGTCAAATTGTACCGGCGCGGTATTCCTGCCCACCAGCACGCCCAAGAAAAACATGCAGCCACAGACGATAAAGCAGGACATGAGCCATCCGGGCATATTGGTATTATCTATGGTCAAAAACGGTGCCGGTTTTTTTGGCAACGCCTTTTTTTTTGTTACAGGGGCCTTTTTATCCATATCTTAATCACAAAATTGGTGTCACATCATTTGGGTTACATAACGTCCGGTGCTGAAACACCGAGCAGGGTTAAACCGTTACGAATCACTTTCTGTACGGATAGAATGAGATAAAGCCGACCGGCAGTCAGGTCGGAATCTTCGGTGAGCACACGATGCTTATTATAATACGCATGAAAATCCGCTGCAAGATCCATTAAATAAAAAGCCAACCGGTGGGGTTCCATGAATTCCGCACTGGATATCAGGGTCTCGGGATAGCGGGCCAGATGCTTGATTAGTTGAATTTCTTCCGGTTCCCTGATCATGGCTACTGATTTTTTATCAAAGGAGATATCCGTGATCTGGTTTTCATTACGGGCTTTTTTGATGATGCTGGATATCCTCGCATGAACATATTGTACATAATACACCGGGTTGTCATTGGTTTTTTGTTTGGCAACCGCTAAGTCAAAATCCAGCGGACTTTCATAGTGCCGGGTCAGAAATATAAACCGCACCGCGTCTTTGCCGACTTCATCAATGACTTCCTGGAGCGTGATAAACTGGCCGGACCGTTTTCCCATGGACACGGGCACGCCTTTTCGCAGAAGATTGACCAGCTGAGTCAGTATGACGGTAAATTGTCTTTCATCTTTGCCGGATGCTGTGATTGAAGCCCTGATCCTGGGAATGTATCCGTGGTGGTCCGCCCCCCATACATCGATGATCCGGTCAAACCCCCGGTCCAGCTTGTCCTGGTGGTA
>Ga0164318_10007003_pt1 | contig 10929 bp, 8 predicted proteins | sample GuaBasSedimGuay9_FD_113734 | JGI IMG/M metagenome (GOLD analysis project Ga0164318, IMG submission 113734) | Subseafloor sediment microbial communities from Guaymas Basin, Gulf of California, Mexico - Guay9, Core 4571-4, 0-3 cm | ecosystem: Environmental > Aquatic > Marine > Hydrothermal vents >...
ATTTTACCAAACCTTTGCGCAGGTACAGGAAAGAATTAATCTTGTCACCCTCACGCCTGATAACTTCCCCGCGCTTAAAAATGTATTCTTTTCGGGCATTGTTCACCTGCTCATATTCCGCATTATTTAACTTGTCGTACAACAAATTACGGTAAATACAAGATTTACAATTCTTTATGTCCTTACTTATCTTCATTATAAACTAGCCGCAAATATAGTAATTATGATAAATGTCATATGTATAAATTATCATATCTAACTATGTGAATATAACTTTGCAGAAAATTTATAAGTCAATATTTTTCAGACAAGAAAACAATACATAAAATGAAGAGATTATTAATATTGGGTGCAGGAACTGCCGGCACCATGATGGCCAACAAAATGCGCAATAATCTGGAAAGGGATGAGTGGGATATTACCATTGTTGACCAATTCAAAACGCATTATTACCAACCCGGATTTTTGTTTATCCCATTCGGGATGTACACCAAAAAAGATGTGATAAAACCCAAGAGCGATTTCTTCCCGGTAGGGGTAAATGTGATTTATTCAAAAATTGATAAAATTGTTGCCGACGATAATCAAGTGCTTTTAGATGATGGCGTTGTTTTGAAATATGACTACTTGATTATTGCAACCGGTACACGCACCGCCCCCGAGGAAGTTGACGGCTTAAAAGACAAGCTCTGGTACAAAGATATTTTTGATTTTTATACCATTGAAGGTGCCGTGGCTTTGGCTAATTATTTTAAAACCTGGAAGGGTGGAAACCTGGTCGTTAACATTGCAGAACTGCCCTATAAATGTCCGGTGGCCCCACTCGAATTTGTGTTTTTCGCCGATGCTTTTTTCACAGAAAGGGGTATGCGCGACAAAGTGAAGATTATTTACGTAACCCCAATGTCGGGCGCATTTACAAAACCCCGTGCAACAAAAATGCTGGGCGATTTGCTGGAACAGAAAAACATCGAGATTGTTCCCGACTTCAACATCATGGAAGTGAATAACGATGAGAAAAAAATTATTGATTATGGCGGTGTTGAAGTACCCTTTGATTGCCTTGTTTCCGTCCCAACCAATATGGGTGATAGCATGATTGAACGCAGTGGTTTGGGCGATGACATGAACTTTGTACCCACCGACAAACATACCTTGCAGCAAAAAGATCATGAAAATATTTTTGTCATTGGCGATGCTTCAAATATTCCCACTTCTAAAGCCGGATCGGTTGCCCACTTTGCTTCAGAAATTCTGGAAGAAAACCTGATGTGCGCCATCGAAGGCAGACCTTATACAGCCAGTTTCGACGGCCATGCCAATTGCTATATCGAAACCGGTTATGGAAAAGGAACACTGATTGATTTCAATTACGATACCGAACCCTTACCCGGTTCATTTCCCTTTCCCGGACTTGGTCCATTCGGCTTGTTGAAAGTAACACGGATGAATCATTATGGTAAACTGCTGTTCAGGTGGATTTACTGGCATATCCTTTTAAAAGGAAAAGAAATGCCCATCGATTCGGAAATGCAAATGGCCGGTAAGAAACTTTAGATCCTTTAATGGATTTATTTCATTTCAAAAATTAGTTCTCTCCAAAGACAAAAAAGAATAAAATGCCACTAAGACACCAATACGCTAAGACGAACAAAGTGAAGATAACAAGGATATTAACCTTGGTGTTTCTTCGTGCCTTTGAGTCTTCGTGGCAAGATTTTATTATTTAGGGAGGACATTAAAATTGAAAAAAAATAATGGACAACAACAATATGCAGGAACAGATTAACGAAATCAATCGTAAGCTCGACCTGGTACTTGAAGAAGTAATGGCTCAGCGGGAAACCCGGCAATCGATCGAGGATCTGACAGCCGATTTAACCATCGTTGGCAAAGATGCATTTTCATCGGTAGTTACCGAATTGGACAATGCCGGTGTCGAATTGGATGGCGAAGCAGTAAAAATGCTGATGCTCAAATTCGTTCGAAATATCGATACCATTAACGAGATGTTCGAAATGCTGGAAAGCGCCAATGATTTTCTCAAAGATGTTTCTCCAATCCTCCATCAAATGGGATTGGACGGCATCAAGATGATGAATGAAATGGAGCAAAAGGGCTACATCGATTTCTTCCGCGAAGGGATGAATATTATGGACAATATTGTCACCCATTTCTCGACAGATGACGTGAAATTACTGGCTGACAACATTGTTACAATAATGGAGACCGTAAAAGAATTAACCCAGCCCGATATGCTCAAAGCCATCAATAGCGGTGTGGTCGTTTACAAGAGCATCGATGTTGAGGATATTCCAGAATATTCAATGTTTAAAGCCATGCGTGAAATGAACTCGAAAGAAATGCGGCGAGGAATTGGATTCATGATCACATTCCTGAAAAACATTGCCCGCGAAACAGAAAAGAAATAGAAAAATTAATTCAAATTAATTTCATTTTATAAATCATTTAAAACCATATTAGATATGTCAATAAAAACAATAGCAGGAGTAAATGTCGATGTAAACGACGAAGGTTACATGACAGATGCATCACAATGGAACAAAGACGTTGCTGCCGGAATTGCAGCCGAAGAAGGTGTTGAGTTAACAGATACACATTTCGAATTGATGGACTGGATACGTGAAAAAGTAGCTACCGGTGACACTTTAACCCTTCGTGGAATTGGAAAATCTGGCGTTGTCGATGCCAAGCAGTTCTACAAAATGTATCCGGGAGCGCCCTTAAAAAAAGCAACAAAGATTGCAGGTGTACCTAAACCTACATCTTGTATTTAACACAAGACGGATAAACCAGAAGCTCCAAATATCAAAGGAACAAAAAGCAAACCCGCCTGCCGGACGGGCAGGTAGATCCAAATTTTGGAATCATGTAAATTTCAAAACAAAACATCTTTAATGTCTTACAGTTTGCGTTCTTGATATTGTAATTTGAGATTTACCTGCCCGTCCGGCAGGCGGGTTTGTTATTTGATTATTGTGTTTTGTGATTTTCTGTCAATGACCGAAGGAAATCCGGATAGAAAAATGCTCGAATATTAAAAATATGATACTTAAAAGTTAAACCATGGAAAAAGAAAAAAAGATGCCCTTGAAAAAAATCATGCTGATTTGCTCAAAGGGTTCTATCGAAGATGTTTATGCTGCATTGGTAATGGGCAATGGTGCCGTAATGGAAGGTATTGAAACCAAAATGTTTTTCACCTTTTTTGGTCTCGATGCCATCACGAAAAAAACAATGGACAGTTTACACACATCTACTGTTGGAAACCCCGCCATGCGGATGCCCGGTGGACTGGCTTTCCCGACTATGTTGGGTGGCCTGCCCGGTGTTGAAGCCGGTGTTTCTAAAATGATGCGCAAACAAATGGATGATTTGGATATTCCTCCGGTGAGCGAATTCCTGGAATTGATTACTGCCGGTGGTGGCGAAATTTATGCTTGCAAACTCGCCATGGATATGTTTAAGCTGACAAAGAAAGATTTGTCCGACGAAGTTTCTGATGTGATTACTGTTGGCGATTTATACGAAATGTGCGATGGCGAAGGTGTTCAGATAGTGTTTACCTGATTTGGGTTGTCCCGCCAGGTGGCCTTGCTCCTAGCGGGTCGAAAAAAGAACGACCCACCTACAGGATTATTCTATAATAAAGCCCTCTGCAAGGGGCTTTTTTCTATTTTTGACCTTTCTAATTTTTCATGGAAGAACAATCGACAAAAAGCAATGAGCCAGCAGCAGAAAAAGTGATGACCTTTTGGGACCATCTGGATGAATTGCGTGCGCACATTTTCAGGTCACTGATTGCTGTTGTTATACTGGCCATTATCGCTTTTTTAAATCGCGAATTCATTTTTGATTCCGTTATCCTCGCTCCCAGTACATCCGATTTTTTTACCAATCGTGCGTTATGTAAAGTAGGGGAGTGGTTGTCGTTGAATGCACTTTGTATTGACGATATGAAACTGGAGATTATCAATATTAAAATGTCGGGGCAGTTTCTTACCCATATGTACATTTCTATAATTGCCGGTTTCATTTTTGCTTTTCCGTACGTACTTTGGGAAATCTGGCGTTTTGTACAACCTGCCATGCTCGAAAATGAAAAGAAATACTCGAAGGGTGGATTGTTCATCAGCACCTTTTTGTTCTTATTGGGAATATTGTTCAGTTATTACCTTATCGTTCCGTTAACCGTAAATTTTTTGGGAACTTACCAGGTGAGCGAAAGTGTAACTAACCAAATATCACTGAGCTCGTACATCAGTACGGTGGTCTCGGTTACCTTTGCTGTTGGCATTGTTTTCGAGTTGCCAATTCTTGTTTATTTCTTAACAAAGATTGGTGTACTTACTCCTGATTTTATGAAAAAGAATAGGAAATATATGTTTGTGATTTTACTTGTTCTTTCTGCAATCATCACGCCACCCGATATGTTTAGCCAGGTTTTGGTTGTATTGCCATTAATAGGTCTTTACGAAATCAGTATTAAAGTTTCACAGCGGGTTTACCGTAAGAATTATGAGGAGATAGATTAATAGTATTTTTCCATATTTCTCTCCTCCATTTCACATTCACGCAAAACTCCACAACTTCAGTCTCGCCCCCTCGCCCTCTCGCCCTATCACTCCATCTCCTCTCAAATCATCTTCTTCAACTCCATTGCCTCCACAACCATCTCCACAATTTGAGCCTTCGAAAAAGTTTCACAATTGAAAGTGAGGTCGAAATGAATATCACTGATTTTCTTTCTGGAGAAATCTTCAATGAGTTTTCGTTTTTTGGTATCGTGCTTCCTAATGAAAGCTGCCACATTAGTATCTTCAAAAACTTTTCTTCTCTTCAGTGCTTTCACCCGCCATTCGTAGGGTGCTATCAAACGAATGTGCAACCCGCTGTGTAAATCCCTGGTAGTAGCAACACCTGCCCTCCCGACAATAATCATGTTTCCTTCCTGGGCATAATGACGGAGTACTTCCGTAATAGTTTTGCGAACTGTCCGATCGCTTTTATAGTATCTGTTGCTGAAGGCCGATAAAATATCATCCACATGCGACTTTTCCTTTGTGTCGAATACATATTTTATCTGCGATTCGTTAAGCTTGAGTTTTTTGGCCGATTCTTCAAGCACCTCCTTATTGATGTATTTCCAGGCGGTATTTTTTTGCTTCAATTTTTTAATGATCTGAAAGGCCAGTTCATTGCCATTGCAGCCGGTCTGTCGTGAAATAGTAATAAATGGGAATATCCCGGTTTTTTCTTTTTTAGATGGAGCAACTCTTTTCTCGAAATAAGCAAGTAGGTCGTTAGGCATAACACAAGGTTTAAAAGGTTCATAAAAAACGGTTTAATCAATCTGAAACCTGCTTCAGCAGCAATCGGCTAAAGATACATAAAACTCAGCCGAAAAGCAAGGGCTTTTGAAAAAACAGGTAAAAATGGGGGAATGGGGAAATAAGGGAAATATGGGGAATGTCCGCCCCCTCGCCCTTTCGCCCCCTCGCCCTTTCGCCCCCTCGCCCTTTCAAAAATAATTTTCCATCATTCTGTAAGGAATCAAATTTACCTGCGACTAAGCATCCGAAACTAATTTTAAAATCATTTAACCCTTAACAAATTTAATCATGAAAAAAAGAATCAAAAATTTTAGCCTGCTCAGTGGAGCAATCATTGCATTTGTATTCGTTGTATTTACAGTTCAAACAAGCAATGCAAATGTTGTGTCGAATCAAAATGCTGTTGAAGGCGTTGAGATGGGAACGGAAATTATGAGTGGTATTGTTTACCTCAACATTATTGATGGAAAATGTGGTGGTACGACAACATCAGAAAAGAAAACGGAAACAAAAGCCAAAGCAAAAACTTCAGAAGGAAAATGTGGTGAAGGCAAATGCGGTGAAGGTAAATGTGGAACAGGAACTGCAAAAGCAGAAAAGAAAACAGATGCCAAAGTAAAATCATCAGAAACAAAAACGACTACTTCTGAAGGCAAATGTGGCGAAGGAAAATGTGGTGAAGGAACCTCAAAAACCGAAAAATCTACTTCCAAAAAAGCCAAAACCAGCGAAGGTAAATGTGGTGAAGGCAAATGTGGAGTTGCATAAATTGAGATTGTAATCCTGATTGTTTAATCGGGTTTTAAAGGCTGTCTTAAGATTTCACTACTTAGTTTCTGATAAACTATTCAAGTGGAAGAATTAACGGACAGCTTTTTTTATGCCCAAAAAATCGAAAAAAGATGAAATGTAAAATGTTAAGTGTTTGTAACACAATAGATGAAAAACTAAGTATTGGCCGCGACCTTTCCCTCTTGGGATTACGATTGCTTCTTGCTTATGCCTTTTACGGGCCGGCCATGGAAAAGTGGAACAATATGGAAGCCACCATCGCCTGGTTTGGCAATCCCGACTGGGGGCTCGGTCTTCCTTTTCCCGAACTAAACGCCTACATGGCTGCCTCAGTTGAGATTGTCGGGGTTGTGCTACTTGTGCTGGGTATTGGAACAAGATTGATTTCAATCCCGATGATTTTTGTAATGCTCATGGCGTATTTCACAGTGCATATCGATCATGGATGGTTGGCAATTGCCAGTTCGGCTGCCGATCCCGGTGTAGCCGAAAGATTGGGGATGGCCAAAGAAATACTGCAGGAACATGGAAATTATAGCTGGCTAACCGAAAAAGGGAGTTTTGTTATTTTACAGAATGGGGCTGAATTTGTTGTTACCTACATAATCATGCTGCTATCGCTGCTTTCGTTTGGCCCGGGAAGAATAAGTGTGGAAAATATTTTACGCCGTGCAACCTTTTCAAAGGAATAGAGGTCTAAGCTTTAGCTTAAACTTTATTTCTTTAACATTAATGCGAAACAAAATACGGAAAGTAAATGAGTGACTCTTTTTGAGTTGCTCATTTGCCTTTTTATACCAATGAGATAAATATGTTTAGTAAAATAATTAATGTGCGAATAAGTAAGCCCCCTTAATAAATAGTTAATTCTGGCATTTTATTAACAATAATTTGATCATAATTTTTCAAATATCTTATGTTAACATATATGTGTCTATTGATAATATTTTATATTTGCAAGTTGAAGAAAACAGAATTTAGTATTTAAACAAAAACAATCTTAATTTATTAATTTAAAACTTTTATCGTATGAAGAAAATTACAAAGTTTCTTTTAATGTTGGTTGCAGTGATGTTGTCATCGGGCGTTATGCTCGCGCAGCTTCAAATCTCGGATTTGGAAAAGCAAATGATACAAAACTTCCAGCCAAAAGAATTGGGTGATGGCTCAGGAGAAATTCTCCCGCTCAATGTTGATGCGGCCACCCCGATTACTACTTTTCCATTTTTCGATGATTTCGAAAGTGGAGTCTGGTCCCCTAATACGGAACCATTCAGCGGATTAGAAGCCAATGCAACCATCGCCGCTGGCGAAGGTGTTGATGGCGGTTTCGGTGTATTGCTGGAAGGAAATTCGTATGTCGGTTACTACCATACTACTTTGTGCACAGCCACAATGGACAATAACAGACCAATGCACGAAGCAGGTATCAACATGACTGTTGTTCCTTCAGGCGAGCTTGGAAATTTGACACTGGAGTTTGACTACGACCAGTTTTTTTCCTTTGCCAACTACTATGACGCCTTTGAGGTGCTGGTAAATGGTACCCCAATTGCAGACTTGAATGGTGAAACTTGTTTCTATTCAGCCTCAGCAATGGGAGACGGATATAGAAACATTCGCTTTGACCTGAGCGCTTATGCTGGCGCAACATTTGACCTGCAGATCGACTTTGTTGGTAAATATTACCGCAATTATTATCAGGGTGGAGACGCCATGATTATCGATAATTTGAGGGTATTTTACCTTGCAACTGGTGATTTCTCTGTTGATGTTACTGCTGACGGAACTCCACTTGCCGGAGCAACTGTTGGTATCGAAGATGTAAATGAATACATCACCGATGCAAGCGGACACGTTGATTTTCTGAGTCTGGAAACAGGTGATTATGAAATTTATGCCTATAAGGATGGTATGAGCTTTGCTACACAAACAGCAACAATTTTACCCTTTGGTGTAACTCAGGTTAATTTTGACCTCAGTCCTCCTGTTATGGTTATCAATCCTTTGGTAATCATCGAAACACTGAATCCTAACGAATACCTGACTACCTTTATTGGCATTCAGAATATTGGTGCCGGTGATCTTTTCTGGACAGCCGAGATTGTTTACCCTGTTTTGACAGTAGACGGAGACTATCCAAAATATGGTATCAGTAAAGCCGACATTACGTATGGTACAGTAAGCAACACTTTGGCCTTTGACCGTAGTGAAGCCGGTGATGTTGTAAATGGTATCGAAGGTACACGCACAGTTGGTGATGTATTAGAGACCGTAAACCCACAAGGCGTTCAGCCATGGGGAGTTGCTTTTGACGGTGAATACTTATGGGTAACTGACCCATTTGGAGCCAATGGAAATGCAGCCACCCAGTTCAATACTGATGGTTCAGCTACAGGTTACTCAATCAACATGTCATTCGGTGGCAGTTGGATTGCTGATATGTCTAGTGATGGAGTCAACCTCTATTGCTGTAACGTAGGTGGTGACAACGCTATTAAAGTTGTTGACATTGCTTCCGGAACACTGATTGAGACCGTAACCGGTGCATTTACAATAACCAGCCAACGTGGTTTAGGCCATGATGAAATCAATAATGAATATTATATTGGTGGTTGGAACAGCAACAACATCTGGCGTACAGACGCAACAGGAGCAACAATTTCTCAGTTTGCTTACGCTGGTGTTAGTGGTATTGCCTACCACCCACAAGGCGGACCCGATGCATTTGGTTCTGTTTGGGTTGTTGGTAATGAGCCTGGAGATATGATTAACGAGTATGATCCAAATACAGGATGGACATTGCTTCAAGGCTTTGGTATTCCTTCAGGTATTGGATATAGCGGTGCCGGTTTAGGATTGAACGGTGATGGTAACCTTTGGGTAGTGAACCAAAGTAACCAGACCATTTACCTTGTTGACACCGAAGAACCATTATCCGGTGGTGGTGGTGATTGGTTGACCTTAGACTTTTACGAAGGCAATGTTGAAGCCAATGGCGGATCAATGACAGTACCAACTAATTTGGATGCTACAGGAACAGAGGCCGGTGAAGTTTACAATGCCGACATTGTATTTCATGCACAGCCAAACGTTAGTGAGACCACCGTACCTGTTACGATGATCATCGCTGGTGACGAACTGGTACCTGCCACTGATTTAGAAGCAGTATTGGTTAATATGATCACTGGCCGTGTTGACTTGAGCTGGCAATTCCCAAGTGGAATTACTTTTGAGTATTTCCTTATCAGACGTAATGGCCAAGCAATTGCCAATACGCAAAATACGACTCATACAGACATGCTGCCCACATATGGTATCTATGATTATACTGTATCTGCAGTTTATGCAGAAGGCGAAACTGTACCTGCCGGACCTGCCCAGGTTATCTGGTTTATTCCTGAAATGTGCTGGAATCCTGCTTCTCCTGAGAACTACCAGTGGGTAGAAACGGAAGAGCAAGTAGAATTATGGGTGAGCAACTGTGGTGAAGGAACATTAACCTTCAGTTTCCCTGAATATGTTGCCCAGACTTTATTGAACGATCCTAATATTGAGCAGAATAATACCGATCCTATTCCTAGTTTTGCTGCTATGGGTGATGTTGCCAAAGGGGAGAAAGACCCACGTGACGGACAAGGACATCCTATTGTATTGGGAGCCGGTGGACCTGATGGTTTTGGTTATGAATGGATAGACAGTGATGAGGCCGGTGGCCCAATTTACAACTGGATTGAAATCAATGCCATGGGAACAGATCATGGATTGAGTGGTGATGATGCTTTTGTTACCATTTCTTTACCATTTTCATTCCCGTTTTATGAAAATGCTTATTCCTCACTTAAAGCTTCTAGCAATGGTTACCTGACTTTTGGAGCCGATGGTACAGACTATAGCAATGATGCAATCCCAAGCACAATAGATCCTAACGATTTAATTGCTGCTTTTTGGGATGACCTGAACTTTACAGGAGCAGCCAAACTTTATAGTTATTTTGATGCTGCGAACAACTATTTCGTTATCGAATACGAAAATGTTCCAAAACTTGGTAGTTCTGATGTGAATACTTATCAGTATATTCTTTTTGCCAATGGTAAAATTATGTTCCAGTATAAGAGCATGAATGGAGCATTAAACAGTTCAACTGTTGGTGTTGAAAATGCCGCTGGTACTGTTGGTTTGCAAGTAGCTTATAATACAGATTATATAGCAGACAATTTGGCTGTACTTGTATTCTCACCAAGCCATTTTATCATTGATGTACAACCAGCCTTGGGTCATGTTACCGAAGGCGACAGTATTCAAGTGATGATGACCTACAGTTCAGCAGGTTATGACGCAGGAGCTTATACCGAAGATCTTTTTGCAACAACCAATGAATTGGTGCCTGGCAACGAGCACTTTATTCCTAACACAATGTATGTTTACACTCCTGGTCATTTCTTTGGCACGGTAACAGACTGCAACAGTGGTGCTGCTTTGTTTGGTGTAACAGTAACAGCAGTAGGTGCAGAAACCTATTTCACAGAGACTGCTGCTGACGGTACTTACGATTTATATGTTGACGAAGACACTTACGATGTAAGCTTTACACAAGTTGGCCTACAGACAGTAGTTGTCCTTGACACCTTTGCAATGAATGGTGTAATGACCGAAGTAAGCATAGGCATCTGCGAAGAGCCTTATCCAGTTGGTTGGGTATTTTTAGATCCTAATGAAGCTGACACTAAGGCGATGATCACCTGGAGTGATCCAATGGGACCTTACGAGATCATTTATGACG
>Ga0164318_10007004_pt1 | contig 10929 bp, 11 predicted proteins | sample GuaBasSedimGuay9_FD_113734 | JGI IMG/M metagenome (GOLD analysis project Ga0164318, IMG submission 113734) | Subseafloor sediment microbial communities from Guaymas Basin, Gulf of California, Mexico - Guay9, Core 4571-4, 0-3 cm | ecosystem: Environmental > Aquatic > Marine > Hydrothermal vents...
ATTTGTTCTGCCTTCGTTAGAGGAAGGATTTGGTGTGGTTTTGACAGAAGCCCTTGCATCGGGAAAACCTTTAGTAGGCTCAAATGTTGGTGGAATTCCTGCGCAAATAAAAGATGGCTGGAACGGGTTTTTGGTGGAACCGGGAAATGAAAAGCAACTGGCAGAGAAAATAAGATATTTGATTGACAATCCTGAGGAAAGAGAAAGGATGGGCGAAAACAGCAGGAAGCTTGCGAGGGAAGAATTCGACTGGGAGAAGATTGCGGAGAGATACCTTAAGGTTTATGAAGAGGTGGCGGAATGAAATCCAAGAAGAAATACGCTGAAAAATTCGTTGGAATCACGCCAAAAGATTACGAGGAGCTTGAGGACAGGCACAAGAAAGTGCTGGATATTTTCTCTCGCTACAAGTTTGAGAGGATTTTAGATGTTGGCTGTGGAGATGGAAATTTCTCTGTTTTGCTGAAAGAAGTATGCAAGGCGAAGGAAGTTTATGGGATTGAGATTTCGGAAAAGGGAGCTGAAATGGCGAGAAAGAATGGAGTTAAATGCTATCAGCTTGATGTAGATGAAAAAGATTTTCCGTTTGAAGATAATTACTTTGATGCCGTCACAGCATTGGAACTGATAGAGCATTTGTTTGACCCAGACCACTTTCTTGAGGAAGTTTACAGGGTTTTGAAGCCGAATGGAATTTTCGTTTTATCAACACCTAATTTGGCTTCCATTCACAACAGAATCGCTTTGCTCTTTGGTTATCAGCCTTTTCCGATGGGTGTTAGTGCGAGAATGAATATTGGTAGAGTATATGAGCCTGATTCTGAACATGCCCAATCATTAGACCATGTAAGGGTTATGACTTTACGCTCATTAAAAGAATTGCTGAAGATTCACAAATTTGAAATCTTGGAAGTGAAGGGTTCATGTGCGATGTTGCCTGAGAATATGAGATTCCAAAGTTTTATTAAGGCTGTGGATAACTTCTTTTCGAAGTTTCCGAGTTTGAGTTATAGGGTTATTATGGTGGCAAGAAAATGAGAATAGGATACTTTGTTCATAGATTTCCCTATTCAAATGCTACTAAAAACTATAAATATGGTGGAGGTGAAGTAGTCGCATACAATTTAGCTATTAGCACGGCGAAAAGAGGACATGATATTCATGTATTTACGACTTCTGCAACCTATAAAGACTCTGTTGAAAAGAATGAAAATATAACAGTTCATCGTTATGGAACGCTCGCTCAAATATTACAAAGGGGCATTTCACCAAATTTAATTCTTAAGCCTCTAAAGCATGAAGTTGATATTATTCACGTGCATATAGGAAGCTCACCTTTAGAACTTATCGCTGCTTTACTTTATACAAAGTTGAAGAAAAAACCACTTGTGGCTACTTATCATGGTGATGTTATTCCATTTCGAAAAAGTATAACGTATCGTAGCAGCGTTTGGATTTACAATGTAGTAGTTAGAAAAGTCCTTGATTTTGCAGATGTTATTATAAGTCCTTCAGAATATTACATAAATGAATCAATCTTCCTCAGAAAATACCATGATAAAATCGTTAGCATACCTAATGGCATAAATCTTGAAGATTTCAATCTTCCTTATTCTAAAGAGGAATGCATAGAAAAGCTAGGATTGCCTACAGATAAGAAAATCATTTTATTTCTTGGTGTTTTACATCCTAAGAAGGGTCCAGATGTTCTGCTGAAGGCTATGCCCAGAGTGCTGTTCAAAGTTCCGAATACAGAACTTGTTATTGTTGGAGATGGAATAATGAGGAGCGAACTTGAAGAACACTCTGAAAAACTTGGGGTAAAAGACTATGTAAACTTTGCAGGATTTGTCAAGGAGAGCTTAAAGCCATTATATTATAAGGCGGCGGATATTTTTTGTTTACCTTCGGCACTGAGTACTGAAGTTTTTCCAATGGTGCTGTTAGAGGCTTCTGCTTCTGGATTACCAATGGTTGTAAGCGATTTAGATACATTCAAATGCATTATTGAAGATAGATATAACGGTCTTTTCATCAAAAGAGGTAATGAAAACAGCCTTGCAGATGCAATAATTTATTTATTAGAAAGAGAGGATGTAAGGAAGAGAATGGGAGAAAATGCAAGAAAGAGAGCTGAAAATTATTCATGGGAGAAAATTGCTGAGATGACTGAGAGAGTTTATGACAAGGTGGTCTAATGAGAATATGCTTACTGGGAGAATATTCAGGAAACTTGGATGAAGGAATAAGAAAAATATCCTATAATCTTGCCAAAGAGTTGTCAAAACATCATCTAGTTCTAACTTTAGACCTAAGATCGGTTTTTCGTAGAGCTTTTTGGACCAATATAAAGAAATTCAATCCTCAAATAATTCATTATATTCCTGGAGGCTCTCCCAGATGCTTTATGCTATTAATGCTGATTTCTCGTCGTTGTCCTAACGCTAAAACTATTGTATCTGTAATGCGTTTCAATCCTTTTTCTAAGCACATCCTCTCGTTATTTAAGCCCGACATAGTTTTAGCCCAATCTTATGAAGTTGAAGGGGAATTTAAAAAATTGGGTTGCAGAACCGAGTTTCTTCCTATTGGAGGAGTAGATTTAGAGAAATATGCACCAGTTTCTATAACGGTTAAGAATAAATTAAGAGAGAAATACGCGATTGACAAAGATAAATTTGTAATTCTGCATGTTGGTTCCATAAAAAGTGGAAGAAATGTTCAGCTTTTGAAAAATTTTCAAGAGGGAGGGGATCAGGTAGTTATCATAGGTTCAACTTCGACAGGTATTGATAAGAAAGTATATCGCCAGCTTAAAGAATCTGGATGTTTAGTTTTGATAGAATATTTTAAGCAGATAGAGGAAATTTATACTCTTTCTGACTGTTATGTGTTTCCTGTAGTCTTGAAAAGAGATTTTTTGGGAAGACCTACTGCAGATTGCATAGATATACCGCTATCGGTATTAGAAGCGATGTCTTGTAATATACCAGTCATCGCTACTAAGTTCGGCGCTTTACCGAGAATTTTTAAGGAGGGTGATGGATTATTCTTTGCAGAAAGAGAAGAAGACTTCATCAATGCTTTAAATGAGATTAGAAATGGCGTAAATGTGAAAACAAGGGAGAAGGTAAAGTTTTATTCGTGGAAGAATATTAGGCAAAAACTAGAGGAAATTTATTCATCGCTTATATATGATGAAAAAAAATGAAAACTAAAGTGTTTTTGATATGCTTCACAGGGATAGACGGTTCGGGAAAGACGACTCTTTCAAAAGAACTTGTTAAACTTCTAAATAGGAAAGGTGTCAAATGTAAATATGTATATGGGAAGTTAAATCCATTTATATCAAAGCCATTTATCTTAATCGGAAGAGAGATATTCCTACGTGGAAAAAACCCATTTAAAGATTATTCGGAATATTCCAATAGTAAGAGAAGAGTAATTATGAAACATTATTTTCTATCGAGGATCTACCAGAAAATTTTATTGTTTGATTACATGCTTCAAATTTTCTTTAAAATTAAGCTTCCTTTGATGCTCGATAAAAATATCGTCTGTGATCGCTATGTGTATGATACAATAATAACAGATATTGCAATAGATATGTATTCTAAAGATAGGATCATTAAGTTATTAAATAATTTGCAACATTTCTTTCCAGATCCTGACATCACATTTCTTGTAGATCTCCCTGAAGAGATTGCATATAAACGAAAAGATGATATCCCTTCTATAGATTACTTAAAAGAAAGGAGAAAGATATATTTAGAAGTGGGGGAGGAGTTTGGGATGGTAGTTTTAGATGGTTCTAAAAGCTTGGAAGAATTAAGAAAGGAGATACAAAAGTATTTAACTGTGATAATTAATAAATAGAGGTGGAGGATGAATACAAACTTGACAATAAAGCTTTTGAGAACAATAGGTTCTCCTTTTATAGCAGAAAATAAGCCAGTAATACCTCAGAATAGAGAGGAGGCTCTAAGGCTTTATGAGTATGCAAAAAAGAACAAAATAGAATTGCTTTATTTGACTTCTTTAAAGGATCAAGAAAAACTAAAGGATTTTGGACTGGAATGCAAGTATTATGAAGAATTTAAAAAATATAATGAACAGTTGATTACTGCAGTTAGAATAGCAAAACTATTAAATTTATCTGGTGTTAATTATGCAATTTTCAAAAGCATTATGCCTTTTCCAGCCACACCCAACGATGTTGACATAATACATTTTGGTACAGATAAGGAGTATAATACACTTATAGAGAAAATCCGTCTCTCGGGTGAATACAAGGAGATTGTAAGTCCAAGAGGTTATCCATATTCATTTAAACATGATTTCCATGATGCAAGAAAATGTGAACACATAGACCTATATAAAAAGGATATATATGATATAGATATATATCATGGACTTACCGTTAGCTATATTAGGTATCTGAGTGAGAAAAAAATCAAAAAACATATAACAAAGATAAAGATATTGAATAATGAAATAAAGGTTCTAAGCCCAGAGGCAGACCTTGTAGCTATTATTGCTCACTCCATAATTACAGAGCAGCTTTTGACGCTCCTTGTCTATTATGCAACGCTTTATCATTTAACAGAAATTTCAATTAATGATTTTATATCAATAGTGAGGGAGAATTACGTTACATTTCCAGTAAAAACTCACCTCTCTTTAGTTGCAGAATTGCATAAAGCTGCTCATGGATTTGTTCCTGAAAAAATCAAGGAAATGTTAGCTGAGTTAGGCGAAGAAACGAGTGAAAGGATAAAACTACTCAAAAATAATCTTAAAATGCCATACAAGTATAGTTTATCATCGGTAATAAGAACATTTCTTGAGAAGGCGAGAGAGGATAAGTTTAGAAGGAGTGTTGTTAAGCAAACGGTGTATATGCTAAACCCAAAGCTTGCTAAATGGGTAATCTACAATATCCTCTGGAGAAGGATAAGGGAGACATATTAAACATGAAAAAGTTCGTTCAGGAAAAGATAAAGGCTGGTAACGTGGAGATCGTTTTGAGCAGGGAGAACAGGTTGGACGTGTCGAAAAAGTTGAAGTATTGGGTGGTTGCTATTGATTGGACAGATTAATAAACATATGGAGAAGCCTCTATGAAGATAGTAATGATTACGATGGATAATTCTGGAGGTATTTTTCAATATACCTCTCAACTTTCTAATGCAATATCAAGAAGGGCTCAGATAACTGTAATTACGCCGATAGGAATAAACAAAAGTCTGTTCGAGAACTCTGTAAAAGTAGTTTCGATACCAGTCGGAGATACAAAGAAGAATTTTTTGATTAACACGTTTCTTGTGACAAGATTGTTTAATTTTTTAAAGACTATACGCAAAGAAAACCCAGACGTAATTCATTTTCAAAATGCATATAGTTTTTGGGCATCAGCATTTTTACCATTTTTAGCAAGAAAATATAAAATAATCACGACTCTACATGATGTAGAACCTCATCTTGGTTATAAAAGACTTGACAAAATGGTTGCAAGAAGTTTCCACCTTAGATACTCACATTGTTTTATTGTTCACTGTGAAAAAGAGAAAGAAAAGTTGGTTGCATTAGGAATAAAAAAGAAGATCTATACTATTCCCCACGGTGACTATTCATTCTTCACAAGATATAGTAAAAAGAATGTTGAAGAGAGAGATGCTGTGCTTTTTTTTGGCAACACTGCACCTTATAAAGGTTTAGAGTATTTACTCAAGGCAATGCCATTGATAACAAAAAAGTTGCCAAACGCAAAGATAATCATCGCGGGAAAAGGCGATCTCAAAAGATATGCCAAATTAATAACGCCTTCTAATATCGAAGTATATAATAAGTTTATACCTAACGAAGAAGTTGCAGAATTGTTCCAAATGGCAAAAGTAATTGCCCTTCCCTACATTGAAGCAACACAAAGCGGGATAATACCTATTGCTTATGCCTTCAAAAAGCCTGTTGTAACAACAAGTGTTGGTTGCATTCCTGATATTGTCGATAATGAAAGAACCGGGATTATTGTGCCACCTAAAGATGTTAATGCTTTAGCTGAAGCGATAATAAAACTATTAAAGAATGATGAACTAAGGAGAGAAATGGGTAAGAATGCTTATATAAAAATGAAAGAAGAACTTTCATGGGACAAAATTGCTGAGAAGACGATTACTGTCTACAATGAGGCGGTTACAGATAATGATGCAAATAAATAACCCCTTTCAGATGAACGATTGGGAAATCAAGAAGTTTCTGAGACTCATATTAGCTATCCAGCTTGCAATGTGGGGTTTAATAGGATTAGATGTCATGGGTTTACAAATCCCTATCTTAAGACAACTTGTTGCTTTCATATACCTCACATTCGTTCCTGGTGTCCTCGTATTAAGAGTTCTTAGACTGCACAAACTTGGCAATATTAAAACTATTATATACACGGTGGGGTTAAGCATAGCGACCTTAATGTTCATTGGGTTGTTTATGAACACTGCTTATCCCCTTTTCGGCATTTCCAAGCCTCTTTCGACCACTCCTCTTGTGATCACGATAAGCGTTGTTGTGTTGCTGCTATGTCTTTTCTGTTACAAAAGAGACGCGGATTTTTCAAATCCGAGTTACATTGACATTAGACAGATAATCTCTCCATCCGCATTGTTCTTATGCTTAGTCCCATTTTTGGCCATATTCGGAGCTTACTTAATGAATTTTTATGGGAGCAATATTCTCTTGATGTTTTTGATTATTATTATTGCAATAATCCCCATTTTAATTGCGATCCAGAATCTCACTCTAAAAGGAAAAAGTTTATATCCGATAGCTGTTTTTATTGTTTCCATATCTCTTCTATTTCATAAATCGCTAATATCGAATTATCTGACCGGATGGGATATTCAACTCGAATACGTTACTTCTGCATTTGTAGTGGATAACTCATACTGGTATCAAGCGTTGACCAATCAGAATAACGCTATGCTTTATCTTGTAATGTTCGTGCCCATATTTCACATTGTGAGTGGTACTAGTCTTATATGGTTTTTTAAAATAATTCAACCGTTTCTATTTTCTTTAGTACCCGTAGGTTTGTACCAGATATATAAGGAGCAGACTAATGAAAAAATTGCATTTTTCTCTTGCTTCTTTTTCTCGTCCATCTTCACTTTTTATGGTGAAATGACACAGCTAGCAAAACAACAGACAGCTATGTTGTTTTTAGTTCTACTAATGTCAGTATTAATAGCGAAAGACATGAACCCTTTTAAACGATCACTTCTTGCGATGGTTTTCGCATCATCTTTGGTAGTATCCCATTATGGAACCTCTTATGTTCTTATGCTACTAATTATAGTGGCGTGCTTTATATTGTTAATAATAAAAAGATTCTTTAGCAACCCAGCTTTTTTCAATTCAAATAAAAACAACATGACAATTACTCCGAATTTTGTTTTGTTTTATACAGCACTTACATTAGGGTGGTACATTTACATTGCAGCGAGCTCTAATTTTGTCACAGGTGTTAATGTATTTGACCATGTTATCAGTAACATATATACGTCCTTCTTGAATCCTGAAGTTTCAGAAGCAACAAGGACACTTTTGACAGAAACAACTCCGCTTCGTGAAACCGGTAAGATATTACATAACATATCTCAATTCTTTATTATTTTAGGCATTTTTAAGACTTTGAAAAATAAATTTAAGTTTGATACGGAATATCTTGTGAGTTCTGTGCTATGCCTTATATTATTAGTTGCTTTATTTGTGCTCCCATATACAGGATTCGGAACAGATAGGCTCTATATTTTGACGCTTCTTTTTTTAGCACCATATTGCGTAATTGGGGGACTAGCGTTTTTTGAAATGGTAACCAAGTTTGGAAGAATATCCAGTCAGCGGAGAGATTTGTCAATGAAGATATTCTCGACATTTTTGCTAGTTTTTTTACTATTCAATACGGGTTTTGTTCTTGAAATAGCAAAAGAAGGTTCAGGATCGATTTCTTTGAATAGTACTGTAGATTACCCAAAATTCTGCCTAGGGGAATTTGTAGCCGGAAAGTGGCTGAAAGAGTTAAAAGATGACCATATTCCTATCTTTTCTGACGAGTACAGAGGATTACTGCTCACATTTCTGGGCATAAATCAAAGAATCGTTTTTGTGAATAATATCGATATACCAGACGCATATATCTATTTGTTTTTAGGAAAAGTAAATGTTGAAGACCATAAACTTGTACTAGTAGTAACTGAACCACCTAGACCAATAAGAGAAACAAAAACTTTTGAGAATTTGTCATTTGACAATCTTCTATCTGTAATGAACAAGATATACGATAACGCTGAGGCACAAGTATACTATCAATGAAAGAGTTTCTCTGATACATTTCTTTCTAAAAGTAAAAGAAGTTCATCCATTTATAACGATTTAAACTGTTCTCTTATATGTCCTAAAGTTCTACGCAGAGTACGGTTAAACTGCCTAAACACAATAAGAGATCTATTAAATTTTAGATCGACGCAAAAATTTTGCTTTGCTCTAGCCAATTGTATGATTGAGGGGATTGCAGTTAAGAAATCGCACCATAGAGAAGCTATGTAATAAGTTCTTTCTGGAATAGAGAATGTATGGAAACTTTGGGATACATATTTTGATTCTTTGATTACCTTATCAGCTTTAGCAACTGTTTTTCGGCCTCTATGTTGTCTATCTAAAGCAAGAATTCTATTAACATATTTAAAGTTATATTCTTTCCCAATTCTAATCCATAGATCATAATCCATTGCAAATATTAGGTCCTTATTTAAACTAAACTCATCGATAATTTTCTTTCTGGCGAATAATGCAGGTTGTTCGATAAAACAAATTTTTCTCAGAAGGTTATAGTTGAATTTTCTGCTTTTCAGAATGCATAACACCTCATTATGCTCATTTATTTGTACACAATCTCCATAAATCACATCTACATCTGGATTCTTTTCAAACTCCTCCACAACATAAGAAATCACATCCTTCGTAAAATAAACATCGTCAGAATTAAGCCATCCAATAATCTCACCCTTAGCCATCCTAAATCCCTTATTCACAGCATCTGATTGCCCTTCGTCAGGCTCGGAAATCCATCTCATGTTGTAAGTTCCTTCATATTTCTTTAGAATATCCAGCGTATTGTCAGTTGAACCACCATCCACAACGATATGCTCGATATTTGGATAATCTTGGTTTTTCACACTTAAAATCGTATCTTCAATGAACCTCCCCTGATTGTAAGATGGAGTTACGATTGAGACCAAGGGTTTATCCTTCATTTCTCATTCCCCCAAATCCTTAAAATTCATCTGTAACCCTTTTTGCCTTTTCACATCAGCCCCTTCTCACATCAGCCATATATTGTTTAACATAGGGATGCAAGCCATTTGCACTTGTAAACACTCTGAATTCTGCATGCTGGTTATCGGGAACAAACTTTTCATCAATCGGAGTTACGACAAAAGCAACAGCAACGTAATGCTTACTTGCATCAGGAATGTCAGCAGTATTGTAAAAATGCTCATACACACCCAGCATTTCTTTAACTTCAACATCTGTCCTAAGCTCTTCCCTCGCTATGCGATGCACAGCATCCTCTAACTTCTCGCCTTTTCTGACCCTACCACCAGGAACGAACCATTCACCCTTTGCAGGCTCATTTTTACGTTTGCCAAGTATTATACCTCCTTTATGCAGAACTATCAGGTCAACTGAAACTATTGGCATCTTCCGCACAATGATTTTCCACTCATTTTCTGGAATCCAGCCGTCATCCTGCATACTCATTTTATCCCTCTCCACTCCTTATACCATTCTATTGTTTTCTTCAATCCATCTCTGAAATCTGTTTTCGCCTTAAATCCAAACTCTTTCCATGCCTTACTAATATCAAGACATCTCCTTGGCTGTCCATCAGGCTTTGTGGTGTCCCACTTTATTTCTCCATCAAATCCAACAAGTTCTGCTATTAACTCAGCAAGCTCTTTTATTGAGATTTCAAAGCCGGAGCCTAAATTCACCGGGTCGGGTTTGTTGTATTTTTCAGTTGCTAAAATAATACCTTCTGCTGCATCCTCAACATATAGAAACTCCCTCGTCGCTTTTCCGGTCCCCCACACTACAACCTCTTTCCTCCCTTCTAATTTCGCATCGAACATCTTTTTAATCAAAGCAGGAATGACATGAGATTGTTCCGGATCAAAGTTGTCTCTTGGACCATATAGATTCACGGGAAGCAGATATATGGCATTAAATCCATACTGCTGCCTATACGCTTGAGCCTGAACAAGCAACATCTTCTTCGCTAAACCATAAGGAGCGTTTGTTTCCTCTGGATACCCATTCCATAAATCTTCTTCCTTAAATGGCACTGGTGTGAACTTCGGATAAGCACAGATAGTCCCCACAGCCACAAACTTCTCAACACCTTCTTGCCTTGCCGCTTCCATTAATTGAATACCCATGATAGCATTATCATAGAAAAGTGAGGCAGGATATTTCATATTATAGCCGATGCCCCCGACCTTTGCAGCTAAATGTATAACGATATCCATATCCTTAACTGCTTTAACACAGTTTTCCCACTTTCTTAAATCTATATCCCTACTCCTTGGTATCCTTATGTTCTCCGGGTTAACCCCTCTTTCATTTATCAATTTTTCCACTAAGTGAGACCCTAAGAATCCAGCCCCCCCTGTCACAAGTATTTTTTTGTTAGCCAGTCTCATTTTCCCCCTCCCATTCCTCAATCAACCCTCCACCATCTGTTCGGAAACTTCTTTGCAATTATTTCATCCCCTTCCCCTATGGGTTCCTATCCCTCAGCACGCATGTCCGCATCCACCATTATCTTGACCAACTCTTTATATTTAATTTTCGGCTTCCACCCTAGCTTTTTTCTTG
>Ga0164318_10007005_pt1 | contig 10927 bp, 12 predicted proteins | sample GuaBasSedimGuay9_FD_113734 | JGI IMG/M metagenome (GOLD analysis project Ga0164318, IMG submission 113734) | Subseafloor sediment microbial communities from Guaymas Basin, Gulf of California, Mexico - Guay9, Core 4571-4, 0-3 cm | ecosystem: Environmental > Aquatic > Marine > Hydrothermal vents...
AAAATCTCTTGTTTAAGGTTTAAGGTTAAAAGGTTAGGAAGCCAGTTTGGTAAAGAGGTTAGGAAGTTGGTGTTATTACCTATTTTGCTTTTTTTATTTGCATTTTGTCCTATATTTCTAACTTCCTAACCCAACTTCCATACCGGCTTCTTAACCCTCTAACTCCTTACTACTTACTTGGTTGTTTAGAATTTGTAATTTTGAATTTGGAATTTGTTTGGGATTTGTAATTTGGGATTTGGGATTTTTAATACTAAACCCGTTAACCCGTTAACTCGTTAATAAACAATAAAACAATAAATTTCAATAAATATCAACGAATATCTATAAGTATCTGTAAGTATCTATGAATATCTATTGTCAATAGCCAATAGCCAATAGCCAATTGCTAATTGCTAATTGCTAATTGCTAATAGCCAATAGCTAATTGCTGACTGCCAAAGATGTACTTATCTTATACTAGAATTTGACTTTCATTTCAAAATAAGTAAAATGAATTTGTTATGCCAATAACTAAATCAGCAAAAAAAGCCTTAAGACAAACCAAAAAAAGAACTCTAAGAAATTTGGCTAAAAAAAGAGAATTAATAAGCTTAAGAAAGAAATTCAAAAAGGCCTTAGAAAGTAAAAACAAAGAGGAAGCTGAGAAACTTCTTTTTCTACTTTACAAGAAAATAGACAAAATGGCTAAAACGAACATTTTTAAGAAAAATACTGCTGCCAGAAGAAAAAGTTATTTTGCTAGATTATTTTTCAAAACCTTTAAATAGTTCTCAAAAAGTCAATTAGGGCTTCTTGATAAGTTAAAAGAGAAGTTTTTAAATAAATATCTTCTTTGCTTAATTGACGATAAATTTTTAAAATATCAGCCAAACTATAAGAAAAAGTTTGGCTTTTTATTTTCTTTAGATAAAAGCGATTAAAACTTAATTCTCTTTCAGGTAAAAATTTAATTCGAGAAAAGTTCTTTATTTGTTTTAATAAAAGATTAAAAATTTTTGCCGGATCTTCTCCTAAATAAAAAAGTTTAGCCAAAAGAAAAGAGGCCTCTTTTTTATTTCTGCCAATTATTTTCTCGGCTAAAGAAAAGATCTCTTTAGAGAGATAAAAGAAACGGCAGGAATTATAAATCAATTCTTGACTAATTTTCTTTCCTTCAGAAAGAGTAATTAACTTTTCTAATTCATTTTTTATCTGCCAACCGTCATAACCAATTAAATCAATTAACAAGTTGGCTTCTGCCGAACCAATTTCAATCCCCTTCTCTTTGGCTAGCTCACAAATAACTTTTAATAAAAAATTTCTATCTTTCTCAGAAAAAGTTTTGAAAAATTTATTCTTTACACCCTCTCGCAAGCAAAAATCAATAAATTTATTTTTTTCTGCTAGTTCCAAGAAGACAAGAAAAATATTTTTATCTTCTTTAATTTTAAAGAAATCTTTTTGGAAAAATTCTTTAACTTCTTTTTCTTGAAAAAATAAAGAAAAATCTTTTGAAAAAATTAATTTTCCTTGGCTAAAAATATCTCTTTCTCGATAAAGAGAAAAAAAATCAGCCAAATCATTTTCTTGGCTATCAAAAGAGAAGATTGAAGAAGAAGGAAATTTTCTCAGAAAATTTTTCTTAATCCTCTGTTTTTCTAAATGAAGAAGAAAATCATTTTTACCATAAAGAAGTTGAATCATTTTTTAAAAAGATGAACCAGTTAAAAAATGGAAGAAGAAAGAAACTATCGGAAAAATAAATTGGACGCCGAAAAAAAGAAAAAATAAAAGAATTAACCAGCCATAAACTTCTAAAAACTTCAAAAAAGGCAACCAAGAAGAAGGAGCAAAGGAAAAGAGAATTTTTGAACCGTCCAAGGGCGGAATAGGTACTAAATTAAAAACTGCTAAAAGCAAGTTGGTAGCAACAATCCAAGCAAAAAAAACATTTAAAAAAGGATTAAAAAAGGAAGAAAAAAATCTTAAAAGCAAACCAAAAATAATAGCCAAACTTAAATTGGCTGCTGGACCAGCAAAAGCCACTAAGCCAATATCTCTTTTTGGTTTTCTTAAAAGCAAGGGATTAAAAGGTACTGGCTTTGCCCAACCAAAGACAAAACTGCCTTTACTAACTAAAAAAAGAAAAAGAGGCAAAAGAAAAGAACCAAAAAGGTCTAAATGTTTTAAAGGATTTAAAGATAATCTACCGCTATCTTTGGCTGTTGGATCGCCGAGTTTGTAAGCCATTACTCCATGACTAACTTCGTGAATAGTCACTGAAAAGAGCAAAATAATTAACTGAAAAATTAAAGTAATTCCCTGCATAATTTTATTTATTTTATTTACTTGTAAAATATCCAATCCTCTTTCTCCTTAACAAAGTTAAACAAATTACAAACTCCAAATTCAAGCTCAAAGCGCAAAGCGTAAAACGCAAAGCCACAGCGTAAAGCTTAAAGTTATCTTTTTCCTTTTAAAGTTAATAAACTCGCTCCTAAAATTTTTGCAATTTCCTCTGTTTCTTTTAAAAGTTCATTGATTTCTTTTTTATCTATTTTATCTATGCCAGTAGCATCCCTTAAAAGTCCTAACCAATATTTTGTTTCATTAGCACTTTTGAGGGCAATTTCATAGAATTTGATAAAATCTTTTCTAGAAGATGCTGCTTGGGCTTCAATGATATTTGCTCCAATGCTAGTAGCGGCTCTAACTAATTGGTCTGAAATTATCCAAAATATTTTTTTATTAGGAAAATTGCTCACAAACTTAATAATCTTTATGGAAAATTTATAAGCTCTGTATTTAACTTGCTGATTTTGATTATTTTTCATAAGCTTTGCGCTTTGAGTTGTAGTTTTGAGTTTTGAGCTTTGCGCTTTGCGCTTTAAATTCTTTCGAATTAAGATTTTAGATTTTTTTGATTTGGGATCTATGATTTGTTTGATAAGGGAAAACTGGCAATTACAATTTATTTTATTTAAATTTGAATTATTAATCAAGGAGCCATTTATTGCCTTTCAAAAACTCTTTACTTTCAATCGGTTTCTTGCCTTCAAGTTGAAGTTTTTTAATTAAAAGAGATTTATCTCGGCAAACCAAAGCCAGCCAGCCATTTTCTTCAAAAAACCTCCCTTCCTCAACCGGTTTTTTTTCTAAAATTTCACTCTCTAAAATTTTTAAAATTTTCACTTGGTTATTCTTTTTAACTTTCAAAAAAACTCCTGGCTCAGGATTCAAAGCCCTAACCTTCCTCTCTATTTCTTCGGCTTTTTCTTGGTGGGGAAAAATTTCTCCATCAGTAAAAACAAATTTCTTGGTATAACTGGCTTTGACTTCGTCCTGTTTTTTACCTCTTACCTTTCCTTGAAGAAAATCATCCCAAATAGATAAAAGCAAATCTCCACCCAAATTAGCCAATTTTTCTTCTAATTCAAGATAAGTTTCTTTGCCATTTAAAATAATTTCTTTTTGAGAAATAATATCTCCTTTATCAACCTCCTCACTTAAAAAATGAATTGAGACACCAGTCTTTTTTTCACCGGCTAAAATAACTGCCTGGATTGGCGAAGGTCCCCGATATTTTGGTAAAAGAGAGGGATGGATGTTTAAAAATCCTTTTTGGGGAATATCAATCAGTTCTTTGGGAATAATTCTGCCAAAACCAGCTAAAAGAAAAACACCTTCTTTCTCTTTGGTTAATCTTTCAACAACTTTCTCTTCTTTCAATTTTTTTGGCTGAAAAACTTCCAAAGCAAATTCTTCAGCCACTATTTTGACTGGTGAAGGAGAAATCATTCTTTTTCTTCCTCTGATTTTATCAGGGTTAGTAACAACCAAAACTATTTTAATTTTCTCAATTATTTTTCTTAAAAAAATAGCCCCGAAACGATTATTACCAAAAAAAACAACTTTCATAAATTTTTCTCCTTCTCAAAAAATTTTTCTAGCAAACAATATTCTTTTTTCAAAGAAGGATGGGCAATCTGAGAAAATATCTTACATTGCTCTTTTAATTTAGCAAGTTGTTCTTTTAATAATGAATTAAGATAATTTTTGTCTCGATTCTCTAAAGCGCCGAACCATTTTAAAATTTCTTCCTCATTCTCTTTAAAAGCCAAAATCAAAAGAGGAATACCTTTTAATTCCTTGTATTCTATTTTCAAAGTATTTTTTTCTTTTCTGGCTAAAACCCCGTAATCAATTTTAATCCTCTCAGGATTCTTAATTTTCTTTATTATCTTCTCGGCTTTTTCCTGCCAAGCGCCTTTTAAAGAAGTTGTATCAATCGCTGCTAAAACTTTCGGTTTTTTAGGATTAGCATCTAAAATTATTTGGTCAATACCATTAAAATAATCATCATAAAGAGAAGTTCTTAAAGCAAAAAATTTTCCTTTAAACCAAAAATTGTTAAAAGAAATCGTCTTTAATTTTTCAACAATTCCCCCAATTTTTTTCAAATACCATTCTTTAGTTTTGCCTTTTTTTAAAAGACTTTTCTCTTCTTGACGAAAAATTTCTCTTTTTTTCTCTGCCCTTTTTATATCCCTCTTAACAACCAGAGGAGAATAAATATCCCTTTTAGCCAATTCTTCTAAATTAAGTCGGCAACTTGAATCAACTAAAAACCCCCTTTCTCTTAAAGAATTAGAAATTTCTTTCAAAGCTAAATCAATAAACTTTTCCTTTTCTTTTATTTCTATTGAAAGTTTGCTTTTCTCTTTTTTATAAGGATTTTTTTCAAAGTGAAATTTCATCTTCTTTTTTGGCTTTAATTATTTTTTTGGCTTTATCAGTAATAAGAATGCCGTTCAAGTGATCAATTTCATGTTGGCAAATAATAGCAGGCAAACCAAAAAGATTCATTTCAATTTCTTGACCGTCAATTTTTTTGGCTTTTAAAATAATATTCTTACTTCTTGGCAGAAAAGCAATTACTCCGGGAATACTCAAACAACCTTCTTGGGAAATAATTTTTTTTCTTGATTCTTTAACAATTTCTGGATTAAAAAAAACATAAAACTTTTTGTTAAAAAAAGCAATAAAAAATGATTTATTAAAGCCAACCTGATTAGCCGAAAGGCCAATGCCGTTTTCAGCTTGCATTGTTTCTTTCATTTCTTCAATTATTTTTTTCAATTTAGGCAAGTTAAATTCTTCCTTTTTCAAAGGTGTTGTTTTTTCTCTTAAAATTTTATCGGGCACAGTAACTACTTTTAGCATAATTCTTTATTTTTCATTCTCTTGACATCAGTTTTTGATTTTCTATAATTAAAATAGAATTCCCTTGGATGGACGCTTGCGTCGGTTCAAGGGATTTTTATTTTCTAAACTTTTTCTCTTTAGTTCTGGCCAATTTACAATTTTTTCTATCAAAATGCTCTCTTTAACAATATCATAAAACTGAAAATTATTTTTATTATACCTCGCTAATACCGATCCTGCTACGAAATCAGCAAGGTTTACTATGAAGTTTTCTTGACTATTGACATGCTGAATTTCAAAGATTAAATCTTGCTTAACCTTGCTTTTGAGAAAACTATTAAAATTCCTCTCATCAGTCTTTCTATGGAAATGCCGATCAATAATTATCTTAAACTTTCTTTCTTTTCGCCAAAGATGTATTTCGTTAATCAACTCATTTACTAATAATGCAAAATTACTTGGAGTGTCAGAAATTTTTCTTCCTTTTTTATCTATGGCAACAATAAAAATCTCAAATCCTGCTGAAACTATCCCTGAAAGAACTTGTCTTTTTGTTCTTTCACCAGCAGAATAAAATTTTAGTTCTCTGACTTTAACTTTTCTTCGCCGTAAAGATTTTAAAGTTCTGCTCACTAAATTTTCTGCTTCTTTTATTCTTTTGACTCCAACTCCGGCAATAACAACAAATTTATCTTTTGGATCTGGTAAAGTTCCAGATTCATCAATAAGAATATAGTATAATTTCCTAATATTGTTTTTCATTCTTTATTTACTTTTACTTTTTAGATTTTAGATTTTTTTAGAATTTGGAATTTATGATTTGTTTGTAATTTGTAATTTGGGATTTGGGATTTCGTTTAGGATTTCGCCACAGCCCTAAATTCTTTAGGGCTGGGTTATCAGATTTCGGATTTAGAATTTAATTAGTTTTACGCTTTAAGTTGTAGTTTTGAGTTTTGAGTTTTGAGTTTTGCGCTAAATATTCAATAAGTATCTATTTATTCCCTCTTCCGCCAATCAAGAAGATAAAAATCAATTGTTTCTCGACCTCGGTAAGAATTCTTCCTTAAATTAAAAACAATATCTAATTTATCATCTTCTTTAATATTCAGCCAATCCTTGCCTTGGCCAAAACCAATAACTTCAAAAAAACTATTCTGCCATTGAACTCTTAATTTAAGATGGGTGTCATTATTGCCAACCAAAGACACTTTTTTAACAATGACTCCTTCAGCCAGAAAAACCGGCTCTTGATTTTCGATGCCAAACGGTTCAAGAAGTTCGTAATAATGAATAAATTGGGAATTAATATCTTCTGGTTTAAGATTGGCTTCGATTTCTATTTTCGGAATTAAATCTTCTGGTTTAAGTAATTTTTCAGCATATTTATTTATTTCTTCTAAAAAATACTTTAAATAAGCAGGTTTAAGAGAAAAACCAGCCGCTTTAGCATGACCGCCAAAATTAATAAAAATATCTTTGTTCTTTTGAGAAATCTTTTCCATTACTTCAACCAAATTAAACTTATCTATACTCCGAGCACTTCCTCTTACTTCTAACAAATTTTCCTGCCAGAGAAAAACAGGCCTAAAAAATTCTTCTCGCAAACGAGTAGAAAGAGTTCTAACAACTCCTTTCTTCCAACCTGACGAACCAAAAGTTAAAACTTTCGGCAAAGGTTCTTTTATTTGAGAAACAACTGTCTGGTAGGCCTTATTAAAAGTTTCCCGCCAATCGTGATATCCTCTTTCTAATTTTTCAACAATCCACTCGGCTTCGCTTTCAGATTCAGTAACCAGTAATTGATAAGCAGCATTAACATCGTCAATTCTCGGAGCAATATTTAATCTCGGCGCCAAACTAAAAGCAATGTCACGACTGGTTATTTTCCCTTCCAAATTGGCTGATTTCTTTAATTTTTCAAGACCTACTCTTCTTGTTTTCTCCAGAGTAATCAAACCAAACTTTGTCATTATTCTGTTTTCATCTTTTAAAGGAACAAAATCAGCAACATTTGCCAAAGCCAGTAAGTCAGCTGACCACTTAGCAAAACTTTCTTTAAAGGGCCAATCTAATTGAGAAGCCACGCCTTCAATTAACTTAAAAGCCACACCAGTGCCACTAAGAAATTTAAAAGGATATTTATCCCCCTCAAGTAAAGGATCAACAATAGAAAAAGCCGGCGGCAAATTTTCTTGAGGAAGATGGTGGTCGGTGACAATAACTTTCAAAGATAAATTTTTAGCCGCTTTAATAACTTCATTGGAAGTAATTCCACAATCAACTGTAATAATTAAATTAGTTTTCCTTTCTTTAAATTTTTTGACTGCTGGCAAAGAAAGACCATAACTATCTTTATAGTTTGGCAAAGCCACTTCAAAATTATTGAAGTTCAAGCGATTAAAAAAATCATGAAACAAACTAGTAGCGCTAACGCCATCAACATCAAAATCGCCGAAAATACCAATTCTCTCATTATTTTTAATTGCTTTGGCAATTTCTTGACTGGCTTCTTTTACCCCTTTAAGCAAAAAAGGATCATATTGGTCTTCCCACTTAGGAAAAAGAAATTTTTTGATTGAATTCTCATCCCTTAAATTTCTTAACCAAAAAATTTGAAGAATAGGCAAAGGATAATCTTTGAATTCTCTTAAAAAATCTTCAGGAACTTCTTCAAATTTTTTTAACCAAATTTTTTTCATCTTCTTAAATTCTCAAAATTGCCTTCTAAAAACTTTCAAAAATTTCCTTTTCTCTTGAGAGAAAGTAGTTTTTTTAATAAAATAACCGCGTTCAAAAAGAGAAAGTTAAATAATAATTCTTTTAAAAAGAAAAGCAAGGAAAAATCTCTTAAGTGAAAAATTGCTAAACCTACTAAAAGAAATAGCCAAAAAGAATAAATCTTTTCAGACAGAAAAAACCTTCTCAAAAAAATCAAGGAGAAAGAGAAAAGAAAGAAAAGGAAAATTGATTCAAGAATTGATAAAGTTAGCCAGCCCTGAAAAAAGCCGGCTGCCAAACAAAGCAAAATAAAAGAAAAACTACTAAATTGATTATTGATAAGAATTAAAAAGAGCAAAAGAAAATTTATTCTCGGTAAAGAATTCCATTTTGGCGAAAAAGAAAACAAAGGCAAAGTTTCAAGCAAAGAAAGCCAGACAAGAAGAGTTAAAGAAAGAAAAAACTTTCCTTTTTCTTTAAAAATAGAGAAATAAAATTTCTCCCTCATTTATTTGTTTCTTGAGAAACTTTTTTAAAAAAATCTGTTAATTTTATTTGGCCCAAATCACCCTTACCTCTTTCTCTAAGAGAAACTTTTTTCTTTTTCTCCTCTTTTTCGCCAATTATCAAAAGATAGGGAATTTTTTGAATTTCTCCTTCTCTAATTCTTTTAGAAAGAGTTTCTTCAGCTCTAATCAAACAACTTCTTACTCCTTTTTCTTGAAGAAGTAAATTAATTTCCTTAGCGTATTTCTCTTGTTTTAAAGAAACTGGCAAAAGCCAAACCTGCTCAGGTGATAACCAAAAAGGCAAAGCACCAGCATAATGCTCAAGCAAAACACCAATAAATCTCTCTAAAGAACCAAGTAAAGCCCGGTGAATCATATAAGGTACTTCCCTCTCTCCTTTTTTATTAATAAAATAAATGCCAAATCTTGCCGGCAAATTAAAATCAATTTGAATAGTCGTACATTGCCATTCTCTATTTAAAGAATCCTTGATTTTGATATCTATTTTTGGCCCATAAAAAACTCCACCGCCAGGATCAATCTGGTAATTTATTTTTAATTTCTTTAAAACATCTTTTAAAATTTTGGTGGCTTTTTGCCATCCTTGAAGGGTACCAGCAAATTTTTCTGGCCTGGTAGAAAGATAAACTTCAAAATTTTTAAAGCCAAATTTCTTTAAAATTTTCAAGCCGTGCCTGAGAAGTTTTTCTACTTCAGTAGATAATTGGTCTTGTCGGCACCAAATATGAGCATCATCTTGAGTAAAACCTCTGACTCTAGTTAAACCATGAAGAGTCCCTGATCTCTCATAACGATAAACCGTGCCGAATTCAGCGTATTTTATTGGCAAATCACGATAACTTCTGATTTTTGACTGGTAAATTTTGACATGAAAAGGACAATTCATTGGCTTTAACAAATATTTTTCCTCATCAATCTCAATCGGTGAATAAATATTCTCCCGGTAAAGTTGCCAATGACCAGAAGTTTGCCACAGTTTAAGATTGCCAATATGAGGAGTAACTACCCATTGGTAATTTTCTTTTTTTAATTCTTGATATAAGTGATCTTGAATAATTCTTCTTAAAATCTCTCCTTTTGGCTGCCACAAAGGCAAACCAGCACCAACTTCCTGGTCAAATAAAAACAATTCTAATTTTTGCCCCAAAACCCGATGGTCTCTTTTTTCAACTTCTTCCTGAAATTTTAGATATTCACTTAATTCTTCTGGTTTAGAAAATGCCACTCCGTAAATCCTCATCAGCATCGGATTTTTCTCTGAACCTTGCCAATAAGCGCCAGCAATTTTAGTCAACTTAAAAGCATCGGGATTAATTTCTTTGGTTGATTTAATATGAGGACCCTTGCATAAATCTAAAAAATAACCGCTTTGATAAAGAGAAACCTTCTTGCCTTTGAGATTTTTTAAAAGAGATAATTTGTATGGCTGATCTTTAAAAATTTCTTCTGCCTCTTTCCTGGAAACAATTTTCTTTTTAAAACTAATATCATTCAAAATTATCTTTCTCATCTCCTTTTCAATTTTGAAAAGGTCTTCCTGATTAATTTTTTTTGAACCAAAATCAAAATCGTAATAAAAACCATTTTCAATGGCTGGACCAATGCCAAATTTGACTTTTGGATACAATCGCTGAACAGCGTAAGCCAAAATATGAGCCAAAGAATGCCTTATTTTTTCAATTTTAAGACCTTTCGTCTTCGGCATAGATAATTTCTTCAATTAATCTTGGATAATCAAAAATTTCTTTTTTAGAAAAAAATCTTTTAATTTCTTCTTTGGCCGCTTCTTTAGAATCAGAAGCATGAACTATATTCCTTGTCCCCAAAGCAAAATCTCCTCTAATGCTTCCTGCTTCGGCTTCAAAACCTCTAGTTGCGCCAACTATTTTTCTAACAACTGAAACGGCTTCCAGGCCTTCCAAAACCATCAAAACCACTGGCGAGAATTTCATATATTCTTTCAAATTTTTAAAAAATGGCTTTTTTCGGTGATGAGAATAATGATTGGCTAAAATTTTCTCAGAAAGTTTAGCCATTTTTAAGCCAACAATTTTTAGTCCTTTTCTTTCAAATCTTTCAATAATTTGACCCAAAATTCCTCTTTGTAAAGCATCTGGCTTAAGAATAACTAAAGTTCTTTCTTTATTTTTGTTTTTCATTTTTTATTTTTATTTTTATTTTTTTAACCTTTTTGTATTCTGAATTTGAGGTCTGCCCTCCCCCTAATTTTGCCCAGGAAGGATACTATTTGGAATTTCTATCCTTTTTGCTTTGTAAGAGATACAAGTGCATAGGAGGTATATGGGCAAAATTAGGGGGAGGGCAGACCTCGCACAACTTTTTTATTGCCAATTGCTAACTGCGAATTGCCAATTGCTAACTGCCAAACAGTGCCCGGAGCCGGAGTCGAACCGGCACGGCTTATTCAGCCATTGGATTTTAAGTCCAACGCGTCTACCAATTCCGCCATCCGGGCAAAGACAAAAAGT
>Ga0164318_10007006_pt1 | contig 10926 bp, 8 predicted proteins | sample GuaBasSedimGuay9_FD_113734 | JGI IMG/M metagenome (GOLD analysis project Ga0164318, IMG submission 113734) | Subseafloor sediment microbial communities from Guaymas Basin, Gulf of California, Mexico - Guay9, Core 4571-4, 0-3 cm | ecosystem: Environmental > Aquatic > Marine > Hydrothermal vents >...
CAGGGTGAGGTTGCTGACGGGCGGCGAGGTACGGCCCGATCTGGGGAGCGTTCTTCCGGGCCCCGTGGTGACGGGCGGGGGCGGACAGCATTTGCTGGCCGCTTCTTGCCATTCGCACACCGCAATGGCGAGAAGGATCGCAATGAACAATACCATCTTTTTCATGGGGCTTCCTCCGTTCGGCTGGTCTCCGAACATATACAACGCCGACGGCGGCGGGTTGTTACACTTTTCAGAGCGGCTTCCCTTCGCGGATGCATCGCCTTGCCGGGCGCGTAACTCGATTATTATAACGTTGTTTGAGGACGAGGAACTTTTTTTGGAGGCCGCATGGAGCGATTGACGAAAGCCGCCGCCCTGGTGCTCGCCCTGCTGATGGCGGCTTTTCTGGCCTACATATTCGCCGGGAGCACCCCGCCGGGGGTGAAGCGGCCGAAACTCTCCCTCGCGGCGACGGCGGGGAACGCCAAGGTGAAGTTCGCTTCCTACAAGGACTGCAGGAAGTGCCACCCGCAGATATACAAGGAGTGGGAGCGTTCCTGGCACCGCATGGCGTGGACGGATCCCTGGGTGCAGCTCTCCTGGGGATGCTACCGCGACCAGGAATGCCGGGCCTGCCACCTTCCCAGGCCGCTCATGGAGGACGGCAAGAAGCCGAGGCTCGTCGCCAGGAGCGAGGACGAGGACAAGGAGAGCGGCATAAACTGCCTCACCTGCCACTACTCGCCGCAGGGGATACTGGCCCCGAGGGGGCTCACCGTCAACATGCAGGACGGCTGCTATCCCATCTACTATGAGGACATAGCCACCGACGCGCAGTGCTGGGAGTGCCATCCGAACCAGTACGACGACTGGAGGCTCTCGAGCTTCTTCAAGGAGGGGAAGGGCTGCAAGGCGTGCCACATGGACGAGGTGGAGCGGCCGATAGTGCCGGACGGGCCGGTCCGCAAGACGCGCGTCCACTTCTGGAAGGGGGCGCACACCTACACCTTCATAAAGACGGGCTACGACTTCTCGGTGGAGTTGGGCGACGACGGGGTGAAGGTGAGGGTGGCGAACACGAAGTCGGGGCACCTGTTCCCGGCCGAACGCCACAACCGGGCGCTGTGGGTGGAGGTGACCTTCTACGACGAGAAGGGGAAACAGGCGGGGGAGATGGCGAAATGGATAATCCGCGAGGGCTCCAACCAACCGCGGAACATGAAGCTGATGGAGATAAAGCCGGACTCGGCGGTGGAGCGGGTGTTCCCCTATCCCACGGCGTCGGGCTCGGTGAAGGTGATGCTGAAGTTCGACTACTTCTACTCGAACGAGGACCAGTACACGCGCGTGCTGGAAGATCCCCCGCCCTACCGTTTCAGCGGGAAGAAGCCCGCGGGGAAGAAGGAATAGGGAATATCAGCCTTCCTCGGGGAGCGCCGTCCAGGGGCCGGTGAGGCGGATGAACCACTCGCCGGGCTCGGGAGGCGAAGCGCCGAAGTCCACGTGGAGCTCGGCGCCGCCGTCCAGGCGGACCTTTCCCCTCCAACCGTCGCCCATGAAGCGGGAGGCGAGCAGCCTTCCGGGGACGCCTTTGCCGTCGCGGGAGGGCGAGAGGGCGGCGGGGCGCACGCAGAGGACGTAGTCGCCCTCGTCGCCGCGGAAGGGGAGATCGCCGAGTGGGGTGGAGAGCGTGCCGCGGCCGTCGCAGCGGGCGGGGAGGAAGTTGTTGTCGCCGAGGAAGCCGGCCACGAACAGGTCGCGCGGGGAGTGGTATATTTCCTCCGGCCTGCCCGTCTGGAGGAGGCGGCCGGCGCGGATGACGCCCATGCGGTCGGCGAGGAGGAGGGCGTCTTCCTGGGAATGCGTTACGAGGAGGGTGGTGAGGTCGAGCCTGCGGTGCAGGGCGGCGACGTCCTCGATGAGCTCGCGCGCGAGGGGGCGGTCGAGGTTGGAGAAGGGCTCGTCGAGGAGGAGGACGGAGTTGCCGGTGACGAGGGCCCTGGCGAGGGCGACGCGCTGGCGCTCGCCGCCGGAGAGCTCGTCGGGGTGGCGGTCCTCGAAGCCCTCCAGCTTCACCATGGCGAGGAACTCCGCAGCGCGCCGGCGCGCCTCGGAGCGGGGCATCTTGCCCTCGAGCACGAAGAGCAGGTGCTGCAGCACCGTCATGTGGGGCCAGAGCGCGCCGTCCTGGAAGACGGCGGAGAGGCCGCGGGAGGAGGGAGGGACGGCGACGGAGGGTGAGGCGACGGTGCGGCCGCCGACGTCCACCGAGCCCTCGAGGGGCCTGACGAAGCCGGTTATCACGTTGACGAGGGTGGTCTTGCCCGCGCCGGAGGGGCCGAGCAGGACGAAGAGCTCGCCGTCCCGGACGGTGAGGTCCAGGCGGTCGAGCACCTTTTCGCCGCCGTAGGCCACCGAGAGGGAGCGCACTTTTATCTCGGGCATCAGGACCTCCTGCGGGAGAGCATTTCGGGGAGGTGCAACAGGGAGAACACCACCACCGGCACGACCACTATCGCAATCTGGATGAGGCAGAGGGCTGAGACGCGCTCCTCGTTGCCGTAGTGCATCATGATGAAGAGGGAGGCGGTGGCGGTGGACGAGCCCGCGGGGGAGACGAGGACGGTGGCGCTGAGCTCGCCCATGGAGAAGACGGCCACGGCGAGGAAGGCCAGCCAGAACTCGAACTTGACGGAGGGGAGGAAGACGTCGGCCCAGGCGCGGAAGGGCGAGACGCCGTGGAGGCGGGCGACGAACTCGCCGCGGAAGCCCGCGCGGGACATTCCGGCGGCGAGCAGGAGCACGGCGAGGGGCATGAAACGGCCGACGTGCGCGAGGAAGATTATAGCGGGGGAGGAATAGACGGCGTCGAGCGAGGGGCGGTTGTATATCTGGAGTACGCCGGTCCCGAAGACGGTTCCGGGGACGACGAAGGCGGCGGCCACGAGGACGTAGAGCAGGTAGGGGGTGCGGCCCGTTCCGGCGGTGAGTGCCCGCGCGACGGGAAGGCCCACGAGGACGGAGACGGCCGCGGCCATGAACGCCACCACGACGGAGACCTTGATGTCGTCGCGGGCGAAGGTTATCGCCTCGCGGAAGAACTTGAGCCCGGCGAAGTGGGAGGGCTCGACGGAGGTGGGGTCGCCGCTGAGGGCGAAGGCGCGTATCACCAGCGCCGCGAGCGGCACGAACAGCGTGAGGGAGAGCAGCAGCAACAGGAAGGCCGAGGCGGCGAAACGCCAGCGGCCGAGCGAGTAGCGCACGCTCTCCCGCCGCACGGAGGGGGAGAAGAAGTACTTCACCGGCAGGCGGCGGAAGACGGGCCATCCCGCGAGGCAGACCACCAGCACCAGCGTGAGGCTTATGGCGAGCGCGCTGTTGATGTCGAGGAAGGAGGAGACGATGACGAACAGCTCGCCCACGAAGGTGTCCACCGTGAGGAGGGCGGGTATGCCGTACTCCACGAACGAGAGGAGGAAGATGAGCGCTGTGGAGGCGAGGAGCCAGGGGAAGGCCCGGCGGAACACCACGCCGAACAGCACGCTGCGGAAGGGGCGGAAGAGCAGGGCCGCCTGTTCCTCGGAGGCGTCCACCGAGCGGAAGGCCGCGAAGGCGCCGTAGAACAGCACGGGGAAGTAGTAGAGGGCGAGGACGAAGGTGCAGAACGGGGCGTTGAAGTAGTCCACGAGGGGGGCGTCCGGCGAGCCCAGCACCCGCATGAGCTGCATCCAGGAATAGGCGGTGATGTGGGAGGGGACGAGGAGCGGGAGGAAGGCGGTCCAGAGAAAGAGCTTTCTCAGGGGCGCGTCGGTGCGGGCGGCGAACCACGCGGCGGGAAGCGCGGCCGAGGCGGCGAGGGCGGTGGCGGCGAGGGCCATGAGGGCGTTGGAGCCGATTATCCTCCAGATGCGGGGCGAGCCCATCGTCTCGAAGAAGAGGGAGAGGCCGCCGGAAGCGGCCTCTCCGGGGGGGAAGACGATGCCGTATGCGATGACGAGTATGGGGAGGAACGAGAAGACGCCCAGCAGCGCGAAAGCGAGCAGGCGGGGGAGAAGCGCGGGGATGGACCGGACGGAGGGGGGCCTCAAGTCGTACCTATTTCGAGAGTTCCTCGCTGAGGAGTTTCACGCATTCGTCGCGCACGGCGGCCACCTTCGCCCAGTCCACCTGCATGTGCTTGATGTCGGAGATGGAGAAGCGGCCGGTGGGGGCGCTCACGTCCTCGCTGAGCGGTATCTGGGCGGAGGGGCTCATGCAGAGCTCGAGCTCGCGCGCCAGGAGCCAATCGTACAGTTTTTTCGCGTTCTCGGGATGAGGCGCGCCCTTCACAATGGCGAGGGTGTTGGGGAAGACGAGGGTGCCCATGCCGTCGGCGTCGGGGAAGATGAGGTCGCAGGCGAGGCCGCGGTTTTCCTTGCGGGAGATGACGTCGTCGGTGTCGGTGAGGCCGGCCATGAAGACGCCGTTGGCGACGGAATCGGCCACCTTGGAGTTGCTCTCGAGGAACTTGACGTCGTTCGCGATGAGGCCGCGGAGCCAGGCGAGGAACTTCTCGCGGCCCCAGAGGGAATAGAGGACGGCCATGTGGGTCTGCGTGGAGCCGGCGCGGGGGCGGGCGATGCAGAGTTTGCCCTTGTACTCGGGCTTGAGGAAGTCGGCGAGGGAGCGTATGCGGTCGGCGCCGGGGGTGGCGGTGTGATAGACGATGACGCGGGCGCGGGCCGCGAAGCCGGTCCACAGGCCGTTGGGGTCCCTGAAGACGGGGGGTATCTTACCGGCCAGCGGGGAGTGGTAGGGGGCGTATATGCCCTCCCCCGCGAGGCGGATGGTGTGCATGGGCTCGTTGTTCCAGTGGAGGTCGCAGCGGGGGTTGTCGCGCTCGGCGAGGAGGCGCTGGACGTGGCCGATGGTCTTGTCGGCCTCGGTATCGTAGCGGGCGTTGACGCGGATGCCCGTCTCGCGCTCGAACTGCTGGAAGAGGGGGACGGCGTAGTCTTTGTCGTGTGCGACGTACACCACCACCTCGCCGCCGCCCTCGGCGGGACCGGAGGGGCGCCGGGAGGAGACGAACCACCAGGCGACGACGGCCGCAGCGAGCAGGGACAGGACGATCACCGTGTTTCTCATGGCATTCTCCTTTTTCTCGTGTTCGGTTTTCTCTTGACGTATCCGGCGGAAGCCGCAAGGGGAAGAAACAACCGAACGGGGGCCATGTTACAACGCCCCCGGCGGAGCGGGGGCGGTCGGCGCGGGAGCGGGACGGGAAATGCTCAGCGCAGGTTGACGGTCATGCGTATCTCGGCGCCGTTGCGGATTACGACCACCTCGTTGCGCTGGGGAATGGCGTTGACGTTGTTGCGGTACTTGGCGGCGAGTTCGAGGCACTGGCGCTCGCTGGTGATGGGGATGCCGTTCCAGGACTTGATGATGTCGCCGGGCTGGATACCGAAGGTCATGAGGGGGGACTTGGGGTCTATGCGGGTGACCTTCATGCCGATGGAGCGGCCGTTGACGATGAAGGGCTTGGCGTACACTTCCTGTATGCGCTTGTCGTAGGTCTTGGCGAGGCGGCGGAGGAACTCGCGGTTTATGTTGCGCACGATGTTGCGGGGGCGGGTGGTCCTCCCTGCGGTGGGGGTGCCGAAGGGGGAGCGGCCGCTCCGGTAGCCGGAGGGCGCGGTGCGCGAAGGGATGCGGGAGGCGGGGGCGGAACGGGGAGCCCCGGGCCTCCCCGCGGCGGCCCCGGCACCGCCGGAACCGGAGGAGGAGGCGAGGAGGGCCAGAACGTCGTCCGCCTTCTTCACTTCCTTCCTCTCGCCGTCGCGCTCGAGGAGGACGGTGAGGCGGTCTATGACCTTCACGAGCTTCCAGCCCTTGTACTCGTCGCCCACGAAGAGGTTTTCCTGCTCGCCGGACTTCTTGTCGTAGAGCACGGCGATGCTGTCGGAGGGGCTCTCGGTGTCGAGAATGACGCCGATGACGACGAGGTCGCCGAGCTCGGAGATTTCCTTGGAGCCGGAGCCGGCTCCATCTCCGCCCTTCACGGGCTCGACGGTCTTGACGGGTTCGGGGGAGAGCGCCTTGGCGACGAGGGAGAGGTCGGCGTCGGTGAGATAGCGGCGGTTGCGGGAAGGCACGAAGCGCGACATCTCCACGCCCTGGAGGGCGGCGGGGACGCGCATTTTCACCTTGTCGTTGGAAAAGGCCCAGACCTCACCGGCCAGGGCGGCGATGAGCGCAAGGTCAACGAGGATGAGCAGTATCTTCAGCCCTCTGCCTCTCATGGCGGGACCTTCCTTTGCCTTTCGGGTGGCCTCACTTCACACAATTGGACATTATAGCGCGTTGTTTGTTGCGCGGAAAGGTCAGTCTCCGAGAAGGTCCTTGCTGCGCTTGCGGCGCTTGTCGGCCGCCTTCTTCTTCGCGTCGTCTATGTCCTGGTGGCCGGAGCTCTTGGATACGCCGCGGAATTCGAGGAGGAGCTTGTCGGGGTCGTCGGAATTGGCGAGGGCGTCCTCGCGGGTGATCATCTTCTTCTTGACGAGGGAGACGAGGGACTGGTTGAAGCTCTGCATCCCGAAGTACTCGCTTTCCTCGATGATCTTGGGCAGCTCGGCGAAGCGCCCTTCCTCGAGCACCTTTCGGACGGTGGGCGAGAGGGTCATCACCTCGACGGCGGGGACGCGGCCGAGGCTGTCTATGCGCTTGATGAGCCTCTGCGATATGACGCCCTTCAGCACCATGGAGAGCTGGAGGCGGATGAGGTTGTGCTGGTGGGGCGGGAAGAAATTGAGTATTCGGTCCACCGTCTGGGAGGCGTTGGTGCTGTGGAGGGTGGAGAAGACGAGGTGGCCGGTCTCCGCGGCGTTGATGGCGGCCTCCATGGTGTCCTTGTCGCGCATCTCGCCGATGAGTATGACGTCCGGCGACTGGCGCACGACGTGTTTCAGCGCGGTGGAGAAGGACCGGGTGTCCATGCCTATCTCGCGCTGCTCGACGATGGAGCGCTTGTCGGTGTAGATGAACTCTATGGGGTCCTCGATGGTGATTATGTGGCGGTTGAAGTTCTGGTTTATGTACTCGATGAACGAGGCGAGGGTGGTGGACTTTCCGGAGCCCGCGACGCCGGTGACGAGCACGAGGCCGCGGCGCTCGCCCGCTATGCGCATGAGGGGCTCGACGGGGAGGTTGAGCTGTTCGAAGGTGGGTATTTCGAAACGGACGAGACGGAAGACGAAGCCGATGTAACCGCGCTGGAGGAAGGCGTTGACGCGGAAGCGGCCTATGTCCTCCACCTGGTAGGCGGTGTCCACCTCGTGCTCGTTGCGGAACTCCTCCAGCAGGTAGCGGTCGCAGATGGACTCGAGGATGATGCGCGTCTCCCTCTCGGTTATGTCGTCGAACTTGAGGAACTGGATGATGCCGTCGAGGCGTATGGCGGGCGGGACGCCCACCTTGAGGAATACGTCCGAGGCCTTTATGTCCTTCGCGACGCGCAGGATGCGGTGGAACTTCTCTATTATCTCGCTCTCGGAGAGGCGGGTTTCCTCGCGGGGAACGGGCACGGCGGTTTCGTTGGGGTCGAGGTTGAATATCTCGCTGAACATGGGGGCGTCATCGCCGCCGCCGTTCATCTCTTTCGGGAAGTAATCGTCCATCGCAACACCTCCGGAACCATTCTACCCCGGGGGAGGCGAACCGTCAAGGAAAGGGGGGCCTCAGCGGCCCGAGCCGTTGAGCTCGCGGACGCGCGCGACGAGCCTCTCGGCGACGGAAGGAGGGACGAAGGCGGTTACGTTTCCCTCGAGCTGGGCGAGCTCGCGTATCATGCGGGAGCTGACGAAGGAGTACTCGGTGCCGCTCATGATGAATACCGTCTCGATGTCGGGGGCGAGGCGGCGGTTGGCGTTCGCCAGGGCGGCCTCGTACTCGAAGTCGGAGAAGGTGCGTATGCCCCTCACGAGCGCCCGGACGCCGCGGGACTTCATGTACTCCACGGTGACGCCGCAGAAGGAGGAGACGCTGACGTTGGGGATGTCGGCGACGAGCTCGGCGAGCATCTCCACCCTTTCCTCGACGGAGAAGATGGGGGACTTGGCGGCGTTCACCGAGACGGCCACCTCGAGGGTGTCGAATATGCGGGCCGCCCTCCGTATGACGTCGAGGTGCCCGTAGGTTACGGGATCGAAACTGCCGGGGAAAAGAGCCTTGGCCATGGAACCTCCCTCATCTGTAATCGGAGGACCGGAGTCTCGTGGAGGCGTCGTAGAGGAAGTTGGGGGAAAACGAGAAGTACAGGAAGCCGTCGCCGTCCTCGAGGCCGAAGGTGAAGGTGAAGGTGAAATCGTGGCCGCGCCGGGCTATGGTGAGGGAGACGTTCTCCACGTCGCCCTCGTATCCGGGGGTGAAGAGGCGGGAGTAGCGGGCGGCGTAGAACCACTTCTTCGCGGAGCGCCAGCGGACGGCGACGCGGGTGTCGAAGGTGTCGTCGCCGGAGAAATAGACGTTGCGGCGGACGTAGCGGGCCCCCCACTCGAAGGAGAGGGTGGGGCGGGCGTTCCAGCCCACGCGCACCCCGGCGGTGGGGAAGGCGGCGTCGTTCCAGTCGTAGTCCGCGTCGCCGATGACGAAGACCTTGTCGAAGCGGAAGCGGAAGTAGGCGTTGAGAGGGCCGAGCGTCTCGCCGCCGTTCAGGAAGTCGCGGGCGTCGCAGCGGGCGTATATCTTGTTCCGCAGCCGGAGCAGGAACCTGTCGCGGTAGCCGCAGCCGTCGGCGGTGGGGTACTTGGTCTCGAACACGCTGGTGAGCACCACGGCGACGGAGCGTTCCTCGTAGAGGTGGTCAACGGCGTCGAAGGGCGGAAGGTCCGCGGGGTCGAGGGTGGGCGAGGTCGTGGCGGTGAGCTCGACGGAGGGCAACAGGACGTGGCGCCAGCCGCGGTCGCCGGAGAGATGGGGCTCGCCCACGAGGCGGGTGGCGGCGGAGAGGGAGACGTAGGCGAGGGCGTTCTGGTCGCGCTCCAGGCCGTCGAGGCCGGAGTAGGCGCGGGCCTTCACCCCCGCGGCGGGGACGAAGGCGGCCTTGTTCCTCCAGCGGAGGGGGAGCTCCCAGGAGAGGTCGGTCCAGGCGCGCCAGCCCTCGGGGCCGCCCTCCGCGGAAGCGGGGGAACGCTCGAGGAAGCCCGCGCCCGCGGCGGAGCGCAGCACGCCGCCGCCCAGGGGGAAGCCGTAGCCGCGCCAGTCCAGCTCGGGGAGGTATTCCGTCTCGGTGAGGTAGCGGTTCAGGCGCACCTTGGTGACGAGGGAGAGCGACGAGGCGCTCCAGTCCTGCTGGAGGTTGATGTAGCTCTCGGGGTCCTTCTCCACGAGCCACTCGGAACGGAAGAAGTCCTTGTGGACGACGAGGTCGGAGCGGCGGTGGACCTCGGCCGTGAGGACGGTGGAGTCGAAGGGGCCGCCGAAGCGGACGGGGCCGCGGTGGTAGAGCTCGAACTCGTAGCGGCGCTCCACGTAGTCGTCGTCGTTCTCGTCCCGGATGTACCAGGCGCGGAAGGAGCCGGAATGGCCGGAGGGAAAGGAGTAGCGGTGGAAGGAGCCCAGGCCCCAGCCGCGGCGGGAGAAGTAGTCCACGAGGGCGTAGTGCGTGACTGGGCCGGTTGCGGCCGCCCTGAGCCGGACGCGCACGAAGGCGCCGAGCCAGGAGGTGCGCCCGAAGCCCACCTTGACGGGGGCGCCGCCTCCGCCGCCGGTGCCGAAACTCACGCGCGGGAAGTACATGACGGGCAGCCCGCCGATGCGGACGACGCCCTTCCTCGCCTCCGCGACGCCGGAACGCGAGACGTAGATATCCGGCGTGTCGAACTCCCAGTGCGGCGGCGAGAAGGCGCAGGTGGAGAACTCGTTGCCGACGGCGGCGAACTCGCCCTCCCCCAACATGGCGGCCCGCCGGGAGAGGAAGACGAGGAGGAGGTCGTCGGTGAGCCACTCGGAGCGGACGCCGAGGTGCAGGCGGACGTTCTCGGCGTAGGCGAGGGAGCGCTCGAGGTCGGCCCAGAGCGAGGAGCAGCAGAGGGCCATGCCCGGCGCGTCCACCGTCACGCAGCCCTCGGCGTAGAAGGAGGAGCTCTCGGGGTAGAAGACCACCGTCTCGGCGTAGAGGGTGTAGCGGTCCCAGCGGACGGTTACGCCGCCGCTGTACACGATGACGCCGCCTCCCCGGCGCGTCTCGCAGAACTCGGACGAGATGGTCAGGGGGCCGCCCTTCAGCGAGCCTCCGCCGAGGGAGGAGACCCCGCCGAGGGAGGAACGGTCGAGCGAGACCAGGGCCTCGCCCGCGGCGGGCCGAAGGGAAGCGAAGACGAAGACGAGGAGGAACGCGGCGAGGACCGAAGTTCCCCAGCAACCGCGGCGCATGAGGGGAATTATAGGAACGAGGGGCGGGCGGTCAAAGAAAAACCGCCCTTGCCGCCGGAGGGCAAGGGCCTACAATTACACAATTCCGGCCCCTACCGGACGGCGACAATGCACATAGAGAAACCCGTCGTGATACTTCTGCGCCACACGCCCGAGCCCGAGCGCGCGGTCGCCGCCGCGGCGAGGCTCTGCTACAGCAATTCGGGGATACGCGAGCTTCAGGAGGCGCTCTCCGAGGAACAGACGGCGAGGCTCGTGAAGGTGTGCGTGAGCCAGGGGCACCACTCGGTGCTGGAGCACGCTTCCTTCACCTTCGGGATAGAGGGGGTGTCGCGGGTGATGACGCACCAGCTCGTGAGGCACCGGATAGCCTCGTACTCGCAACAGTCGCAGAGGTACGTGAGGTTCGACGACGCGGGTTTCGTGATACCGCCGGAAGTGGCGGCGGACGAGAGGCTGGAGGCCGCGTACCGGGAGGCGTTGAGGCGCGCCGAGGAGGGCTATCTCGCCCTGCTGCGCGAGGGGGTGAAG